>JAAUYH010126217.1_pt1 | contig 21631 bp, 14 predicted proteins | sample 7278061 | NCBI WGS metagenome assembly JAAUYH01 (sample SAMN14350203, study PRJNA611818) | marine sediment metagenome | isolation source: surface marine sediment (0.6m) | place: French Polynesia: Moorea | collected 2018-08 | reverse complement strand
GTTTCCGCGAAATTTAGTGCTCCAAACTCAATAAGAAACGACAGTTTGCTTCTTGTATTCTCATTTTTAGGAGTCGAAACAACTTATAATGCTGATGCTCACAATGAGTTTCTCGAATTTCTTCACAGTGTTTTTGATAATGAAAAATATTTGATAGTTGCTCTAGGAGGAGATAATTGTTCAACCAAACTGAGTCCGGTGAACAAGATGGGAACAGGATTTGTCGGCTGCAGTTGCCACAAATCCAATCTTTACGTTAAGAAACTAATTCAGGAACATAAAGCTCTGATGAGCGATATTCGAGCGATTATGAAAAATTTTCGTGTTCGATTCTTGCTGCTAGACTAAGAGAACATACGAAAGTTACAGCTCACTGCAGTTAGTTCTGAATTTGCAAGTGACTCCGAATGCCGTTTGTAGAACGAGCTATAAAGAAAAGAACAAAATCTCTGTATCGATGAGCCAAGTATATGGATCTGCGGTTCATTGATCATTCATAAAAAAATATGCTGATGTCTATTTTTGGCTGCAGGATATGCTTTGTCTGACAGTCGACCAATACAAATTCTCATTTATTGAGGCCTGGTGAATTGGAGGCTATCATGAACGAATAAAATTTTCTCAGCTATTTTCAGGAATAAAGTCTTCCATTTAGATAGGTAGAGCCAATAATTGTGATCCACTACCAGATATTGTAGGATAGTAATTGTAATGTAGGGAGCATGGCACGTTTGGAATGAAAACTTGGTTTTATTATCGACACTAAAAAAGAATTAATAATTCCAAGGTTGCCAGTGGCAACCTACTGCTGAGATATGTCGGATGAGTGAAAATCAGTTCATCTAACAACTATATACGACTCTGGCAAACTCAGATGTGTCTCCTTTTTTATTCAGATGCAAGTACCTTTCTTCAATACGAATAAAGCAGTCTTCGATTCTATATGCGCTCAACACTATAGAAACCGTTCAGATATATGAAAAATATTCTAATTAAATATATTTAATAATTCCCATAGTTATCTATTTCAGCTTAGGGTGAGGAGGTAATTATTTGTATCAACATCCTTTTGGAATGAATTATTCGTTCATCCAGATTTCTTGCTTGTACTCTGAGGACGCAGCAGCAGTATAATCGAAATTTAAAGTCTTATTGAAAATATTCTACAAATTATGAACGGTTTATTATTTCTTATTCCAACACTGGAACTAACTTCTCATTCTACGGGCTTCCTTCACTACATGCAGGTTATACAACAACTTCTAACTACCCTATTGTGTAGAAGGCACCACACTTTTGATCTGTTGCTACTCGCCAAACCCATTTAGGGTTGTACATCAGGACCATCTCAAGTTTCAAAAGTATCGGAAAAGTACGGAACAAATATGTCTCGAAGCCTCTTAATCAAGCAAAGTTTTACCAGTTAACAAAAAGTCAATTCCAGAGTATTTTTTACTTTGACAAATTCAGGACTCATAGAATTGCAAACATATTTTAATACGCGCACGACGAGCGAAATGATGCTCTGCAGTTTAACTCTAATTTCATGTAAAGAACATCAAATGGGCTACCAGCAGCACCAGTGTCATTTTCAGATTAGTGCTCATGATCATCGATTAGTTTTTAGGCTCGAAGCTAGGAATTCTGTTTAAGGAGTGATTTAAGTAAAATATTGCAAAAGATGACTTAAAAGCAGGATTTGCATTTAATTCTTGATGTTCATGGACTTATAGCAAACCCCCTAGTCTCAATTCCTTGAATATCTAATAATATGCTCCGCATTTTTTCTTTGCACTACTCCGTACGTCCTACGGAAGAACTGTGGCTATGGCGAACTATCCCATGCAAATCAATGCACTAGCAATGAATTTTTGGATCGATTAGTCGAAAAGTGGCCCATCCAGCTAGCACTTCTTCGATTCCGTGATTGTTCCTCTGGATTCTGCACGTATTACACAAATTTCTGGTTTGTCACAGATTTATTCAGGTCGATATGAACTATTATATTGCTCGACCTCTATTCATCAAAGGTAGTATTCATTTCAGTACTGAAGTAAAAATAATGCCATTTTCGATTTGTTTCCACCAAATCATCGTTTATTTTCCAGGACACCAATCTATGTATTCTTGGTCAAATTTACCGTGCTTTTCCGCGAACAAGCGCCCTCGTAAATAACTTCAGTCCCATTGAGTTTTGTATATTCGAAGAATAGTATTCCCTTATTTTCATGGGAAAAGGCAAGAAAAATTTAGAGCTATTGATCTAAATGAGTACATACTGACATACTCTAAGTATTATTATGGTGGGGAATTCCGAAGTCGAAACATACAGCTGTCGAGAAATTTGCTACTTGTTATTCATATTTCTACTTCTGAATGATCGTCGTTGCCACGGCTGTGTCTTCATACGTAGGGATTTCTTTTTTCCTGGGTTTCATCTATTTTTGAACGACTATATCAACCTTTTTGCTCCTTTTCCGGTTTCGAAGGATGCTTTGATAGTTCTAAAGCCGCTCGACAAGCTCGTGATCACAGCCATTTTTCTATTTCGTTCGCTCGCTGTGCTGCACTTTGTAATATTATCACCTAAGAGTGAATTGAAACCGATGTTATACTTTCCATATGTAAAGACTTGACTAAGTTTTGCCTATGTAGCGAGCTGTTTCTGGGACGAGAAGCTTTTGCGAAATGGCACGACCTATCTTCTGTGTAAAGCCTACTATAGCTATTAACACAAGACTATATTCAATAGAATACAGTACTGGAAGCTAACATAGTACAGCGTTCGTTCCAAATGGAATATTTACAACACTCCGAGCGGGCAAATTAATGAAGTAGATTTGGGATTCAGCTGTCTTATTAATCGTAAAAATGTAACTTATCTTTGATTGAAATTCATTTAGTACAAGCACATAATCCGCAATGATTCTAATTATATATTTTGTTGCTATTATACATGTGTCGCGGGTCCTAACAATAGAAACATCATCAGATATTACTGAGCTCACCTTACTACACCAGCGGACTTCATTTGATCCAACAATCTTTTACTACTTCCAACAATCACCAGATTTGCTGCCATGCGCAAAAGCACATTGGCAAAAAAACGCACAAGGGGCGCAGATGCAAATTCATTAAACTGAATAAAGAGTAGAGGCAGTTCGTAAAATGTAACATCTCTGTAGCAGTCATGACAATTAGCACTCGCAGTTGAATTAGTATTACTAACTCCCTCTGTCCGGAAATAATTGTCCGGTTTCATTCGATCGCCTGCACAAGGCGCGAGAGCTAAATTTTTATTTTTAAATTATATGGAACAGTTGAAGGCATGTCGATTTTCCAGCTTGCGCAGACTTACTATGTCTGAAGCTTTCTAATGCTGCAGATAATTACCATGCAATTGGGGCATTTTGTAGACAAAACAATAAGTATTTCTTCGTTCTGAGTTGTTCATTTTCTATTAGTCGTCGGCGCTCACTACGATAATTTCACGTTTCGTAATAGAATCTTTCGGTTACAACGACCACTAGCCTAGGGCTAGACTCGTGGATATCAAAGTTCTTGAATGAGATGGCAAGCAAATTCTCGGGAGTAATGGTTCCGTTCACTTTCTCCATCCTCTTGAATTCGAGTCCTTCATCTGTTCCGTGGAATAGGACTTGCCTATTATTTTCCGAGTTTTCGAGTTGCTCATATCGAGACTCTCCTTTGAGTTCTCCTTTTGTTTTCCAATTGAAAGGCAAAACTTGTAACTGCCCAGGGACTTGGTTGTCGTGTATCTTGATTCCTCATGACTTTTAGTATCCTTGCATATAAGACAAATTGTTTTGAAAATATATGATGACAGCTTGGACGAGTTTCATGGATCTTGACAACAACTGAAATCCTTGCAATGAATTTGACGACAGTATCAGAACAGCATAACAGGTTGCAAACAAATATCTCATCCCATTTTCATGAGATGCCAAATCGCCCGGAGAAATCGATCGCTTCTCAGATATTGGAACGCTAATTGAAATGCAAAGCCTGAATCGATAGTGAACCTTCCAATTGTTTGTGAGTCCATCATACTTGTGAGCCTTATTTTTTCTATTTAAGACCATACCAGAGACTATCTCGAAACAGAAATTCGGGAATCTGCCCAACAGTCAACTATATCTGTAGGATGGCGGTCACTCGTATCTAAATCTTCACCGCTATTCTCGGATCCTTGTCAGCTTAAGTACTGCTCGGACTTCCAGTTCATACCAAGTGAGGGAAGAGTCTGTTAATGGATGTACTGAGACCTGCCATCAATGCTGCAATAACGGTATTTGTGAGCCAGAAACAGGGTGTGGTAATCAATCAGAATTTGTAAACTGACTAACTAACAGTTGTACTTGACTAGAAACTAACTAATTATCGACTATAATTTTGTTCAATTGTAGATGGTAAGCAAAAATTTTCTAACTCTTACACTTTCGAATAATCGTCTAGCTGCAACTTCCGAGTTCTTAATTCAGAGTAGAGGAAATTCCTTGATACATTAATGGATCGAGAATGTGGAGAATTGTTCTTCTCTTTTTTCAGAACTACAGGTAATTAAATGTCGTACAGCTGTAGCATAGTCGTTACGATGTTTAGAAACTGACTGACTAAAATTACTGAATCAGCTTCCGACAACTGACTAACATTGATTAGATTACCAAACCCTAGCCAGAAACTCGTACAGCATGCACTCCACCTGCCGCCTCAGCATTGCCGTGTACCACGATTTGTCAGCACATCTTAGCAGACGTTTGCCAAAAGAAATGTAACACTTGCACTGGAGAATATGGCCCTTGCTTCACCTATTTCAAGAAATGTATCGTTTCCTAGACCTGAAAGTTGACTTGTCTGAAACAGTGGTGCCCAGCTGATGCATCTGATGGGTAAAAGCCAGATTGCTTCTCTGTTTCTTTCCCCTAAAATAGCTAACCTGTAATCTTTTGAGTTCTATCCTACTAGGATCTCTGGAGGAAAGTACGGAAAGAATCTTCATTTCTCCCTCTCGATTTTTCTTAGTACATATTTCTCCGACTTCTGAGGTATATATTAATACAAAATCAGATCTTCCTCGTGTAGAGCATTAGTATGTACCTAAAATTACTGATTTGAAAACATTACGTTGAGATACATCGAATTGGTGAAAAACTGAGAAACTAACTATTAGTTAGTTATGACTAATACATACCTCCCGCATGCACTACTGTGCCTCCTTTTATTTTTCGGATTCTAGTACGTTTATTCGATTAGAATAATACGGACGTGCTAATCGATTCAAGTCCGCTCTTTACTAGTTCAGCATGCAGAAAAAGTCCTGACTTCAGAAGCAGAAACGATCCTCATGTTGGATGATGCTGACTAATAACAAGGAAGAACGCCTCCCATATGAAGATGGGTTCAGTCAAAGCTCGTACCCAAGATAAATGAAAATGTTGCGATATGGGTTTGGCATATAACAAATGATGAAGATTCTTTCTGTCATTATCTACGTGTCTGAAAATTTCAGAATATGTTAACAGTATGATAACATTAAGATTGTTTTGATCTTTTGATTAAATCATCACCAATTTCAATAGTGGTTGATTCTGTTAAATATCTAGACTAAGTAATAACCTTTGCCTATCATGTACCCTTAGAATCTCTATAACTGGTATTGTCGTCAGCATATACCGAAGTCTCGTAGTCTCCGAATTTGCAAAGTTTTAACAGTTTGCAAGTAATTGTTCCTTCGAGGGTAAATCGTTTCGACAAATCTAGTACAAAGGCACATATGAGGAAATGTACTCCCTTCTACATTAAATGAACAATCCTGTTGGAGGACATGTCTTAAATTACTCCTAGAAATCATCATTACGGCCACTTGCTGCACCAGTCATCAAGGCATCTTGTTTCTTAAATTCAGATTGGTAGTTGTATGGAACGACCAGAGCAATTAACATTGGAGAAGATAGCTCGAACCTGGTTCTTGTTATTACCATCATGATGCTCGTCGACTACTGTTGAACCGTCTACTCAACCGTTGCTACAAAAATCCGTTTTTCGCTCTCCATTTCCGTTCAGTACTCTTGTAGATATACTCGATACCTGGAGCATGGGCGTTCTGGGTGAAGTACAATCAGCGGAAGTTTCGGGTTCGTACACGCCTTGGTGCAGTACTGATGGCAGGTCGCCGTTCTTCCATTCACGTACCTCTCCCTTACTTTGCATGAGCGTGAGTTCTTAGCCAGGGACGTAATGGTCATGCTTGCAAAAAACATCAAGAAGAAGATGCAAATATGAAACTAAGACATTTTGGAGATTATTTTTCTTTGGGTAAGGTAAAGGTAATAGTGAGCTAGGGACTAACTTCGGATTTCACGAGTGCTTTTATTCTTTTTGGAATGATGGGTCACAAAAATTGTCGACTTGTAATTGTCTATCACCTTGGGAAGCACGGAACATGCCGTGTTTTAGTCAGACGTTCGAGTACAGATTACGATAGGAATCAATTGGTGTGAACGTTCACAGAACAAGACCATTGTCAGAACACATTCTAGAATAAGTAATAGTCGCCGATTCTTTGAACTAGAATGCCGTGGTAGAGAAGGGTTATTGTAGGCATAAGAACGAAATACAGTCAACCAAGCGCAAATACCATTAGATATAGCTCGACCATTTCGGCAACTAACGCTTCCGAGTCCAGTGTTGGTCCAGGTGAAATGACGATAAACCGTCAAGTTGTTCGAGATAGTACGCCAGACCGGTGCCCATGGATTCGCAATAGCGAAGACTAGCGTTGCGCTCGTAAGCGACAAAGTAGTTCCTTTTTTCCGCCTGCTCGACATCATCTGAACAAGAGAGCTCGACTGGGGTAATGCGTACGCTGTACCGACACTGTTACTGAGCAATCGGTTGATGCTGTATTAGTTACTTCGTAGGTTAAGTGGAGTCAACTATTGAATATTCGAAAGGCAGTGCGGATGTCGGTAAGATACAGTCGTGTGTTGGGTTTGATCGGCAATTTGCTATCTAGTATTGTAAATGGAATTGTTCTTGGTTGCAGGGCACAAAAATTCTTTTCACTTCAACAATATGGAATATAAGATATAAGACCACGAGGAGTGTTTCCTAGAAAAAGTTCTCCATTTCAAGTCTTACAAAAATGTGTCCAAAACAATGCCAACTTCACTGCTTGATGCGTTTGCCGACCAGGAAGAAAGCGAAATACAGTATGTTTGGTCCCCGTGCTCATTCCTAGAAACACTGCCGTCCAGTACGACGTGCACTGCCTACCCCCACCATAAGGCTGTATTACAGCATGTAACAACGCCGAACAGTTTCATGCTGAGTTTTTAAGCCGTGTCGCGTCCAAGCTTGACTCAATTTCGATTGTAGGTAACCATGGGATTGTTTGTGCATATCACAAAGTTCTAGGAAACCTGGTAGATCTGCCAACTTCCATTTCCAAGGTTCAAACAACTATAAGACCATAAATATTCTTTGTGTCTCATCATTCCGCGAAGAATAAAACCACTTCTTGAGAAATCTCAAGTTAGAGGCTGACTCACTGACATCTTTACCTTGCATCAAGCGGTGTGTCTCTAAAAATTCCTCTCAACCACAGTTCGATAAATTCATCTAGCGTTTTCCACCCTCCTATTCTTCTAGAGCCGTTCAAGAAGGTGTACTCCTCCATACCAACTCAAGCGTTTCGATACCCTCGACCACACCATATTCCCCCATCTCTGTTGACCAAATAATCGAATGTTTGCGCTGCCTCTAATCTCTTTAACCTGCCGTCGCCGAACAGCCTAACGATGTTCGCTCTCTTTGGTTCCAGCACGGCCCCGCTTCTTCTTCGCTTAAACTGCATTGTTCGAAGAGTACGTGTTCGCGAGAGAACATTGTTTGTGGCTTTCTATATGCAACAACAGGAACGTTAGCGAGCTTGTGAACCAGCCGAGGGCTTGGTCGAGAACGATTTGTATCATGGAATCGAATGCAAGGCTTCGTAGTTCATCTTTCAGGTTTACAAGAACTCTTTGATGCGCACAAACGAACCCATGGTTATCTACAATCGAAATTGAGTCAAGCTTAGACGCGACGGGCGCTAAAAACACGACATGAAAATTCTCGGCGGTGTTATGTGCTGTAATATTTCTTAATGGTGGAGCAATTAGACACCGGCGTACGCCGCCACGGAATAGTCACCCGGGAGAATCTATTTCGTGGTTTACTGCTGGGATCGCTAGTGCGTACAGTGTTGTCTCAAATTTTGGTCGGCGGCTCAGGCCACCTCGGTCGCTAACGCAGCCTGGTTCGTAACTGAGCGACCACCAGCGAGTGTGGGTTACGAAAACGGATTAAGTCATATCTAGCAAATATGTGAAGATTGTCCGGAGGTGCAGAAATTCGTTAACACATTTGAACCAATGCTTGGAATGGTTGGGGAGCATGGCAAGAAGCAGAACACAGATGACGGGTTCGACCAGAATGAGGATGAGGTGGAGTTGTACTTGTTACCGATGGCGTTCTCATAGGGCAGCCCCATCCATCTATCGTAAGGCTGAGGACACACCACCCTGGCCGGCGCGTGTGTGACCGTCCTGAAGGTGTTATTCGATGAGGATTACGAGTTTCCTCGTGTACTCGAAATGAAGCAGGGTGTTGGCATATCGGAGTAGACGCAGAATGAAGACTACGAGGACGTCACACTATTCGTGCGCGGCGAGTTCGAGAAGCTTGCGGACAATGTGAGTATATGGAAGAACTTGGCTGCTGCGCATTACTTCTCCAATCAGTGGAAGAGCTTGTTGCTAGTCGAGAAGGCCGCTATCGGCATCTCCGAGGAAACCAAGCTAGTGCAAGGAAACTTGCCGCGAGTGCTGCCCAAATGGAGTCTGTGAGTAGAAAGCGTGTACTTGCACGGACTGTTCTTAGTCTTCGTCTTGCTCGAAAAATGCAATTACAAATTAGCAGACAGTTGCTTCAAGAAGTGCGACACTTGCACTAGTCAATGAGGGCCATGCGTCGGCTCTTTAAACGAATGTTTTGCTGCCTAGATCGACAGATTCAGGTCAACATTTATCAAGTATCGCTTAGCTGGTAAATCGGCAATGATAAAAATTCAGATAGCTTCTGGACTGCTGGCTACTCTAAATTTAGCTTGTTTTTTTCATCGGTCTAGTAACTAACACGTCAGATTCTCTCAATTCACGCATAATGCCTGCTCCAGGTTAAAAGATAATGCAGCTATTTTCGAACAAATTCTTTACATTGTCCAAGAGGGAAGTTAGAAATTCTATCCGCTGGATAGATTAGAATAGGAGGGAAGAGAGGATTCAAATAAATTCGGCGTTTCCATAAAGATAGACTGAAAATATTCAATCGAATCGTATTTGAAAAGACTGTAATTTGGAATTCCCTAGCCATCAAATGCCATACCTCTGAGAATAGTTCTGTACGATTTAGTAGCACTGCATCTCAGATGTACAAAATGCTGTTTTTAAAGTCGATTGCTGCAGCACTATGGGATGTTAGAACTGGATAAATCCACAGCAAATGAGAAACTTACGTAATGCGCGCAGACCCCGGAATAATGATCGAGGCATTGTATATCTGACAATCTAATGGAGCGCAAATTTGACCATTCGCTCCGAGCTTCGTTACCGATTGATCGTCGTGGTGCGAAAGGCTTTAGATGGGCACCATTCTTTTCCAACACATCTATCATAGCGCAAAACGCACAAGGAGTATGTAAAACTCTTAATCTACAACAAGCAGCGTCTGATAAATCATCATTGTTCACTATCGCCATGGTGTCACAAAACTGAGAATGTAGATTGGTTACGATAGTATGTCGAAATGCATTCCAGACAATGATCTCGACCCTGTTCAATTTCTTTCCAATAGTCACCTTTCTCATTGTGCGCTTTACAAACTATCCAGTAGCATTGTTAGTACTGGAAGTACGAAATTCTTACGCACGCACCTCCATATAGGTAGTTGGGTTGAAATATCGTGCAGCCGCAGTATCCAGTTTTTTCTTCACAAGCTGTCTAACAGCGGGCATGAGTACATCCGGTGTGTGATAGTGGTTCGTGTTCATGTCAATAACCCTTGATTTCACTACGATACCAAGAGTTAGCAGTAGCCCCAATCGCACTAGACCCCAAAAGCACATCCTAGAAGTGTTTTCTAAGAAGATAGGGCTCAAAATCAGCAAATATGGAAAGAAGATAGTCTCCACGTAACCTTGCCCCCTTTCGTCCGCAATTCGCCTGGATTTCGTAACTAGGAGCGATGCGTCGCGGCATCCAGATGAAATTTTCATTCCCGTATCACAACATATCACGATCTAACCAATATTAGCACGCTCATTTACATGTAGTCGCAACAATAATCACAGCAATAATTACTTGGTCCATTACAATATCTATCCACCAGAACACTGCACAGAAGTGCACCGGCTTCGAACGGAAGGTAGAGAAGGCCACAACTTTGGCATATTCATTGAATCCTCACCACAAATAGTTCCCACCTTGTAGTGCAACGATCGAAAACAGTCTCGGTCCAGTACTCAATTTCTCGCACTGTTATAGTTGCGTGGAGTTTACCGTAGACCAATTCACACAACCCTTTAAGAATAATTGACACTTCTCAATATCCCCACATCATGAATCCGTCCAACAATCCCCTTCAGCTTAGTATGGATGCCGCGGATAACAATCGGCCCGTCGATCCGTGGTCTGTTGGTTTCGGAAACGTGAATGAGTTACCTCCTCCTCCAAACCAAATCGAAAACGATGCTGACTTGTTCGCTCAAGCACTCGACCGGGAGATAACATTGCCGTCCCAAGCCGAGCTCACACAGTTGAATTTATTTGCTCCAGATGGCAGTGGTCCACTGATCCATCCTGATTTTCAATGTGAGCCTACTGCTGCTGCTCCTTCCATGAACGCAGGCAATATGCAGGCTGCGACTTTGCATCCTACACGCGCAAGTTCGGGAGGTGTTCTCATCAGTACAACGGGATCCCAATTCTTGAACTATGCGCAATCGGCAAGTGTTTCCAAAACTCAAGTGCAACAGCGTCCGCATGCCTCTGATTCAGTTGATGGTTTGGCACAGCAAAGTCCAACACTTCAAACGAACGAGAACGCAGCTCCCAAAGTCACCAGAGTATCCCCAGCCATCACAAGTTCGACTGTCACTACGCCGCAGTCTACAAATTCCTCGGCCTCTGGTACTAACAAGCGTTCCGAGCCTCCGACAAAGCCACCTGTACCGCGACGTAAACGGGCAAGAATGGTAAATAGTAAGGAGGACGAGGCGGCATTATTGGCCGCCAGTTCCGGGAAAGCCGACTTGACGCCCGAAGAACAGAAGCGGATTCGTCGTGTGAAAAATCGTGCATCAGTTGAGAAGTGTCGTCACCGACAACGTGTTCGATTCGACGCGTTGACCAATGAGCGCGATACTATCACAAAGGAGACTACCCTTTTGCGCGCTGTCGGAGACGAGGTTCGTGACCGACTCGGCACGATTTTGAATCAGGTTGCTGCACTTTCTAACGGCTTGTAACAAGCTTGTGTCTCCATCTATCCCACGACACGTTCGTTGCCTGAAGCTAAAACAATTCCGCTCTGTTGTGCTGGTCAGGAGGGTTCACTTGTAATGGGCGTTTGCTTGAGATTTAAACTGTTGTGAAAGGGGGGTAACAAGATATGCGCTCGGTGCTATGGCTTCTGGTTGTATTGATTAATTCAAGTTCTTCTTGTAGCACAATGTTAATTAAGTAGATCGAAAAGAAATCAGCTCCAAACGATAAGAGATTTCGAATCTAGTGTAGATGGTTGACTAAGATTAATTTTCCTTTCTGCTACTGATTCGTCTAAATTTACTTCAAACATTTACTTGGCAAACGTAATTCTCAATAAAATAGCAAATTCCATAAACTAATCAATTTTAAGTTCCGTTCCAATAAGTACCAAAATTATCATTTTAGATATCTGTTATTTACTGATTGCTTCGTGAAAGAAGGATGTTAAGAAACAGATATATATAATTACCCATTTAGTTCTTCGTTCTGTGTTCAGTCTACGTGCAAATAAGATTCGGGTTCCTTTGGGAAAGTTCTAATGAATTTGCGGAATGCATGGTATTCTCTCATAACTTCCGAAGAAAATAGACTAGTAGAAAGGATACTTCCCTAATCGATTCCCCCTTCCTCCATTGATTGGGACAGAATCATAGAAATTTTCTGTACAGAATTCCATCTAGAAAAGATCTTTCGATTTCCTGTGAAATTCAATTTCCAAACTGCTCGAAACAGCTGTCTTATTAAATTTAGAATGGTTCATATAGTTCGATATTGGAGCTAACATGTCATCCAACATTCTTCCAACAACAAGTAGGAGTTTCTCACTGGCGTTATAGAGAGTAACTACTAAAATAGAATCTAATTGACACTGGAGTTAGCGAGCGCCCTGAGAGTACCGCTTCAGTACTATCGACACTTCAAGCATTTTTCGCAAAGGAGGAAAAATCTGTTATTTTAATAAATGATTTTTTTGTGCAGTGGTAGTAAATCGTATGCAGTATTATATTGTCAGTTTCGCGAAGAATACCAGATGCGCACAGCTCGATAAATCAGTTGTTCTCATTTTCCTGTATCCTCTAGGCTCTATCTTTTAACAAAGTTTCGAACAGTATTTGAATTTTTCATTTATGGCCCAATTTCTAGCTCAGTTCTGCAAGGAGAAAGTCAAGAACAATTTTACTTCTTAACATCTCATAGAGCTACTTTTTAACATTATACCAGTCAATCACTTGTCTTATTACATTACTTATCTTTCAATGGAAATAAAAGAAAATAGTACTCTTCAGATTGATGATCTGTCCAACTGAGATCTGGGAATAAAAATTATTTGCATGCACAATAGTCCTACAAAAGATCGATTCTCACAGACTTCAAAACGAATCGTAACAGGCTCTCCGTTCTTATTTCCAGTGTTTCCTCGTTATAAGCCTACTCTGTTATAAGGCATCCCCCGCTTTTTGGCCGAGCACCACGTATGATATACAACTTTAAATGCCTAGGTATAATACCAGCAATAGTTCACAGTCCACTAAGGTAATGTCGGAAATAGGAAAATTGATGCAAACTGGAACTATGTCTCCGAAACATTCATTGCTGTGCAGGGCTACTAACTTGTAATGAGCAAAAAATCAGTCATATTTTACGCATAATCAACGATATCACATTCCGTCCACCACAATCATACATCCGCGTCGGAACCACTGACATTCCTCTAAGATCGCTTCCTTACTACCTGAACTCTACCAAATGAAACCGTTAAATTTTGAATAAAAATTTCGTCCTCCTCATATTGCTCAAGTGTACTGTACTTTATTATCGTATCTTCCTAATATTTGTCCGCACCCCTTTATTTGACTTACCCCGCTTCATGGCAACGAAAATTGGTAGGGTTATAACGGGAAATATGGTACTTAGAAAATGAAGTCTTGATTCGCACAGTACTTATAATATTCGAAATGATTACACCCGCTGTAAATTTCAAGACTATCAGCTCGCATATTAATGGTTAATAGCATATTCGAGAGTTTGAGCACACCAACCGTGGTTATTGAGCAATAGATCATGTGAACTATTTGCTACGCTTTCTTTCCTTTGTCAAAAGCATTCCCAAATATTAGTACAGATCAGCATTGCTAGTCATGTCATTGGTCGAAGCAGAAACCTTAACGTTGCAGACAGAAGAGAAAATGTAATCGAAGTGGTACTATCTAGCTCGATATTTCCCACTGGTGCAGCAAGCATTTCTAAGTTGGACCGTTTCTGGTGCGTTAGAATTGTTGTTCCAATAAACTTTAATAGGAAAAGACAGGCCAATAATTCTTTGCATTCAAGGTATTTGGGCGGTGTGAAGAATTTTACAGCTGATATTTTAACGGTCTAGTTTTAATCTAGCAGCACTACTTCAAATCTTATCTTTGTCCTTATTCTGAAATTTACTTGAATCCGTATTTTGCACGTATAACTATTCGAAGTAAGTGATATCCTGTAAGAAAGCAAATATCCGAATAGAAATAGTACAAACTACCCTTTTGTACAGTTTTCTCAAAAATGAATATATTGATTTATTCGGCCTGTTTTTATTCATAAAAATCATCAAGCTACTTATTGAAAGCGTTCTGATTTCCAGGTTTCTGGTAAACTAGTATCACTCTCTACCAAATAAGTTTTAGTTGAACACTTGATTTTGAAGATTTTAATTTGGTTCTATTTAAACATTATTTTTTGAAATTTTAGTTTGAAAGAATTCTAACACGATCGGCATTTTATAACCTTAGATACTGGGCTTCATTGAATGATTAGTACTGAATAAGTATCTTGGAAGCCATCCACATTTCAGGAGACGCAGCGTGATATTTGTTGAGTGATATACTAGTAGAACGATTGAATATTACTACTATTTCAGTTTCGTGCATTGGATCAATCTGTATGTTTCAGTATTAACTTTTACGCGATGATTTTGAAAAGTATTTAAATATCTAAAAAAAGAATTCACCTGTTCTTTAAACCTCTATTTCAATTTAGAATTAAAAATAGTGTTCTGTACCATAGAATCACAAAATTCCTAAGTTTATGAGAAAATGACTCAAGCTCCTATTCATTTTCTTCATCAACCATCATTCAATCTTACGCGTTAATCATACATATTCCCTATTCTGTTCGTCAAACTAAAAGTCGATACTCCGATTTCGCGGCTGGTATTCTTTGAACCCTGTGTCGTAGCTTTTTGTTATGAGTAGTAGTAGAGCAACCAGAAGTTTGAAAGCAAAAAGCAAGTGGACGGATACAAATAGATTTCAAAATAATTCTGCTTCTTGCAAAAGAATATGAGAATCGCACAAACCTCCGAGGTGAGTAGAATACACGAGATCAGATGTTGCCGGCCTGTCACCGTCGAAGTGTTGTCGTTGTTTGGGAATATTCCTCATATGATCCCACACAGGCGAACGATTGGTGATTTCAGCTCCACCCAAATTAAGCAAGGGTCACATCGGCATCCTTTCGCAAGAATTCGCCTGCACTAAGCTCTCATAGACGACCTCGTCATTCCACTTCGCAACTGGAGAACAGGAGGTTGACCACGCTTCCACCGGCCGCATCAACCGTACGGAGAGGCGAGATGGCACACACTACTTGCTTTGCCAACGGCAATGCGCTGCCACGACGACGGGCACGGCCCACGCCGTCAGCCTGCCCCCTGCGCTGTGTCGCCGAGAAGCCGAATGTCGCACCACCCACACCGAAATCACGCACTGCGAAACCGACGCCGTACCGTGTGCTAGAACCCGGCGAGGAAGTACCCGAACCTCCGGTTCACCGAAGCATCCCGCTAGGCGGCTATCTGCTCGAGCCCATGTTCGGACTTAGCACCCCGTCAAGTCGGGCCGCCAAGTATGGTGGGATCTACAAGTCGAACTTTTTCGTTCTCAAAGACCAAGTATTCGTGAACGACTACGACGCCATCACCGCATGCTCACGGGACACCGACCTGTTCATGGCACGCGACACGTTCGAGCCGAGCGAGAATCTGTTCGGCTCCGACGCCCTGTTCATGCTCGACGGCGCGGACCACTCGACCATGCGCGGCGCACTAGCGCCCGCGTTTTCACAGGCTGTGTTCCCATTGTACATGGCCGGCGTGCAACGGTGCGTGCGCCGGTTATGGGCGCGAGCTGAAGAAACCGTGAAGCAGCGTGGCTCGGTGCTTCTCGACCCGCTGTTCCGCTCACACTACCTCGCCATCACCATCGAGATCACCACGGGGCTCGACGACGCCAGCGAGGTGGCCGCGCAGCTGCGCGACAAGATCAACACCGCGCAAACGATGATGTATGGGCCGCCTTTCGGGCCGCTCTTCGACCGCGCCATGCGCGCACGCAATGAAATCCTGCAAATACTCGAAGACGTGATACGCCGCGCTCTGGTCGAGCACGCGCGCACTATCCAGCGGCTGCGTGCGTACGGCGACCGCATTGCCGCCCTCAGCGCGCGCGACATCGCCACGGGCGAAGTCAACGTCCTCCTCGTGTTGCTCGCGTCGAGCGACCTGTCGACAGAGCCCGGCGCAGCCAATGACAGCGCCACCATCGCGCGGCTCGCGCGGCTGCTCGTCGTGTTATGGTTCGCGGGCTACATGACATCTGCTGCCACCACATCGTGCGCCGCGTTCGAGCTCGGCTTCTCGCCGTCGATTCACGACGCGCTGTACGCGGAGCAGGCAGCGCTAGACCCGGAACTAACCTACTCACAAGTGCAGTCGGAAATGCCGCTACTTGACGCGTACCTCACGGAGGTCCTTCGTATGCATCCCCCGATACCTGGCATCCATCGGAAGCCGACGCGTGATGTGGCGATTCTGGGCCGGCGCGTGCCGGCGGGCACGACGATATACTTCGAGCTCGAGCCGTCCATGCGCGACCCGCGGCTGTACCCCAACCCGGAGCAACTGCAGATTGATAGGTTTCTCAAGCGTCCAGGTGTGCCATCGCCGCCCCGTATACTGAGCTTTGGCCCTCCGGGTGACGTGCACCACTGCCTGGGCTCTGCCATGTCGCGAGTGCTGATGAAGGCCACGCTGGCGGTGCTGCTGCGCGAGTACACGATGGTGCTGGACGAGAAGCAATCGAGACGGTACTCCTACATTCCGGAGGATAGTCCGAGCTCGAAAGTGCGTGTGAAAGAGCTCCGTAAACGATAGCTTACGAACGGCGTCGCGTGCGCCTCGAACAATTTTGTTAGTCGGCTAACGACTCGCTCGGTAATGTGATAGTGATTCTGGTGCAGTGTATTTTATCACCAACGATCAACGATTGTTACTGAGACGACTACGAACCAACTTCATCACACAAAGCACCGTACCACAGCGTGAGAATTTGAGACAGGTGTCGCAGTGTTGGAATACAGGCCTGATTTACACGTGTATCTCAACTTGAAACCCACGAGCTCGCCACCGTGCGGATCTAATGGCGGCGCTCGACACGCGAGCGCAATGGAGCGTTTCGACGCTACGCAGCTTCGTGCGTGGGCGCACGCGAGATGGCGGGGTGTGGCGGCTAGAGGGCGGGCTCGTGGCACTCGGCAATGGCCGGGTCCTGGCGGATATCCTCGGCGTGGATGAGTGTGTGATGTCGCAAGATGTGACGGCGGTGCGCGGCGACAGGCAACTTGCGGGTGGTGCCGTGAAGCCGAGCCATGACGCGATGTTGCTCTCGCGATGCGCTTTGTTCTACGTCGAGCCCGGGACGCGCCGACGAATGCGCAGTTTCCGCTACCGCCCGACCACGCCGGCCCGCGCGGTGGCGCCCGCCGTCACACAGCCGTCTGTCCTGCGTGTCACGCTTGAGAACGGCGGCATGGGCCTGGAGCGCGGGCCTGCTCGTGTCGTCGTGAACGCCGCGGCCACCGGCGGTGGCGTGCTGCGCGCGGCGTGGGCGTACGTGGCGAGGCCGTTGAGTGGTGGGGGCAGGCCGAACCGACCCGGAGCAGTGGAAACTTTCGATTATTCGGTTAGCAGAGATGGCTGCACTATGGCCTGGTCGAGGGTATCGAAATGCCCGAGTTGGTATGGCGGGGGACAATGTTTGACCTACTTGAATGGCACAAGGGTCAAGGGTGGTTGGGAAAGATTAGATCAAGTTATCAAGTTGTGGTTGAGGGAAGTTGGTAGGGATAAGCCGCTTGAAGCAAAGTAAAGGTGGTGGCAGCTAGACACTAACTTGGGATTTCTCTCCTGGTTTCGTTCGTTTTGCAAGGTTAGGACGCAATGAAAAACCAATGCTTGCCGGTAGAACCGCCGATACGAGAGAGCGAGAGTGAGAAAGCACAGAACATGAGAGATTGTGAGAGCAATCAAATGGTGTGAAGGTGCACGAGGCAAGACCACGGTGAGAATGTATCATGGAATAAGTAACACTTGCAGGATCTCTTTACTCAAATGCCATGGTACAGAACGGATTAGTGCCCGCGTGACGATGGAGCACAAACGACGTGGATGAACTTCCAAAAAGATTCGTACAGGACACGTGCAAATCATTGACGTCATTAGAAAGCAGTCCCGTCGTTCATAGAAATTGGAGTTATGATTTATTTTGGGTGAATGCGTAGTTTACCGATGCCACCTGTGCAGTAGTATGACACGGAATCCTCATACAACTATAGCGTGAATAGGTGCACACATTTGATCTGCAGCACGAAGCTCACGTAAGATTACGAAAACTAGATTTGAAGTCTCCAATTGACCTCAGTGAGGGTAAACTGGAAGTCCAGGCGGAACGTGAGCTTAGTTTCCTCGAGGATACCGATAGCGACCTTCTCGCCTAGAAAACAAGCACTCCAACTAATAAGAGAAGTAGTGCACGCCACCGAAACTCCTTCCTATGCTGATATTGTTGGCAAGTTTCTCCAACTCGCTGCGCACAGTGAGTGTGACCTCCTCGTAGTCCTCCTTCTGCGGCTCCTCCAATTCGTCGCCACCCTGCTTCACGTCAAGTACTCGAAGAAACTCATAACCCTCATCAAAGAATGCTTCCACTAGAGTGACACACGCGCACGCAACGGTGGCGTGCCTGGAGACATACAAAGGGTGCATCGGGCTGCCCTCCGAGAATGCCATCGGCAACAAGTACGACTCCGCCTCATCCTCTGCCTACTCATCGAACCTCCACTATCTTCGTTCTGCTTCTTGTTATACCCGGGAACCATACCAAGGACTGGTTCTTGTTTATCAACCGATTTCTGCACCTCCGGACAATCGACACATGTTTCTTGATATGAATAAATTAGTTTTCGCAACCCGAACTCACTGATCGATGGTTGACGCGCTCGTCGCTGAGATGGCCTGTGGTACAGACTAAAAATTGAGACAACACCGGGCCCACTTGCGATCCGGGCAGTAGGCCACGGAATAGAATAGATTCTCTCGGATGACTAGCCCGCGGCGGCGGGCGGCAGCGGCGGCCCAATGATCCTCACTCCACGCACCTTCGTTAAACCATATGTACATTGTAAGTGGAATGTGTGGGGTGAGTAGCGGAGTGCAAACATCGTGAGGATGCAACCTAGCATTTGGTTTGATTCGCAGTTTGCTATCAGAAAACGCATTAAGCATTGCTGTTCATTACATGGCAGAACAATTCCGTTCAATTGCGTACTATGGCTTCTGAAGTATAAGACAGCAGACTTTGTTTCCTAAACAGGTTCTTGCATTCTAGTCCTAGAACTATGGACCTCTCACGATCCATGTCACCCCTATCGCTCCCCGCGTTTCTCGAAGAATAAGAAAGCCAAATGCCTTCGACTGTTTTGTTCGTGGTGGAACCCGACCACGGTATCGGGGTTCATTTCTAAATATGCTGCCGTGCAGTGGGACACGCATGGCCGAATCCCACCGCTAGGCTACATTACCAAGCCGTACAACGCAGAAAATTTCCAGGCGGCGTTTTTGAGTCGCGTTGCATCCAAGCTCGATGCAATATCGATCGAAGGTCACGAAGTGTTCGTGTGTGCGCATCAGGCAGTTGTCTTCAGCTTGGGAATAGAGCTAGAGCGACTGGTTCGAGAATCCTGGATTCGCATCGTTCTTACACAGGGTCCTCCGCTTGTTTGAAAGCTCGCAAAAGTTTCCATTGTTGTTTATGGAAGGCCACAAAAGGTGTTTAAGAATGAGCATGTACTCTTTGAATAGCAAGCAGTCATGGCTTAGCGGAGGCGGAGGTGCGCTTTGTGCAGCATGGAGTCACGAGACGAGGCCGTTGAGCAGTTACCTAAGCGCAAAGCGACCGGCGGCGTTAGAGACGGTCGATTATTTGGTGAGCAGAGCTGTGGGCACTATTGCAAGGTTGAGGATAACGAAATGTCCGAGTTGGTATGCCAGGGGACAATGTTTGACCTACTTGTTTGACACATGCGTGAACAGTAGGTGGGTAAGGCTACATAAAGTTATCATGTTGTCGTTAAGAGAAGTTGGGTGAGAACGGGCCACTTCATTCAAAGTAAATACTGTGGGAGCTAGGCATTAACTTGAGATTTCTCTGCATGTGGCTTCGTTTTTTTGGAACGTTGTGACGCAATGAAAGTTGTCGTCGTGTAGTCGTCTACCCAAATGCAAACCAATCCTTGCCGACAGGATTACCGATACGAGAAAGCGAGAGAGAGAGAAAGCACGGAACTTGACATATTTTAGTTGTGTAGTCAATTAATGTTCAGTTGCACGAGGCAAAGCATCGTCAGAACATTTCCTAGAATAAGCAACACTTGCAGGATCTCTATACATACTGATGTGACGTGGTGGGGAAAGGATTAGTTGAGGCGTAACGATGAAGCGCAATAAACGTGGATGAACTCCCAAAAAGATTCGTACGGGAGATGTGGAAAGTATTGACGTCATTAGTGAGCAGTCCCGTCGTTCATGGAAATTGGAATTATGATGTAGAGGTGAACCTCTCAATATGAGCAAACTCGTGAGCGTTGTATTCTGCGGAATTCCGACAGTACGCCGGTGCACAGACTTGACAGATAGTTGCCATGGCAGTAAATGAGTAACTAGACAACAGTATTACAGTCTAGTCCTCTGAAATCCCCTCGGAATACGACTTGTTTTTATTTTTAATTCAATATTAATACTGAAATGAACATCTCGTATACGAGAATTGAGCTGAACCCACCGACGGAAATGCGATGCGTCGCCACGTCTGCCCGGAACGTACATGGCTCCGACATGACAAGTCCGATTAACATGGGCAGAGAAGCACACAATTGTAAAAGAGTGGGTACGATGACATTTCCAAGAAAGCGTATAACACAATCTATTACTTCAATGCCACTAGCGAACGCGAATCGCTATTCACTTCACTTTACTTGTTTACTGCCATGGGCACTATTAGTCAAGTCTGTGCACCAGCGCACTGTTGGAATTCCACAGAATACAGCGCTCACGAGTTTGCTCATGAGCTTAGGTAAGATCACCAAACTAAGTGCGAATGGTTCTTCCATTGAGCTTCGTCAGGATTCATTAGAAGTCTTCGCGAAATGTGAGTTTCGTTTCTTCGAGGATACCGATGGTGACCTTCTCGCCTAGCAGCACGCTTCTTCGCTGATCGGAGAAGTAGTGCACGCCCTCGAATTTCCTTCCTATGCTGATATTGCAAGCGAGTTTTTCGAACTCGTTGCGGACGGTGAGTGTGACGTCTTCGTATTACAAATTCAGATTCTACTCCAATTCGTCGCCGCCCTGCTTCATCTCAAGTACACGGAGAAACTATTCCTCCTCATCGGGCAATGCCTTCGATTTGGTATCGGCGGCGTGTCCAGAGCCGTATGACGGATGCATCGGGTTGCCCTATGAGACCGCAATGCGCAACAAATAGCACTCCTGCTCCTTTACGTCCAACTCGTCTTATTCTGACTACTTCTTGTTATGGTCCGCAACGATATTAAGGATGAGTTCTAGTGCGTTAACCGATTTCTGAACCTCCGGACAACTGCCAGTTGCTTTCCGGATATGAATCAATAAGCTGATTGCTTCCGGACGC
>JAAUYH010214472.1_pt1 | contig 21646 bp, 17 predicted proteins | sample 7278061 | NCBI WGS metagenome assembly JAAUYH01 (sample SAMN14350203, study PRJNA611818) | marine sediment metagenome | isolation source: surface marine sediment (0.6m) | place: French Polynesia: Moorea | collected 2018-08 | reverse complement strand
GTTGTTTTAAATCGGAGGGGAGCTTTTAACTTAATCGGACAAAATTTCACAGCTAAAGTAACTGTTCTTTTCTTTCTTTTGTGATTTTTGGGTAACTCAATTTCTTGCTCAAATTGAAGCGGTTGTTTCTGAACATAATTCCAGAGATAATCTTCTTCTATAATCGCCCTGTTATGAGCCGCTCTGATTAAAACTCCGCAGTTTGATTGTTGTTGCACCTCTTCAAATACCTCGGAAATGTCCCCTTCTCTGTCAAAAATATGAATGACTTTTTGGTCATTATGGCTCGAGACTTTCTCTAATACTTCTGGGACTTTTTTGAGTGCTTCTACCCATTTGTAAGATTCTTTTTTTTCAAATCCTTTGCTCTTTTTTCTTTTTTTTTTGTTTTAATCTTGTGCGTTCTTTTCCAGAGTTTCTCCCATAATAATCCTAAAAATTAGATCTAGATAGCCATGTATCCTCATAATTTCTGGCAATCATGGTTTTTGCTCGCTTATATTGACAAATTCTGGTCATTATAGCGAAATTTATCTTTCTAGGCTTATGTTAGCGAATATCATCCGCTAACATAAGCCTCCCTTCTAAGATGCCGTGAAAAGTCAGGTGGAGGTGGGGCACAGCGCAGTTTGCCGTTGATACGCAAGCGTCCTAACAAGGCATCCTGGTCACTGGCAGCAGCAAACTGTTTGTGAGTGGCAATCCCCGCATCAACCACCAGCAAGCGATGACCCGAGCACTTGGGTAAATCCTCGAATACCGCTGCTACCGCTGCTTCACAACTGTCTCCAAATCTAACTCGACGTACCAATCCCACTCGTACGACCGCATTGAAGACGACACTTGTCGCTGCGGCGATAATGTTGGCTTTGATGGCTTTCCCTGCCCGATGATGAAAGCCTTTCCCCAACAAATCCATTCCTACCTTGGCTCGCTTTTCGTGTAATAGTGGAGCTATCAATGGCTAAAATCTCTCGCTGTTTCTCCCCCAACTCCACTGGTTCGACGAGCAGATTGCTGATACACCAACTGAAAGCCCGCTCAAACATTTTGTCTAGTGGGACTTTTCCTCGCTCCATCGCCCTTTCTACCCGATGCCATCGCCATAAGAGGATGGAACACGCTTGGGGAGAACAGCTCGCGCCAGACTCCCAAAGGAATTGAACCAGTCGTCCAGTCATCATCACCACTAAAACAATACCGATACAGTAAGCAGTTCCCTTCGGTAATATCTCGATCAGATAATTGACCGCGGATGCTGTCAGCTTAAGAGGATCTGTTGGCGGTTTATTCGAGTTTTCTCTTGATTGGTTCATCCAATCAGTATCTCAGATTTCGGCTACTGGCGATCAGGCGAAGCCTGGCACTGCGTGATCGCCTTTCAAAATGGTAAAACACGAGAATGCAATTGAATATTATTAATTAACTTAAAAAGTTTACAGATAATCGTATTTTTTGTATATATTACATCTAATCTTCTATGAATTACATACAGGAGGCTGAGATGTAATTACCAAATGTATCAGAAGATGATGAAATACCTGTTGAAATAACTAATTGCTAATCTGGGTGTTATTTCTGTTTTACTAGTGCAGGCAGGCATAAATAGCCCACTAGGTTAAAAGGGAAGCTCTGTATAACCGACATATAACGGCACCAACGCCTCGCCGTCAAGCTTGGGGACTTGGTTCCTTGTCAGGTTCCTGGTCTGCTCATCGCGTGTCTCGCGCACTAGATACTCGGCAGGGGCCCATAACGTCTCGCGGAAGGTCAGCGAAGCATGGGAGTTGTCGTTGATGAACACCGGCACAGACATAGACCCGGTGCCCTTCGTTAGCTCCTGGTGAAATCCGCCCAACACTTCCAGAAAACCGCCTTTCTGGTTCTTCATATCTGTTAGATTATGTCCTTCCACTTTGTACCCCATGATCCAGGTTGTGGCACCTTTATTCAAAACGGCCGGGCTTGTGTCCTCCGGATTGATATGTCGAGCCCAGATCTTTTGGTCCTCGCGAAACTGAAAGACCGAGCCCAGGGTGTTCGGACCCCCACTGACATTCTCGAGGAACGCCTTACCTGCTCCGGAGGTGCCCTGGTAGACTACATTGCGCATATTCAGGCTGTGACGTAGCACAAGGGTACGCTTTGACGCATGCTGGAACCAAACCATTTTGGACCCCTCATACCTGACCCCTGGGTCTCTAAAGCCTTGGCTATCAGAGGTGTAATTGGGCGTGAACCCATCCTCGATCACCAAAGGCGGACTGTTTTCATCACCTGTGTCAACCACAAACGCCGCCGTCTCGTTTTTGCCGAAATCACTGTGATGCGCTACTACGGAAAAGAGGAAATTGATCCGGGTAACTGTCCTTGGAATGGTGTAAGACTTGGTGATCTCGAAACGACCCGGGTAGGACACAAAGTAAAGGGTCGAGGCCCCAGAATTCAGGACTGCCTGGATGTCGTCGTTTGGATGAACCACCCGGTACTCTGAAGGATCTGTGAGGTCGGGGTAGAGCATGGCCAAGTCCGGATATTGGTTCGGGTCCAGATAAGGTATGCCCGGCGCGTCTTCGATGGGTAAATTGAGCGACCTCATGGCTTGGGGCTGAAATAGCGTCTTCGGCCAACCCAGATAGGAGACCTCCTCATCAATATAGCCCCCCGGTGTAGAGACATTGCGCGCCATATAGTTACCACCGTTTTGCACGATGGCCGGCGAACCGCTGTTCAGCTTGCTATCGATGACCACCACGTACGAGTCCTCGTCCAGCCGGAGCGACTCCACGCTGCTTTCGGTGTTTTCGGTCAGCAGTTTCCGTATCGATGCGGAGCAATTGTCGATGACAAAGCCTGCATCCCCCTGATTGCGCAGGGTGACGTACTCAAAGTTGGGATGTGTAGCCCAGCCCACGCCTTGCTCATCCAGGTAAATCCCCTTGTCAAAGCCCTCTACGGTAATGTCGCGATAATACCCTTGTGTGGCGCTGATCGAGAACCATATGCCATACACGCCGTTGCCCTTGACGGTCACGTTGCTGATCTCTGCGGTGTTGGCCCCCCCAAAGCGAACCCCGACCGCCCCCGCATAATTGCCGGTGTCGATGGTCAGGTTACGCAAAACGTTGGTAGCGACCTCGTCGTTTCCCCGGGTATCCGGATGGGCATAGCTGATCAGCGGCGCGGGCTCGTCCTTGTTGTTGAAATATCCCTCGGGATCGCCTGTCAGTCTGATGATCGTGTGTTCCCGGTTCTGACCCACGAAGCGGATAGCGTGCTCTGCCCCCTGGCCATTCTCACGCAGCATTTGCCCCCCGGTGAAGAGAATAGGCCTACTCACTTCATAGATTCCTTCGGGCACGTAGATGATATTACTCACGTACTCTCGCGACCAGGGGTATTTAGGATTCCTCAACACCGCCCGATACTTCCACACGACGCAGTCGTAGGCCGTGATAAAGGCCTGGGTGTCATCGTTGCCGTCATCGGGAACGGCTGAATGTACGCCAAGTTTGGTCACATCTATCGCCCGTCCCCCTTCATAGTCAAGGGATCCACTGCAGGGATTGTCGCCATCTCCCCAGCCATTATTTGGTGTACCACTCCAGTTTACATTGGGGTTCTATACGGCCTCAGGCGGATAGAACAAGTCGAAATCACCCCATTCTCCCCGATCTCCGGCCCCGATCTCGCTTTGGACGGAGGCGCTTTCTTTCATCGGCCCCGCTTGCCAGAGCACGCCCGACACGAGCAGCAGGCAGGTTCTTAACAGCATGGCCTTGACCCATCGTTTCCAGTACCGCGTTTTCATCCTATCCTCCTTTGCTTGAATGATCTGGTTCTCCGAAAACACAGGTTACCTTGCCTCAGAGGGGAACCATGATTACTAGACCCCAAGACACACTTTCCCTAAAACGACACAGAAGCGGGAAAACCGATCCAAACCGCCGCGAAGGCGGCTTCAGCTTCTTCTTTCAAGGATAATCAGAATTAAATTCTGAATTATTAATTGAGTTATATTTCTTAATATTTCATTCATGTTTTTTAATATTAATTCACCTTATACTGTCTTGAATCTTACGAATGATAATTACTGCTAAAAATCTTAAGATACGGCCAATTTTTGCTAGCCTTCACTTTAGGGTCTTTGTAAATATTAGGAGTCACAATAAATGCCTAACATCATTATCACCAAAGGGACTTACGATAAGTTCGGAGCCCTTCGTCCTGTCTTTAAAGGTCTACTCGACTCCTTTATTGCAGAAAACAGTATCGAGATTGTTTACTCGATCACTAACACTATTACTTACAACGAGCTAGCAAGTTTGTTTGTTAAGTTCGTCTTTGAAAAGATCCAACTGACTAATTTAGTCGAGCGAGAAAAGATCTGTTTAGCTGTCAAGACATACGGTAATAAGCAAGCAATCCAACATCACTACATCAACTTTGATTATGCCAACCATACTATTACTTGGCGTGGTGAAGTCTATCACTTAGAGCCTAATGTCTTAGTTCATTTCAAAGCCTCCGAGCGAGCTACTGCTAGTGAAGCTGGAGTCTATGACCCATCTTCTGTGATGCTAATCATCAAGAAGCAGATCGTTAAAGCAGAGCGTGCCTATGTAGTTGATGATATCATTGCTCGTCTTCAAGGCAGTCTGATCCTTGCGGAGAATGATTATTCAGTTGGCGGTATCCAAAAGAGTAATGGGAACTGTCACGACCGCATTCGGGTAATGCTCGACAATAAGGTTGTAGCTGTTGGTATTACTATTGATACCAAGGTCGATAAATCCTTCTGTCGTGAATACGATCGCACACTAGGTTTAAAGGTAGTTAAAACCGAGATCCGCCCTGAAGATATCAAGGTAGTACAGTCCAAGTTTAGTGCTGCAATCTCCGACAAGAACAACAAAAAGTGTTTCTACGTGGGAGATGGTGTTAATGCAGCATTCGTTACTCGTGTTGGAGATAAATATCTAACACTCAATCCTACTGATAACGTAGCCAAGCTAGCCAATCGAATTGGTTCTCATAAGTTCATTCCTGCCAAGCTTGAGAATGTTGAAGCCTCTAAGTTAGTTAGTCAGTTGTCTAATGGTGGATATGCTTGTACCTATGGAATACCAATGATCACTATCATTCATGATGGCGGATTTAACAATGGTTCAGGGGCTGCTGTCTGTACCAAACCAATCCATTATGTAATCGATAAAACTCTCCGTGGTGTGTTTGCTATTGACCAATTAGAACAAAGGTATCTCAACAGTTTAAGCCGTAATCGTGAGCAGCAGTTAGAACAGATTGGTACTGCTGTTATTACCTATCTCAAGTCCCTCAAGGGCACTGATTTAGAGCCAGGAGAAGCCATTGTTATAGCGATCGCTCTGAATATCCCGAACCCACAGATGAATTGAAAAAGATTGTCGGTATAACTGGTTTGGCGATAGGGACGGGTGTTATTGGTTGGCATCTAACCCGCGCTTATAAGCCTTCTCTAGTTAACTCTGTACCTACAATAAATAACAACAATAGTTCTCTGCTCGATCGCGTCAGTCCCAAACTACGTCAACAACTACTAAGGCTAGTACACAATAGACAGACAGCTAATCGTCTCTTATCTGGTACTCTAACAAATCATCCAGGTCGTTCTCCCAATTGGTTAGCCGAAAAAGTTATTTACGATTTACAACGCGATCGTACCTAATCCCAAATCCGGTTTAGATAGCCCACTTAAAAAATAGGTAAGGCAGGAGGCGTGATAAGCAGAAGGCAGAAGATTTTGAGCCGATTAATACTCTCAGCCGAAAAGCATACTTTGGTAATCGGATTTGGTATAACATACCTGAAGTAGTAAATAGCAAATAGATTTATTAGCCAATACTAATTTGGTCTTTTCTCTTTCTGGCACAACATTAAAATGGAATAAAAATAAGCTAATTTTCTAAAGATAGCAAAATGGCTATTACATTCTCTCAATCGGTATCATTAGAAAAATTTCTCAAACTCCCAGAAACCAAACCAGCTAGTGAATATATTAACGGAGAGATTATTCAAAAACCAATGCCAAAGGGAAGACATAGTCGTTTACAAGGCAAGCTTTGTACTGTAATTAATGAAATTGTTGAAGCGCGTAAAATTGCCTATGCTTTTCCCGAACTAAGATGTACTTTTGGCGGGAGGTCGATCGTTCCCGATGTGACAGTATTTCTTTGGGAACATATTTCTTTTTCTGAAGATGGAGAAGTTCCAGACGATTTTAAAAGATATCCAGACTGGACAATTGAAATTCTTTCTCCCGAACAAAAACCTAATAAAGTTATTGGCAATATTCTTCACTGTTTATCTCATGGATGCCAATTAGGATGGTTTCTCGATCCTGACGACAGCAGTATACTAGTTTTTCTTCCAGGACAACAACCTCAATTATTACAAGGAAGCGATCGCCTACCTATTTTGGGTTCAATTGAATTAGAGTTAACGGCTTCTCAAGTTTTTGGTTGGCTCAAAATGGGAAAATAGCCAACTTGAGGAGACGAAAGTATAAAAGTAAAGCAAAGGATGACCTTGAGTTTGTGTTCCAACTCAACACCCAAGCCATTAACTTTCATTTATGTTATCGCAGTTTCTCCCATGTATTTAAGGAGGCAATCTTCGATAAAGTGAGACAAAGCCAAAGATTGCTGCTTTTTATGCCAAACTGTGGCAATTTTTAGCACGGGAACGGGATCGACTAAGGGACGATAGACTACCTTAGCGTTATGTCGCATTTCGGAATTAGCAGCCATAAGCGAAATGCCCATACCCGATTCGACTAAGCGCAGCAAAACTTCTGGAGGACTAGCTTCTTGAATAATTTTTGGCTGAAATCCTGCGCGAACGCATAACTGCATAATTTGTTCGTGGGCATCGGGTTTGATATGTTTGGGACACATGACAAAAGATTCTGCATGGAGCGATCGCAGTTCGATCTGTTCTTGTTGCGCCAAAGAATGGTCTGGCGGTAACACGACTACTAAAGGCTCACTGGTAAGAGTCAAGCTGGCAAGTTCCGATCGAGCAATAGGAGCGTAACAGAAGCCTAAATCGATCCGCTCGGTTAAAAGTGCTTTTATTTGCATTTCTTTGGACATTTCTGTCAGATTTACCAGGGTTTCTGGATACTGTTGGCGAAACATTTTAATTATTTCTGGCAAAACGCGATCGAAGGCACAAATAGAAAATCCGATAGTTAATTTGCTTGTGGTTTGTGCTTGCCGTGCTGCATCTACTGCTCTTTGTGCTTGAGCCAGTGTTAGTTTTGCTTCAGCTAAAAAAGCTTTTCCTGCTTCGGTAAGAGAAACACTACGTTTACTACGATTAAATAGCTCTACGCCCAGTTCAGTTTCTAGCTGGCGAATCTGACGACTGAGAGGCGGTTGTTGGATATATAGTTTTTCTGCTGCACGTCGAAAGTTTAACTCTTCTGCTACAGTTACAAAATATTTAAGCTGTCGCAATTCCATAAAAACAAGCTGATACTTATTTGGTATCAGTCTAACTAAAAACAGGTATTGGACAAGATCTCTTCACCAACTGCATTATAAAACTTGTAACTAAATAGGCAAGTCAATGAAAACTATTCAGCTTGTAGAGAGATTGGGCATCGAAAACCTCAAAATTGTCGAACAAACCAAACCTCAACCAACTCCAGAACAAGTAGTGGTAAAAATCGAAGCTGTATCTCTCAACTATGTGGATTTGTTGGTTGTTAAAGGGTTGTTAAATTCAAATTTATCACTGCCCTATATTCCAGTTTGTGATGGGGCTGGTATTGTCGAAAAAGTAGGAGAAAAAGTTAAGGCATTTAAGACTGGAGACAAAGTAGCTACAACTTTTATTCCTGATTGGATGAATGGTGAACCTACCATGCAAACAACCGACTATAAAAATAGACAAGGTTTAGGTAATATCTTCGGTCAACTGAGTCAATATAAATGTTTTTCTATCGATCGACTCATTTGGATTCCCAGAAATCTTACCACAGTTGAAGCTTCAACTTTACCAATAGCAGGACTTACCGCCTGGAATGCTTTAAATTACGGTAACTTACAGGCAGATAATACTGTTTTGTTACACGGTACGGGAGGCGTATCTATATTTGCTCTACAATTTGCCAAAGCGCGAGGAGCAAAGGTAATTATTACTTCTAGTAGTGAAGAAAAATTAAAGAAAGCACAACATTTGGGTGCAGACTTAGTTATTAACTATAGAAGCGATCGCGATTGGGAAACAACTATACGCCGAATGACTGATGGAAAAGGGGTTGATGTAATTGTTGAAACAGTGGGGGGGAGAAATATCGAACGCTCTTTAAATGCACTACGAATGGGTGGTCATATTTCAGTTGTTGGTTTATTAGATGGGATGAAAGCGACAATCGATATTTTATCTTTGATCCACCAACAAGCAACAATTCGCGGGCTAGAGGTAGGTGGAACGCATCAATTTGCAGCCATGAATCGAGAAATTGAATCATTAGATATTCATCCCGTAGTCGATCGCATCTTTCCCTTTGAGCAAACCCAAGAGGCATTTGAATATTTAGAACAGAGCTTGCACTTTGGAAAGGTAGTGATTGCGTTGTAAGCTCTAAAAGCTTTATCGATCTTAACTCTCACATTGATAAACTCTACCAATGCTAAAAAAATTAATTACTCAAGTTACTATTATTGCTTTGGTAATGATTTCTGTTTCATTTCTATTGAATGACGGCGATTTTGCTCCCAGGAAGACACTGCGCGGTCATGTTTTTTCTGATAGCAAATTTATCGCCACGAACATATCGGTACAAAGCATTCAAAGTAGAAATAAAGAAAATAAAATTGAGTTGCCTTCTGAGTTTCATTATCCCAATGGAATCACACGAGCTAGTGATGGAACATTATATGTCGGTTCGATTGTGAGTGGACAAATCCTACAAATCAATCTTGATGGCACAATAGAAATCTTTTTCCCAGGAAGTGAAGAGGTTTTTGCTGCCACAAGTTTACGACTCGACGAGAAGCGAAGAATTCTTTGGGGAACTTCTCCTGATTTTTTGGGTGTCAAAAATGCTGATGGAGAAATAGTTCGTCGTCCTCATAGAGTTTTTGCCCTCGATACTCGTACAGGTGAAGTTGTGCGATCGCTTTCAATGCCCGATAATGGTTTTGGCAACGATCTTGCTCTCGACGGTAATGGTGGAGTTTATATTACCGATAGCTTTCATCCTCGTATTTACTATCTCGCTCCTAAAGCTAACCATTTCGAGACTTGGGTAGAAGACGAATTATTCCGTCCTAAATCAGAGGAAATAGGACTGGCTGGTATCGCTCGTAATTCTGAGGGAACAACTATTGTAGGAATGTATTCAAAGGGCGAACTACTCAAAGTAATGACCCAACCTCAAAGTTCAGTCAAAGTCGAAGTAATTCCCTTAGAACGCCAACTAGAAAATCCAGATGGAATGCAGTTTGCTCCCGATGGCTCATTGTTGCTTACCGAAGGTGCAATGGAAAGTGGTGATGGTCGTCTTATCTGCATCGATGTATTGTCACCTGGTACTGAACCCAAACTAATAGAAACTTTAGCATCGGGTTTAAAATCCCCTGTCAACTTAACTACGTCAGGTACTAACGTATGGGTTACAGAATCGCGTATCCGTCATCGCCTCTTACCAGGAAAAGAAGCGGAAACTCCCGATCGCTTTTTCATTCGTCATTTTGTTTTAGAGTTAAAATAATATTTCAATGAGAATTTGCCATACATATAGATCGAACTTTCCCAAACGCCACCAGAAAAGAGTTTGACGTAGTGACGGAGTAGCAATAACAATAACTGCGTAAATCGTTAAAGGAATAACAAAAAAGAACGACCAGGGAAAAATAACTATACCAATCGCGATCGGATTCGATGGTAAATACCATGCAGGATTCATGGATTCCTGAATTTTTGGTCAGAATCAATGCAGCTTTGGTACCGCCAGTTGAATTAATTGTCGGTGCGTTGATAACTATCGGTTTATTTATGCGGGGTGCCTTGATTGCCTGTTTTATTTTAATGGCTGTCTTGATGTATGGCATTACCATCATTCAAAACTGGGATGGAGCTAGTAGTCAACTAATTTATAACAATTTCTAAGTAGTAAGTAGCGAATAGCAAGTAGCAAGTATTAAAATAAAAAATGGTTAAAAAAATAAGCCAAGCTCATATTACTTTCAATAATACTAATTGCGAAGAAAGACGCGAATTAATTACGAATAAACTATTTGAATTCAATCAAGCTCAATCTAAACAAGTAGTAAAATGCGATCGATTAAAAACCGATCCACCTACTTTTATCGAAATTTATGCAGAAGTAAAACCACAAAAATTAGTTGGTGGTTTAATTAGTTATATTGATTGGGGTCAGTGGTTATATATAGATACAATCTGGGTCGATCCAGACTACAGAAAAAAAGGAATAGGGCAATATTTAGTTATATCTGCCGAACAAAAAGCCAAAAATAAAGGCATCAAACGAGCTAGGCTTTGTACCTTTGATTTTCAAGCTTTACTCTTTTATAAAAAGCTTGGTTATACAGTTTATGGAAAACTTGAAGACTTTCCTGAAGGTCATACACTCTACTATCTAAAAAAAATATTACTTAATTAATAATTAACTTTGAGTTTTCAATGCTCGGATTTTTCTAGGCATAGATTTTTCGCTCGAAACTCTCACAACTTCCTCAAACTTACGAGCTATTTTTGAATAAAAGAGGTTGAGACAGGTAAACAAAATAAAAATGCTCTTAGATTAGCAGCAAATTAGTTAAAAATTTTCATTCATAGGAGTGGTAAATATATGTCCAAACGCCAAGACCGAACTCGTAAGCCTCAATCGAGTCAACTCGGCTGGACTCTGATTGTTACTTCAATATTTTTAATTATATTTAGTTTATTCGGTTCTCCAGCACAGATACCCCAGTCACAGCCCTATAGTAAATTTATTAATTTAGTCGAAGCTGATCGCGTCGAGAGGGTTATTATTGGCTCAAATCGGATTGAATACTTTCTCAAATCAGAATTAGTTACAGATAAACCGGAGCAGGTTTTTACTACAGTGCCAGTGACTCAGGATACAGAGTTACCTAAAATTTTGCGTCAACATCAAGTAGAGTTTTCCGCTACTCCTATCAATAGTAATGATGGGTTTTGGAGTTTTATCAGACTATTATTTTTCTTATTTTTATTTATTAATTTAGGCAGTCTTTTTTTCAATCGCGGTCAAGATGGAGGAGTAGGAGCAAGTCCTTTCACCATTGGCAAAAGCACCGCTCGTATTTATTCAGAAGGGAGTATGGATGTTACCTTTGATGATGTGGCGGGAATAGATGAAGCTAAGACCGAACTATACGAAATTGTCGATTTCTTACAACATGGCGCGAAATATATTCGTTTGGGAGCAAAAATACCCAAAGGAGTTTTACTAGTAGGGCCTCCAGGTACGGGTAAAACTTTACTAGCCAAGGCGATCGCGGGAGAAGCTAAAGTTCCTTTTTTTAGTATCTCTGGTTCAGAATTTATTGAAATGTTTGTTGGGGTTGGTGCTTCACGAGTGCGAGATTTATTCGATCGCGCTAAAAAACAAGCTCCTGCGATTGTCTTTATTGATGAATTAGATGCTCTGGGCAAGTCTCGCGCTGCTTCGGGAAACATAATGGGAGGGAATGACGAACGAGAACAAACTCTCAATCAGTTATTAGCAGAAATGGACGGGTTTGAACCCAACGGGGGAGTAATTTTATTAGCTGCAACCAATCGTCCTGAAGTTCTCGATCCAGCGTTACTTCGTCCCGGTCGTTTCGATCGCCGTATTGTCGTAGACCGTCCCGATAAGTCGGGTAGACTGGCAATTTTAAAAGTACACGCCCGCAATGTAAAATTAGCTGTAGACGTGGATTTAGATAAATTAGCTGCTAGTACCCCTGGTTTTGCTGGTGCAGATTTAGCCAATTTAATTAATGAAGCAGCACTACTCGCTGCTCGTCAAAACCGCACTGCCGTAACCATGGCAGACTTTAAGGAAGCCACCGAAAGAATTCTCACGGGATTAGAGAAAAAATCGCGGGTACTCAACGAAACTGAAAAGAAAACTGTAGCTTATCATGAAGTCGGTCATGCTATTGTCGGGTCGTTAATGCCCGGTACGGATAGGGTAGAGAAAATCTCCATTGTTCCCCGTGGTGTTGGGGCATTGGGCTATACTTTACAGCTACCAGAAGAAGACCGTTTTTTAATGATCGAAGATGAAATACGCGGTCGTATTGCCACTTTATTGGGTGGGCGTGCTGCGGAAGAATTGACATTTAATAAAGTATCTACAGGTGCTAGTGACGATATTCAAAAAGCTACTGACCTGGCAGAACGTTATGTTACTCTCTATGGTATGAGCGATCGCTTAGGTCCTATTGCTTTTGAAAAAATCCAGCAGCAGTTCTTGGAAAGCATCACTAATCCTCGTCGTCAAGTTAGTCCCAAAATTGCTGAAGAAATCGATCGCGAAGTTAAAATAGTAATCGAGCGCGCACATCAAGTTGCCCTAGAAATTCTGACAAAAAATCGAGAATTATTGGCAACATTAGCACAAATTCTCTTAGACAAGGAAATTTTGGAAGGAGAACAACTGCGATCGCAACTCAATCTGGCTCAAAAAACTGTAGAAATAGATGAATGGTTGCAAACAGGGAAATTAAGCAGTAACAGTTTACTCCCACCTAATTTAGCCAACAACGGAAAAACTCTAAAGCACTGATAGTTATTACAGAATAAGCGAAGGTGAAAGCCCTCCTCATTTATGGGAGAGATGAAACCGAGCGAAGCGTTCAGCTTAGACAGTTTTAACTGCCTCGAAATTTGGTATAATTTTCTCAATACAATGAGGCTTGAATGTACGGTTGCCAACAAGTTTTAGCAAGTCAAGATAAAGACTTGATTAGTATATTAACATTCCTGTGTGAAGAGTCTCATAAACTCACTAACATGGGTATATATTATGCTAGACAAATATACTTTAAAACCCAAAAAGGGATTGGCAAATATGACCTAGAAAAAGAATACAAAACCAATAATCACTACAAAGTTTTGCATTCCCAGGCTGCTCAACAAATACTAAGAACTGTAGCAGAATCATTCAAATCTTATTATGGCTTAGTCAAGGCTTATAAAGAAGAAAGAATAACTGATAGACCGAGAATACCTAACTATAGAAAGAAAGGTGGTTTAGCCACGCTCAGTTATCCTAAACAAGCTTTAAAGCTAAAAGAAGGGAGCATAAGAGTCCCTCTAGGCAAGACCTGTAAGTGTTGGTTTGGACTAGATAGTTTTTATATTCCCATGCCAAGCAATCTTAATTTTGCTGACATCAAAGAATTAAGAATTTTGCCGAGAAACAAATGTTTCTATTTTGAATTTGTCTACAAAAAAGAAACAGAGCAAATCGAGTTAAACCAAGAGAACGTATTAGGAATTGACCCTGGCTTAGTTAATTGGTTAACCTGTGTATCTAACGTAGGTACTAGTTTCATTATTGATGGGAAGCACATCAAGTCGATGAATCGTTGGTACAATAAGCAAGTATCGACTATTAAAGAAAATAAGCCTCAAGGGTTTTGGAATAATAGGTTAGCTGCGATAACTGAAAAAAGAAACAGACAAGTTAAAGATGGTATTAACAAAGCAGCAAGAATAGTAATTAATCATTGCCTAAAAAATGATATTGGAACTGTAATATTTGGTTGGAACAAGCGCAGCAAAGATTCTATCAATATTGGCAAGAAAAATAATTCTGAGTTCGTACCTATCCCCACAGGACGACTCAAAGACAGAATTGCTCAACTTTGTGAGCAATATGGAATTCAGTTCATCGAAACTGAAGAAAGCTATACCAGTAAAGCTTCGTTCTTAGATGGTGACCATCTGCCTACTTATGGTGAAAAACCCGATGATTGGAAACCTTCTGGAAGAAGGACTAAGCGCGGTTTATATCGTGTTGGATGCAAATGGTGGTATATCAATGCTGATTGCAACGGTGCAGCTAACATTATTAGAAAAGTAAGCAGAACGCTAGGCATTGACCTTAGCCGACTGTCTAGGGGCGTTTTGACTCGTCCCCAGAGGATTAAACTCTGGTCAGCTAATAAGAATAAAACGTGGAAGGATGTGGCTTTAGCCCATCCTGAAACATCTTTATTAGAATCCCCTCGGCTTTAGCCAGGGGAGAAGTCAATCCAAACTAACAACTTTAATTATGAGAATTGCTACTGTAAACTAGTTCGGCTTTACAAGGAATCCATTCTGTATATACATCTTCGGTAAATCCTTTAATCGCTCCTTCTTCAAGTAATTCAACTTTGAGAGTTGTAAAATAATCTTTATCGATAATTTTATAGCCATACCCTAAAACCTTTCCAAATTTATCAGTTCGTTTGTGACGAACATAGCTATCAATATCAATCATGATTTAATGCTCCCAATTAGGATTTGGCTCGCTCGGCTTGAATTTTTATTCAACGCCAATTCTCAATCATTTGCCTCAGTTATAAACAGACAATATGAAGAATCTGTGAGGATGGTGAGGATAATCTAAGCCTATAGATAATCTCTGTAGTTGAAATTAAATGTACTATGTTATTGAGTAGCAGTTCGAGCGAACGATGAGAATATTACTAATAGATGACGATGAACAGTTAATGGAGGTTGTGTCTCATAAACTGATAGAGCAGCATTATGCAGTCGATATTGCTAACACCGGCGAAATGGGCTGGGAATTCATTTTACTGTTTAACTACGATCTAGTGGTACTAGATTGGATGCTTCCCGATCTTGATGGAATTGCTTTATGTCAGCAAATTAGAACTAGAGGCTACAAAATGCCGATTATGTTATTGACAGCACGCGATCGCTATACTGATAAAGTCATGGGCTTAGATGCAGGAGCAGATGATTATGTAGTTAAACCCTTCAATTTTGAGGAACTTACCGCCAGAATTCGCGCTTTGCTGCGACGAGAAATTAACGTATCTTCACCAATCTTAAATTGGCATGATTTAAGTCTCGACCCCAAAACCCACGAAGTTAAATATCAAAACCAACTTTTACCCCTCACTCCCAAAGAATATGGATTAATTGAGCTATTTATGCGCCATCCCCAACAGGTTTTTAGCCCAGGCGCAATTATTGATAACCTTTGGGCAGGGGAAGACCCTCCAGGAGAAGAAGCCGTTAGAACCCATATTAAAGGTTTACGCCAAAAACTTAAAGAGGTGGGCATGGCTAAAGATACGATTAAAACTGTTTATGGTGTCGGTTATCGTCTCAAGTCTAGTACCGATACAATTGAAAAACAAAACAGCCAAAAGATAGACAATTCTCCAGCAATTGCTCTGGCTTGGTCAAAATTTAGAGACGTAGCCTTCCAAAGATTAGCAATCTTAGAAAATTTAGCCCTGAATCTTGAAGAAAGCCAATTTAGTCCAGAATTACAGATAGAAGCCAAAAGTTCTGCTCACAAATTGGCAGGTTCTTTGGGTGGTTTTGGCTTCCCTGAAGGCTCAAAAATTGCCAAACAGATTGAAAACTTATTAGAACATAATCTAGTCGATCGCACTGAGATTAAACAAGTTACTAAATTAATCAAATCTCTCAAGCTTGAATTACAACATCAGCCTTTTGAAGAGAGAGTTAGAGACAGACTGGGTAAAAACATTTCCTTATTGATTATCGATCGCGATCCTGATTTTAGTCAAAAGCTGATTATCGAAGCGGATAAAAGCGGGATAAAAATCTCTACTGCATCCAATCTCGATCGAGCCAAAGAAATAATCGCTAGAGAATCTCTTGCTGCGGTGCTATATAAAATTACCTTTCCTGATGGAGAGGATTTAATCTTTTTAGAATGGCTACATAGACAAATGCCACAGTTACTCATTGTCGCGATCGTTGAAGATGCTCGCTTGGCAGACCGTTTAGACATAATTCGCAAGGGAGGTAACTTAATCTTAGAGTATCCAGTAGAACCTATTACCGTAATTTCAGCCGTTACCGAACTAATTCAGAATGCAGGTGCTGCTGCTAAAGTATTGATTGTAGATGACGATCCACAGGTGTTATTAACTCTAGAAATAGCTCTCAAACCTTGGGGTTTTGAACTAACTACTCTCGACGATCCGCAGCAGTTATGGAGTGTTTTAGAAAACGTCGAGCCAGATCTATTAGTGTTAGATATAGAAATGCCCGAAATCAATGGTATAGAGTTATGCCAACTTTTACGGAGCGATCGTCGTTGGCAACAATTACCAATCTTATTTTTGACCGTACATCAAGATGAAAAGACTCAGCATCAGGCTTTTGCCATCGGTGCAGATGATTATATTTGTAAACCAGTAGTCGGCGCAGAGTTGGCAAACCGTATAATCAATCGTTTACAGAGAGTTCGGGCTATGAGTAAATAAATGTTTTCATGCTGCAAATTACACTAATTTATTTAGCTCCGAACTCATTGTCAAGCCATATTTTGCGGACAGTAACCCAATCTCTCTACAATTTGCTCTCGAAAGATTTCAATTTCTTCTTTTTCTGGTTTACCATAGGCTACAATTACCACCTGATAGCGATTCATTATGGCAGTAATTGACTCTCCAGCTTCTAATTTTGCTAAAGCTGTGGCTATTCGTGCTGATGGCTTGTAGGCAACTCCCATTTCGTTCAAAAAAGCTTGGAGATTTTTAGCTGAGAAGACGTCAATAGATTCTTTCAGGTTCACTTTAACCAACCAACGATCGATGAGATTTATTACTGCTACGGAGTCTAGTGTCGATTGATATTTGTTACGCAAATGTTCGATAATTCTGAGTGTGAAGCTGGCATTGGCCAAAGAGTACATATATTCTGTGTGAGTTTTCATTTTTCTTAACTAAGCTATTTCTAACCAATCAAATAAACGGTCTAGTTGTTTTTTCTCGAGCAGTCCATATTGCCAGAGAACTATTGGTAAGGTCTGAGGTTTTGGAGTCTCAGTTTTTTTCCTAAAGAAATTGCCTCAGCAGAAAGCTCTAATTCGAGTGCAGAAAATTAATTTTTCTAGCATTTTTGAAGATTTTGAAGATTTTTTGTAAAAGAGAATATGTTTTTCTCATAAACTAGATAAGAAATTTGAGAAACTTGTGAAGAAAAACGAAAAATCAAATTATTTAGCTGAAAATCTAGTCGTTAAAAAACGGAGATTGTAGAATAGAATGTATGCAGGATATATTTCTCTCTCACTTCATTACCGAGCGTCAACTTCGATTGCTTAACTAACTTTATCATGAGTGTGTATAGATAAATTTATAGAACATAATCCTTTAATTGTTACGCCAGAGACTTTATTGTCAAATGCTATTTCTCTGCTCGCTCAAAAGCAGCAAACTGGCGTACCTAACTGTGTTTTAGTAGTTGCAGCAGGAAAATTAATCGGGATTCTTACCAAAAGTGATGTGATTAGATTAGTAGCTACAGGAGTTAATCTAGCCACCACAACTGTTGATGCGGTTATGACACAGCCAGTAATCACATTAAAGAGAGCATCATGCCAAAGTATCCAGTCAGTTTGGTCGTTTTTCCAACAACATTCGGTGAGCTATCTGCCCATTTTAGGCCCTCGTCAAGAATTATTAGGAGTTATCGATTTTCATAGTTTAACTGTTACCGATATTACCGAACAGCGTCAGGTATGGAATAAACTAGAACATCAGTATCGCCAAACTAAGTTATTGGCAGAAATAACCCAAAAAATTAGGATGTCGATCGACCTAGAGCGGATTCTGCAAACTGCCGTTACAGAGATACAGCATTTGTTGGTTTGCGATCGCGTTTTAATTGTAGAGATACGGGCAAATCATAATGCTCATACTGCACTAGCGATTAGCGAGTCGATTCTGCCCGGTCTTCCGTCTATGTTGGGCTATGAACTTAGCGATCCTCTTTTAGTCGGTCAATATTTACCTAGATATCATCAAGGCAAGTTTTTAGCAATTGATAAGATCTCTACTGCGTCAATTTCTGCCGAGAGCGAACAACTATTAGAACAGTTTCACATCAAAGCCAAACTAGTCGTGCCTATTCTCAGTCAGAGCAAGCTAGAAGGTCTTTTAATTGCCCATCAATGCCACAATCCCAGGGAATGGCAAGAACATGAAATTCAGCTATTAAATCAGTTAGCCGACCAAATTGGTATAGCTTTATCTCAAGCTCGATTACTCGATCGTCTCGAAGAAATGGTATCGGAACGCACCATCGAGTTAACTACTACCAACGAACTCTTACAAGCAGAAATTAGCGAACATCAGCAATCTGAAGCAGCTTTGAGAGAAAATCAGCAAAAATTGACGGGTATTTTAGATAATGCTGAAGAAGCCATTATTTCTATCGACGAACAACAGCAGATTCAACTATTTAACCACGGAGCAGAAAAGATTTTTGGCTACCAAGCTCGAGAGATTATAGGAAAGCCGTTAGATATCTTATTACCCGAGGCTTTCCGCCAAATACATCACCAGCACATTAGCCAATTTAGCCAATCGGCAGAGCAATCCCGCAGTATGGCAGAGCGTCGCAACAATATATATGGTCTTCGTAAGAATGGGGAAGAATTTCCCGCAGAAGCTTCTATTGCGAAATTGCGGACACGAAAGGGAATGCTGTTTACTGTCATGGTCAAAGATATCACCGAACGACAGCAAGCCGAAGAAAAACTACAAGCTTCTCAAGCTCTACTGGCAAAAGCCGAAAAAATCGCTAAAATTGGCAGTTGGGAATATAATTTCACCACTCAAAAGTTAACTTGGTCAGAGGAATTATTCCAGATTTTAGGTTTTACAGGCGATCGCTCTATACCCTCTTGTGCAAAAATCTTCGAGTGCATTCATCCAGAAGACCGCCTTTTAGTTAACAACACCCTTCGTGAGGGACATATAGATGGCAAACCCTGGCAATTTAATTATCGTTGGATACTACCCAATGGCACGGTGAAATATCTGGAAAGCAGAGGAGAGCCAACCATAGATAGTCAGGGTAAAGTTCTCAAAGTGTGGGGAACGATTATGGATATCAGCGAACGCATACAAGCAGAAAAATCTCTTCAGCGTAGCGAAAAACAGTTAAAACTGATCGCTGATGCTCTACCAGTTTTAATTGCCTACATAGATAAACAACAGCGTTATCTTTACAATAACCGTACCTACGAAATCTGGTTTGGTAGACCCCTTTCTTCCTTACTTGGACGACCTATCAAAGAATTATTTGGAGAAAACAACTATCAAAAGATGTTGCCCTATATTAAAACAGCTTTATCTGGAAAAGCGGTTACTTTTGAAACTCAGTATACTAACGCAAGTGGTAATTCTTATTGGGTCGATGCTACTTATATTCCCGACTTTGATTCAGACGGTGAAATCAAAGGCTTTTTCTCCATGGTTAATGATATTACCAGTCGTAAAGAAATCGAACGGATGAAAAGTGAATTTATTTCTATTGCCAGTCACGAAATGCGAACTCCTTTAACTTCAATTCATGGAGTGATTAAATTGCTATGTGCGGGGCGTTTGGGTAGTCTTTCTCCCGCAGGAAAAGAAATGGCAAATATGGCTTTAAGAAATAGCGAACGTTTGGTGCGTTTAGTTGACGATGTTATCAATCTCGAACGAATGGAATCAGGAAGAGACACAGTTCAAAAACAGAAGTGTGATAGTGCAGAGTTAATTCAACAAGCAGTGGAAATGTTGCGTCCTATGGCTCGAGACAATCAAATTGACATCGAAATTAATGCTAGCTCTACGGAGTTGTGGATCGATCGCGACCGCGTTTTGCAAACCCTAACCAATCTACTTAGCAACGCCATTAAATTTTCCGCTGCTGGTAGTAAAGTCTGGATAAGCTCTCAACCAGAAAATCAAGACGTTCTCTTTTCTGTCAAAGACCGGGGAAGGGGTATTCCTCAAGACAAATTAGAAACTATTTTTGAACGTTTCCAACAAGTAGATGCTTCTGATTCTCGTAAGAAAGGGGGTACTGGTTTGGGTCTGGCGATTTGTCGCCATATTGTCGAACGACACGGTGGCAAAATTTGGGTAGAGAGTGTTTATGGTCAAGGAAGTACTTTTTTCTTCACCTTACCGCAATAATCCCAGTTAATGTAAAATATTGTAAATAATAATTAACTTTTAAAAAAATTGACCTCTGAAAATATTTCTACTAAACGTATTTTATTTATCGACGACGAAGAGGACATTAGAACCTTAGCTTGCTTTTGTCTTGAATTAGAAGCCGGTTGGGAAATGATTACTGCGTCTAATGGGATAGAAGGCATAGAGCTTGCCGAAACCGAACAACCAGATGCGATTTTATTAGATGCGATGATGCCAGAACTAGACGGACTACAAACTTTAGCCAAACTACAAGGTAATCCCAAAACCAAGCATATTCCCACAATTTTTATTACTGCAAAAGCTCAAGCAAGCGATCGTCGCCGTTTCTATATAGCAGGGGCAAAAGGTGTGATTAATAAGCCTTTTGATTCTCTGACATTAGCCAGTCAAATTTCTGGGTTTCTAGGCTGGTGTTAGGCAATGACATTATTGTACGGTTGAAAAATAACTTCTGGGTAGGGTGAGGAATTTCCCTGAAGCAGAGGACTTTCTCGATCGTTAAGATACTGTTCAAAGAAAGCAACAGTGTAGTCTCTCGTTATCTGTAATGCTAGCTGAGGATCGATCGGCTCAAAATTTCCATTACTATCAGAAGTTAAAATTTCAGCTAATTCTCCTAATTCAATACCAGAATTAAGCAAAATAGGAATTATTAGGGAATGATCGCCAAAGTTACTATGTTCTGTTCCCTTAATTGTGATTTCGTAACCGTCATTTTGGAGATTTTCGACAAAAGATTGTTGTATTTGATTAAAAATACTATCTTCCGTCCCAAAAACCTCATTATTTAAAAACATAAAGGGTTGAGAAAGACTAGCATTGGCAACATCCCCAAACAAACCACCATCTAAATTGATTCCTGCTTCAAAACGAGAATCTAACGATAAAACTTTGGCAGCAGTTGCACCACCCAAAGAATATCCATACATACCCACTCGCTCTAAATCTAATTTTCCGCTAAATAGTCCTGTAGGATCGTCTCCTGCGTCTATTTCTTCAAGCTCATCTAAGACAAACCGAGCATCTTCTGCTCTGATATCCACACTCTCGCCTAAAAGTTCGAGTAATTTATCGTTTTCTGGTTCATCAAATATGGAAGATTGAGGAATAGCTCTCCCATCAGGAAAGATGTTAACTACAGAATCATAAGTATGATTAAGAGAAACTACAACATAACCTTGACTAGCTAATTCTTCCGCTGTAACAGCATTAAGTTCGGGTAAATCGCCAAAACCATGGGAAAAAATCAGGACTGGAAATTCCGATTCTGCTTCTGCCACAGGAGCATTAGCAACACTGTTAGTTGAGATGGAGTTAATGACATTACTGAAATCTGCGGGAGGTATGTCTAGACCTAAAGCGATCGCGCTACTTAATTCTTCGCTAAAATAAGGTGTGGTATC
>JAAUYH010052134.1_pt1 | contig 21656 bp, 15 predicted proteins | sample 7278061 | NCBI WGS metagenome assembly JAAUYH01 (sample SAMN14350203, study PRJNA611818) | marine sediment metagenome | isolation source: surface marine sediment (0.6m) | place: French Polynesia: Moorea | collected 2018-08 | reverse complement strand
TAAAAAAATATCCCAAAATTTGATAGTGGTACAGGCATCCTTGCCTGTATGAGTGGGCAGGCAAGGATGCCTACCCCACAATATGGGATAATTTATTTCTTGGTATTCCCTTAGGCAAGTTAGGAGTTGTACTTATAACTCCGCGCCTGTTGGGCGCAAGCTTTGCGCCCCTACGAATTCCGCGCCTGTTGGGCGCAAGCTTTGCGCCCCTACGAATTCCACCCCTGTTGGGCGCAAGCTTTGCGCCCCTACGAATTCCGCGCCTGTTGGCAAGCTTTGCGCCCCTACGAATTCCGCACCTGTTGGGCGCAAGCTTTGCGCCCCTACGAATTTCCCAAAATATATCAACTACACCTCCTCCCCTCCTAATTCCGAATTACCAAGATTTCGTAACATCCCCCATTTTCATAGCCAAATTAGTTCGGAAATCCCGCTAATTACGGCAACCTGAATAGGGGATTTTAACGTCACTATATATGTAATGACTATTGAAAAGGAATTTCAAATATTTTAGGAGAGTACACTTTTTTGCAGTATAATAGGAAGATTTAGCTATGACACTTTACTAACAGACAAATTTGTCGTATTATTAAATAAGTAGAACTCATACTGACTTCGGATTTTTACCACCGCTACTAGAAATAACAGAGCAAGAAAAATTCTCAAAAACAATGGAGCGTGCTGTTTAAAGAATCTGAAATTAAGGGGATTGAGGGAAGTTGGGGGAACCTTCCCAAGAAAATAACAGTCTTGCTGGAAAATTTCTGTATCAACTGAGTGACTTTGGGGGTTTCCGATGTGACGTGAGATGTATACCAACCGTCCCAATCCATTCGAGTTGAAATCTTCATTCCCGAAGTTGCCACAACACCGGGTAGACCCGAAGGGGCTTCTAAAATTATCCCGGCAAGGCACTTCTCTGTGTGTACGGAGTAGAGGACAACGCACCAATGCCTACTGTTAACATTCCAACTGAAAACTCAAACACCAAATTCACGGCTGATATGGTGCGAACCTATCTGCGCGAGATTGGTCGTGTACCGTTGTTAACCCGGGAGCAAGAAATTGTTTACGGAAAGCAAGTACAACAAATGATGACGTTGCTGGAAGCCAAAGAAGCTTTAGCAAAAAAACTGAACCGCGAACCAACTCTAAGTGAATGGACTGACAAGGTTAGTCTATCTGAAACTGAGGTGAAACGGACGGTAAACCAAGGCAAACTAGCCAAACAGAAGATGATTGAAGCTAATTTGCGCTTGGTGGTTGCTATTGCCAAAAAGTACCAGAAGCGGAACATGGAATTTCTGGATTTAATCCAGGAAGGAACCTTGGGATTAGAGAGGGGTGTAGAGAAATTTGACCCCACTAGAGGTTATAAATTCTCCACTTACGCTTACTGGTGGATTCGTCAAGCGATTACCCGGGCGATCGCTCAACAAGGACGTACTATCCGCCTACCAATTCATATTACTGAGAAACTGAACAAAATCAAAAAAGTACAGCGAGAACTAGCTCAGAAGTTGGGGCGTTCGCCTTCTCCTAGTGAAATAGCTAAAGAACTGGAGTTAGAACCCTCTCAGATCCGCGAGTATCTGAACATGGCGCGTCAGCCAGTTTCTTTGGATGTACGAGTTGGAGACAACCAAGATACTGAGTTACAAGAAATGCTGGAGGATGAAGGACCATCTCCAGAATATTACATGACTCAGGACTTTCTGCGCCAAGACTTGAACAACCTGATGGCAGAATTAACTCCCCAACAGCGAGAAGTTTTAGCCCTGCGCTTTGGTTTAAACGATGGTAACGAAATGTCCTTGGCGAAAGTGGGTGAGAGGTTAAACCTCAGCCGCGAACGGGTTCGTCAATTGGAACATCAGGCGCTAGCGCATCTGCGTCGCCGTCGTACCAGTGTCAAAGAATATATTGCTAGCTAAAAGCTATCGTTTTTTGGTGACGCGCCTCCTTTTAGGGGGCGATTTTTTTGAATAGCAATTAGCAGTTAGTAGGGGCACAGCACTGCTGTGCCCCTACAGGAGTTTGGAGTTAGTAGGGGCACAGCACTGCTTGCCCCTACAGGAGTTTGGAGTTACCAATTTTTAATTTTTAATTATTTTGGAAGTTAGAAGTTAGGAATTTCACCCATTTAGCCTTTACCATTTGACAAATTTTCACAGGAAGCCTGGGGTAATGCCGGAGAGTTTGGTATAACTTCATTCACATCTGCTACCAAATAAATTTGACCATTGGCATCAACAACCCATCCTTGTGCTTCCACAATTTCGTTGTTGGCAGGAGTCTTAGCAGGGGATAGGGAGACAGAAGCACCCCCACCGACTGTAGGTTGCTCACCTAGATCGACTAATATGCGATCGCCTATTAATAAGTCATTTGGGCTTGGTGGTAGTCCACCTCGTCCGGCAATCCGAAAGCTACTATCGTTATTATTTGAACATCTGGCAGTAATTTGGTTACTGGAATTTACAAGGGTTTCTGGTAACTTCACCAATCCAGAGGTTGGTTTAACGGAGAGAGTTGTAATATCTACTACACCATTAAACTCTGATCCTAAGGAAGAAGTTGCGGTGATGTTACTGTCAAGGGTCAATTCTTGACTGAATTGAGTCCCAATAATAGCAGTAGCGTCGATAACTACTATTCCTCCAAAACTGGCTTGGGCATTAGCGGTAATATCACTATTTTCCAGGGCTGCAAGGATATCTGTATCAATGGTTATATTACCTCCATTACCATCACCTACCGCAGTAGTGGTAATATTGCTATTACGACGCATTAACAAGTTCTGTCCTTGGAAGAAAATATTACCCCCCTCCCCAGATGCTGTAGCAGCTGTGAGGCTACTTTGATTATCTAAAAATAGGGAGTTGGCATTTATTTTAATGTTTCCGGCATTGCCCATTCCATCATTCTTTACACTTACAGTTCCCCGGTTACTAATTTTCAGAGTGGGTGTATTAATGATGATGTTGCCAGAATCTCCACTGACAATAGCATCCAACCCGAACCGTTGTTGCAATAATGGAATGGGGGTTTTAACAGCTGATGTGATTTCACTCACAAATACTGGGGTAGTACCACTCACATCAATAAATTCACTAGCGTTGATTGTGATATTTCCTGCAGAACCACTGTCAAAACTCTCTGTAGTAACTATTCCCCCATTTTCAAGACTCAAAGTATTGGTATCGATATTTATGCTACCAGCACTACCTGTACCCAGATTTGTAGCACTAATGGAACTGGCAATGGAAATGGCATCAGAACCAATTATGTCTATTGTTTCAGCGTTAATGGTGAGGTTACCACCCAATCCATTGCCAAAGTTGGAAGTTGACAAAGTTCCATTTTTCGACACCAATAGTTGTTTGGTTAATATATTTACATCTCCTGCTTTACCACTAGTAAATCCTGATGTTTTTGGCATTAAGGTACCAGCACTAACGGTACTGATTCTATTAGGATCTATTGCTGAATAACCACTAACCTCGAACAATTCAGTTACATTAATATTAATTTCACCACCGTTAGCAATAGAAAATGTTTTGCTATTAATAGCACCGCCATCCCGAACAATCAAATTTTTAGTTTTAATATTGATATTGCTACTATCTCCGGGGGATATAGTTTCACTAAGAATGGTAGTATTAAATTCAGAATTATTTGTGTTATTATCTAATTTTAATAATTCAATTGCATTAATATTAATATCTCCTGCTTTTTGCAGCCCTTGGTTTTTGACTATAATTAATGAACCATTGTTTAGGGTAACTTGATTACCTTGTATTTGAATTGAACCAGCATTAAAACCACTAGCATCTGCAAGGGAACGTTGCTCAAAGCTAATATTTCCCAAATTATTTGTTTGATTGTAGTCAAGTTTAAAACTGTTTATATTGCCTTGCAAATTAACTGTACCTGCTCCCCGTAAACTACCTAATTCTAGTTGTCCGCTTTCCGCTTTTAAAGTAGCACCATTAAGAGTAATATCTCCTCCCACAAGTGCTAAAGTTTTTCCCGTTTGCACTTGCAACTGACTATTAGTGCTGCTGTTAAAAATAGGTACAAATAAAGAATCTGCTGACATTTTGTGTCCTGTACCCTCTACATAAATTCTTCCTGGATTATTAGTAAAACCCAAACCTATAGGTACATTTATTGTCAGCAATGGTTTATCTTGGGGATTAGTAGCACTAAAAAAACTGCCATCGGCAAATTGAACATTACTGGCTGTAGTTCCTAGGAATGAACCGCCGATATCTAAGCGAGCATTTTCACCAAAAATAATTCCGTTGGGGTTAAAGAAAAAGAAATTAGCATCACCATTGGCGCGAATCAAACCATCAATATTGGAGATAGAATTACCAGTTACTCGTGTGAATATATTTTGAATTTCTAGACCATTGTTGAATCTGGCTGCACCACCCGTAGGTACAGAAAAATGTTGGAAACTGTGGAATAAATTCAAACCCTTAATTGTACCACCTCCAATGTCGCAGACAACACATCCAGAGGTAACACGGGAATTTGTCGGTAGAGTATTATCGGGAACTATTTGGGCAAATGCATGATTCGCCGTTGCTAGACAGCCAAAAACAAGGCTGCTGGGAAGCAAACGTTGACTGGCTACTAGTTTCATCGGGACATCGAACTGGTTTTGTCAGCAAGGATTAGCGATCGCCTACGGTAGCTGCTACCCTTCCAGGAAAGGCTACCCCAACAAAGCATTACCTCCAGAGTAACAAATTGTAAGAATTATTTCTATTTTTTAATAGGGGTAGCAACAACAGTTCAGAATCCTGGTTTTTCCAAAGGCGTAGGTTGGGTTGTAGCTTGCACACCCCGGAGGGGTGGAACGTAGACGTAGCCTTCCCGTAGGGTAACCCAACGCTATCAACATGAATCCAAACCTCATCAAATTGCTTTTTATGAGATATTAACTTTAAGGACTTCCAAATAAAAAAATATCCATTTCTTGGGAAGGGGCAGGACATCCATAATATCTCAGTATATAGAGTAACCTTACCGACGCCGTGCCCCTAGGGGATAATTTATTTTGTTCCCTTAACTGCATTTAAACAGTTATTGTATCTGCCAATATTCCAATTTTTATGAGCAGCGAACAACTCAGTCTTTTTGAAGACTCCAACCCCAATCAAAAAGAACTGATTCCCACAGACGCCAAAATAGCAATTCCTCCCGGCACCTATGACAATATGAGTGAATTAGCACAGCATTGCCAAAATTGTCATCGTTGCGAGTTGGGAGACACTCGTCAAAATGTTGTGATTGGAAGAGGTAATCCTCAAGCCTCAATCATGGTTGTGGGGGAAGCACCAGGAGAAAATGAAGACCAAACTGGGTTACCCTTTGTAGGTAGGGCTGGACAACTTTTAGATAAAATTTTGGCATCTGTAAAGCTAGATACAGAAAAAGATGTCTATATATGCAACATCGTCAAGTGCCGTCCTCCCGGTAACCGTACTCCTACAACAGAAGAAATTGCTGCTTGTAAACCCTATTTGTTAGAACAAATCCGTCTAGTTGACCCTAAAATCATTTTGTTGACAGGTGCAACAGCAGTTAAGGGTGTAACAGGTGATAAGCGAGGAATTACCAAAATTCGCGGACAGTGGATGGAGTGGGAAGAACGTTTGTGTATGCCAATTTTCCATCCTTCTTACCTACTACGCAATCCATCCCGGGAAAAAGGTAGTCCCAAATGGCTGATGTGGCAAGATATACAAGCAGTTCGTGCCAAGTACAATGAAATAATCGATTGGTAATGGGTAATGGGTAATGGGTAATTGGTAATGGGTAATTGGTAATGGGTAATTGGTAATTGGTAATGACAAATGACAAATGACTAATGACCAATGACTAATGACAAATGACTAATGACTAATGACTAATGACTAATGACATATTTACTGTTCCAGCACGACAATCTCGCAACCAAGTTTTAATACCTTGTGCGACAACACCATTACTGCTATCCCTTGGTGGTGTTGGTGGTTTGGTTTTCGGATAGGAACCAGTTTGAGAAAACATCATTACCATCCACCAGTTACCATCACTTTTAGTTAACAATAGCCGGTGAAATTCCTGCACTTCTACCACTTTTCCACCAATATACTGGCGTCCTAAAGTTGTAAAAAATACCTGTTTAGTATCTTCCGAAGTTTTGGGTCTTACTTGTATATTTTCTTCTCCTGGGTTCAAGGCGAGAGGCACAAACTCAGGTTTACCCGCCACTAACATATAACTGTAAACATCCGTTTCTCTCCTGAGACGGCGGGCACGTTGAGTCGCACGATTAGCGTAACTAGGTAAATCACGCAATAAGTTAGTAGTTAATATTTCTAGATTTTGTTGAGAACAAATAAAGGTTTCTGTCTCCTTCTGGAAATCTTTTCCTTTAGGGAAGTGTACAGATGCGACATATCCTGTCTCTACAGGGAATGAAAATGCCGCATTTGATCCTAAAAACCAAAAAGCGCAACTGACAAACCACAAGGAATAATTTCCTTTCCAAACTCCTAATTTCATCTAACAGCAGCCAATTCCTCACATATCCGCTTCCAGGCTACCTCAGGTTCGGCAGCAGCAGTAATAGGACGCCCAATTACCAAATAATTCGCACCAGCTTTCAGGGCTTGAGATGGAGTAAGCGCCCTTTTTTGATCTCCCTTTTCTGCCCAATTTGGACGTACCCCCGGACAAACCAAGAGAAAATCATCCCCACAAACATCCCGCAATTGTCCTACTTCTTGGGGGGAACACACCGCCCCATCTAAACCACTTTCTTTAGCCATTAACGCCATTTGCAAGGCATATTCCGGCAATTCTAGGGGAACCTTTAAATCAAATGCCAGCTGACGGGCAGAAATGCTTGTCAGTAAAGTTATGGCAATTAACTGCGGTGGCTTTACACCTGCTTGGGCTGCACCATCCCTAACAGCCTCTGTTGCCGCTTTGAGGGCATCTGTGCCATTTGTAGCATGAATTGTCAATAAATCTACTCCATAACGCGCCGCAGCCCGACAAGCACCAGCCACAGTGTTAGGGATATCGTGGAATTTTAAATCCAGGAAAATCCGCTTGTTTCGATTTTTTAGTTCTTCTAGAATACTCGGACCACTGCTAGTAAATAACTCCAAACCCACCTTAAAAAAACTCACTTGGGGCAATTTTTCCACCAATGCGATCGCCCTTTCCCCATCTGGTACATCCAGGGGCACAATAATTCTTGCATCTGTGTTCATCTGTGTTTATCTGTGGTTGATTTTGTAGGGGCGCAAAGCTTGCGCCCAACAGGTGTACGGTACAGAATTTGTAGGGGCGCAAAGCTTGCGCCCAACAGGTGCACGGTACAGAATTTGTAGGGGCGCAAAGCTTGCGCCCAACAGGTTTCTCAATCTCCCCCTACTCCCAAACCGGGTAAACACTCTGGGCGGGGAAACACTCTGGGCGGGGAAACACTCTGGGCGGGGAAACCCCGCCCCTACGTGCCCATCTGCCCCACTTGCAGGCGGGGAAACCCCGCCCCTACGTGCCCATTTACCCCACTTGCAGGCGGGGAAACCCCCCCCTACGTGCCCATCTCCCTATCACGGCACAAGCTTCACAAGCTTATTTTTACCAAGTTTCAAAACTCGTCCGTGTAATTCACTCTTGTCCTGGAAAGTGGTATCAATATCGGTAATGCGATCGCCATCTAGCTTGACTCCACCTTCTTTGATTTTGCGCTTTCCTTCCCCGCCACTTTTACACAAACCGCTAAGATTTAAAATTTGGAATAGCTTGGCGGGAAATTCTACCCCAGCTAGGGAAAATTCGGGTAATTCTCCTTGTTCTCCCCCAGATTCCGCAGCTTTTTGTGCTTCATTGGCAGCTTGTTCACCGTGATATTGCTGAACAATTTCCCAGGCTAGGAGTTTTTGGCGATCGCGGGGATTTTCTGGTAGTTTATCTAGAGGTAAATTTGTTAGCAGTTCAAAATACTGTTCGAGTAAATTATCGGGAGTGCCTTGTAGTTTTTGATATTTTTGTGACGGGTGTTCTGATAAACCTACGTAATTATTCAGAGATTTGGACATTTTTTGCACACCATCGGTGCCGATTAAAATCGGTAGCAGTAATCCAAACTGGGGTTCTTGTCCAAAATGCCGCTGTAAATCTCTGCCCACGGCAATGTTAAATTTCTGGTCAGTACCTCCTAATTCTACATCAGCTGCAACGGCTACAGAATCGTAACCCTGCATTAAGGGATAAAGAAACTCGTGGATAAAAATAGGGTTCTCTGCTTTATAACGTTCAGCAAAGCCTTCCTTTGCTAGCATTTGTCCCACCGTCATGGTAGAAAGTAATTCTAAAATTTTATTCAAATCAAGTTTAGAAAGCCATTGTGAGTTATAGCGGATTTCTAGCCTGCCTGGTGTGTCAAAATCTAAAATAGGTCTGACTTGGTCAAGATAAGTTTGGGCATTTTGTGCTACTTGTGCTTGTGAAAGTTGACGTCGCACCTCAGACTTACCGGAGGGATCGCCAATTCTAGCCGTAAAATCACCGATAATTAATACAGCAGTATGACCAGCATCTTGAAATGCTCGCAATTTTCGCACTGGTATGCTATGACCTAAATGAATATCTGCCCCTGTGGGATCAATTCCCAATTTTACCCTTAAAGGTCGGTCTGTGGTCGCTAAAATGTTTTCTAGGCTTTGGGTCTGGCTGTCATTATCAGCGGGTTGTGGGAAAATTTCTACAACACCACGACGTAACCAAGCAAAATTTTGCGCCATACTAGGAGATTGACTAACTATGCTTTGCATTCGAGAATTTGGATTAGTTATAAACACTTGCAATTTGTCTAAACTTTCATCTGCCAAACTAATATAATTGCAAAAAAATAATCTCTTTAGAAATTAGAGTAATATTTAAAAGTGAGGAAGTGAAATCGCTGTGTCTTCTAGGACTTTTGAAGATAAACAACCCCGAAGAACTCGGAATACATCTGGGTTTGATTTTATTAAAGGAGTAGGTCAGGTAACTGGTGGTACTCTGTTGTCTGTGACTATGTTGACAAGTTCTATTGTAGCTGGAGGACTTGTCGGCTTAGCTGTTAGTTTCCGTAATTTACCAGATGTGAGACAGCTACGTAACTTTTTCCCTTCAGAAACCAGTTATATATATGACATTGAAGGTAGACTCTTATCGAGTATTCACGGAGAAGCAAATCGAGAAGTAGTACCCTTAGATAATATTTCTCCGGACTTAAAGCGGGCAGTCTTGGCAAGCGAAGATAGTGATTTTTACTATCACCACGGTATTAACCCTAAAGGTGTGGGACGTGCAGTGGTGGCAAACTGGGCTGCTGGGGGTGTGCGTGAGGGTGGTTCTACTGTCACCATGCAGTTAGTAAAAAACTTGTTTTTGTCTCATAAGCGTGCTTTTACTCGCAAGTTAGCAGAGGGTGTACTAGCAATCCGCTTAGAGCAAATTCTTCCCAAGGACGAAATTTTGGAAATGTACCTGAATCAGGTGTATTGGGGTCACAATAATTATGGGGTGCAAACCGCTGCTAGGAGTTACTTTAATAAATCTGCCCAGAATTTAACCTTGGCTGAATCAGCGATGATGGCGGGGTTAATCCAAGCCCCAGAACAGTATAGCCCCTTTGTCAGCATGACCAAGGCAAAACAGCAGCAAAAGCTTGTCTTGAACAGGATGCTGGAATTGGAATGGATTACCCAGAAAGAGTATAACAACGCCCTCAAAGAAGAAATTAAACTGGGTAAAATTAAGTCCTTTCAAGGTAGTGCCCTACCCTATGTTACCAATGCCGTATCCTTGGAGTTGGCGAAAAAATTTGGTCGTGACGCACTACTAAAGGGGGGAATGCGGGTACAAACCACTGTGGACACTAAGTTCCAACAGATGGCGGAGAAACTTGTCACTAAGTGGCATTACAGACTCCTAAGACGGGGTTTATACAAAAATCAAATTGCCTTAGTAGCAGTTGACCCCCGTACCCATTTTGTCAAAGCTTTGGTAGGGGGTGTGGATGCGAAAAAAAGTGAGTTTAACCGCGCTAACCAAGCTTTACGGCAACCCGGATCTGCCTTTAAGCCTTTTGTTTACTATGCAGCCTTTGCCACGGGCAAATATAGCCCAAACACCACTGTGTACGATACTCCAGTTCGTTATCGTGATGGTAGCGGTTGGTATTATCCGAGAAACTATGGTGGTGGCTTTGCTGGGTCGATGTCAATTCGCACCGCTTTATCCCAATCTCGCAACATTCCTGTGATTAAGCTGGGTAAAGCAATAGGAATGAATAACGTAGTAGACACATGCCGTATTTTAGGAATTACCAGTCCCATGCAGCCTGTAACTTCCTTACCTCTAGGTGCTATTGGGGTGACACCATTAGAAATGGCTGGTGCCTATGCTACCCTTGCCAATTATGGCTGGCAATCTCCCACAACAATCATTGTCCGTGTTACTGATAGTAGTGGCAATGTGTTGCTGGATAATACCCCAAAACCAAAGCAAGTTCTTGACCCCTGGGCAGCGGCAGCGACAATAGATATTATGAAATCAGTAATTAATGGCGGTACTGGTAAAAATGCTGCTATCGGTCGCCAAGCTGCGGGTAAGACGGGAACAACTTCCTCAGAAAAAGATATCTGGTTTGTGGGTACCACTCCCCAGTTAACTACTGCTGTATGGGTGGGTAGAGACGACAATAGAACCCTGGCAAGAGGTGCCACAGGTGGTACTATGGTAGCTCCAATTTGGCGTGATTTTATGCTCAGAGCGCTTAAAAATTCACGGGTGGAATACTTTAAGCCTTATTCTAAGTTCCGTCGTCCTAAACCGAAAAAATAGGGCTAGGAGTTAACAATTAGGAGTTACTGCCTCACCACCGCAATGTCTCACTTTTGACTTTAATCAACTCCGTTTTTTAGGTCTTGTTGAGAATGCTGCAAGATGTGTGGTTAGAAGTTTGGAGTTAGAAGTTAGGAGTTTGGAGACAAGAGGCGCAAAATAGGAGTAAGATGTCAACTGAAGGAAGAGGGTTTGAGCGGTTTTATGTTTGGAAGTCCCTTGGAGTGCTTCCAAACTCATAAAGTCGTAAACGACGCTTAACCTATATCCATGAGGAATGAAGAAGAAGGGAAAAAGGAAAATCGTCCTTGTGCATAAGTGCCTCCTTCCTACTTCCATATCCGTTGGCAGAAGCCTTCGGTCAAATATACCTGATTGACTGACAAATCTTTTTGATGTAGATGTAGGTTGGGTTGAAGCATGAAACCCAACAACCGCAACCGATTGCGTTGGGTGGAGGGGCTACTAAATTTCAAAACTTCTAAGACTTTTGTCAGTCAACTCATATCTTGCACCATTCTCAACAAAACTAAAAAAACCGGGTTTCTAAACGAAAAATTAAGGTTTTGAGACTGAGAGATTTGCAAGAAACCCGGTTTTTAGCCCAGGTGCAAGATGTATGTCAACCAACAAATATACTCTAAACGGATTAATGATTGACTCTCGTGCGCGGGTTAAGCGCGTTGAGAGAAGTGGCGTGCCCTCCCCCATGTAGCTTGCTTCTCCGAAGGGACAAAGTAGTTCCAGACGCAATATATCGCCTTTGGAAGTTTTAACTCATAATTCAAGAATATACATCTTACAGGTATGTGAAAAAGCAAGGCAGCGCGTTGCGAACTTTGCCAAAGTTATAGCGACTGCCAGGATTTATTCAGAGTGGCTAATGCTGAAAACCTAAATTTTGTGTTTATAAACCCGGTTTTTTAGTCTGATCATGGGTCAAGATTATCAATAGAGCTATTTTTCAATATCGGCTTTCATCCGTTCTAGGGTGACATGCATTTGCTCAAACATTTGTTGGGGAGTCACTCCAAACTGATTTAGCTGAGTCTTTAACTGTTCCATAGTCATTTGTGCCATAAAATCCTCAGACAACTCGAAGCGCTTCATAAAAATACGATAGCGCTCCATCATGTTTTCCATTTGTTCAATAAACAGCTTTTTGCCTTCGCGATCAAACTTGCCGTAACCTTTACCAAGTTCAATCAGTGCTTGATAATCTTCAAATAGCTGTTTTGCTTCTTGCTGAATTATATCTGAATCAAAAAATCCCATTTTACTTATATTCTCCTGAGTGTTATCACTCAGAGGTGCACTTGCAATCTCAAACTTTTGCCTCTAGCCTTATTCTAGTCTAGGCAATTCATTTATAAAATATGTTTTACAGACAGTACGGTTTTTTATGGAAATTTCAACACTTGACTAAATCTACATCAATCTATTTTATTGAAAACGACTAGGAGATAACTGAGAAAGAATCTCATCTTTATTTCCAATTGCAAAGTTAGCAAAACCCTGTGCTAATGGTGGTATAAATACCAAGGGGTTGCTAAATCCTGAGAATATATATATACCTTGCCATCCTGGAATCTCACCTATCAAAGGAAGACTATCTTTACTAAAAGCTACTAGGCAATTACGCCAAGTTCCTGGTAAATTAGCTAATGCTGGTAATATTTCCCCCAAATTCTGACGCAACAAAGTTTCGCTAGCAGTGGCATTGAATGTGGCGTTAGTATCTGTAAATGCGCGACTAATTTGACCTAAGCGTAAACTACCATCTTGAAATTGGACTGCACCCGCATCTAATATTGAACCCAAATCATTACCCTGTTGATTCCATAACTCATCCGTGTGAGTCGATTCAGCTTCTAATCGAAATCGCTGGAGAACAGCAGGCATTACCAAAGTACGCAATTTTACATCTACTGCTGGGGTTTCAATAATTTCTGCATGGGTAAAATATAGCTGAATTGGAATAGCAGATTTTCTCAATAACTCTCGGCTAAATCCCCCAGCACATACAATTACGTTACCTCCTTGGTAAGTTTCTTTAGTTGTTTTTACCCGTGGGTTGGGTTGCTGAGATTTCCATGTAGCCTCTAATTCCAATACCCGTGCAATCTGGATTTCACCCCCTAAACGCACAAAAGCTTGGATGTAAGCCTGCCTTGTTTTATCTGGATGAATATGACCGTGTTTAACAGTTAAAGCACCTGATATTGCCTCCCGATTTAGCAATGGTTCTAATTCACAAGCTTCATCAACCCTGAGTAATTGGGGAGGGGTAGCAAAACGACTATAAGCAGCAGCAGTCCCTTGTGGGTCAATATCGCGGGGAATGGTTAATAACAAATCCAACTCCCGAAACTCGGTATCAGCTTCTAATTCTGCGGATAGGACACGGTGACGCGCTAATCCTCGATCGCATAACTGACGAGTTAATGGGGTAGTTCCAGACCAAAAAGCTAACCCACCGTAACTGTAACGAGTAGCGTTATTTGGTATTGCATTTTGTTCCAACAGTAGTACTGAAAAGCCTTTTTGCGACAACTCATAGGCGATCGCAGCACCTGTAATCCCAGCACCAATAACTATCCAGTCGTAACTATTCATCGTTTCCTATTCCCTCTTTCCTATTCCCTCTTTCCTATTCCCTCTTTCCTATTCCCTCTTTCCTGTTCCCGACTTCTGCAAGAAGTTTAATATGTTGTTGATCAAAAAAGAGAGAGATTTTCATCTCAAACTTGATTATTAATTTTTATTAAAAATCTCCATAATAATATTTTCCTTTCAATTTTTCAGATGAATGATAATCGTTATCATTTTGAGGCAAGGAGATTTAAGGGTTTACAGCGGCATATTTTTTGCTATAATAAGGGTATTTCTGGCTTTGCTGTGGAAATTTTTTTGTTATAGATTGTTGACATAAAAATATTATGGTTTTGTGACATCTGTTCTGACAAAGATTCCTATGGGATAACATTTAATATGTTGGTGATCAAAAAAGAGCAAGATTTTCATCTCAAACTTGATTATTAATTTTTATTAAAATTATGGATGATAATATTTTTCTTTCAATTTTTCAGATGAATGAGAATCATTATCATTTTGAGGCAACGAGATTTAAGGGTTTACAGTGCCATATTTTCTGCTATAATAAGGGTATTCCTGGCTTTGCTGTGGATATTTTTTTGTTATAAATTGTTGACATAAAAATATTATGGTTTTGTGACATTTTTTTGACAAAGATTCCCAATTTCTCAAAAAAGTTAGAAATGTCGCTAATAAAATAACATCAAAGTATCAATCTCGAAAAAAATTTGCGAGTTAGGAAAAAATCGCACAAAATAGATAAAGCAAATTACTAAAAGCATGAGATAATTGCATATCTGTGCGTAAACTGTACAGGAAAGATTTAGTACAACAGCGAACTTGAAAGCAAAAAAGCCCTAGCGCATTTGATGCTGGAGGTTCATTTTTTGTAGTCTTCTGTGTTGTAAGGGTGAAAAATTGGAAAAAATATCTTACTCGGTAGGGGGAACCTCTCTGGTTCCGGTTGGCAGCCACTGTATTCTTGAACTTTACGACTGTCCAACTCATTTGCTTAATAACGTAGACTTCATTACAAAGTCTCTACAGGAGGCAGCTAAGAGGGCGAAATCTACACTTCTTAAACAGATGTCATACGAGTTTAGTCCCTACGGAGTTACGGCTTTGGTGCTTTTGGCAGAATCCCATATATCGATTCATACCTGGCCCGAAAATGGCTATTTAGCAGTAGATGTCTTTACTTGTGGCGAACATACAGAACCAGAACAGGCTTGCCACTATCTAGTAGAAGCTTTTCAAGCTTGCAGCCATGTACTTTTAAAGCTTCCCAGAGGTAGATTTACAGGGCAAATCCAACAATTGGAAGTCCAACGCAATCAAGAAAATCTACTTGTGACTGCATCTGGTCATTCTTGACCAAAAATTATAGGTTCAGATTCCTCGCCCTTCTAGGGCGAGTTCTAATAGTATATTAGACTTATCCACAAATAAAGGTGTACTTTTGTAATGTATTATCGATGGGACAGTTACCATCTCAAGCTTTACAACCCTGTACAGATAGTGGTTTTGCTCTTGCGAGTCTCCCTTTCGGGGTAAAGTTAGCTAAGTGCTTTGCACAGGCTGCACGAACGACAATGTTAGAGGTCGGTACTCCTCAAGCGGCACTTCCTTAACTCAATACCGTATTGCTGCCCGTGATGCAAGCTACAGTTAAGCCTGAAAACTAAAACTGGCGTAGGTTGGGTTGTAGCTTGCTTCCCGTAGGGTGGAACCTAGGTGTACCGCAAGCGGAACCCGTAGGGTAACCCAACACTATCAACGGTTTTGTTGGGTTCCACTACCGCTCACAGAACATTACGTGTACGTTCCACCCAACCTACTATTTTTCTTAACTGAACCGTATTGCTTCCTTAACCCCAGTAAAGATGAGCCAATGCGGTGGACGGGTTCCTCGGCATATAGACGCAGGTCCTGCGGCTTCGGTGCAGGGTAGCAACTCGGGTGTTTAACCGTTCGGTTCTAGAACTCTTAACTAGCGGAAGCATTCCGAGGTCACGGTCTTTAACTCTTGCCTCTAAAGCAGTACTGGAAGTACTTACTCTGGTCAGATTAGGTCAATTCCTGGACCCCCGGCTGTCTTCCGTGGGGTTTCTGAGGTCTTCTGAGAGGATTTCTTGTTGAACAGGACTCCAAATCCTAGTATGGAAACTAAACCGAGGATGGTGGAGGGTTCTGGGACGGCGACACCATCATAACGACCCCCGACTACCAGAGGACCATTATCTCCCACATCTGGCGAGACTGTCAAATCTGGCAGAGTCGGAGTTTGAGCAACAAAAGCCGCTCCCAGGGGAATGGCTCCTCCTGTAAAAGTAACCCGTGGAGCTCGGAAAAATTGTCCAGAGTCTTGCAATATAAAGTTATTATCAACCTCAATATTGTCAAAGAAGTCAGATACGCCAATGTGACCATCTCCATCAACATCTCCCCAGATTACATCCTCACTAAGGGCATCGAAATCAGGAAATAAAAACAGTTCTATGTTAGTGATATCAAGTCCTGTCCCCTCATTGAGAAAATTTTGTTGACCGCTGACATCAGGTGCATTCCATACAAGAATCTCACCAGGGGGATTCACGCCAATACCGAAATCAGGGAAAGGAAGACTGGGATCTGCGGTTGTCAAAATGGGTTCGACTAATATAACTGCTGCTGCTGGAGATAAGGAGAGAAGACTGCTGACTGCTGTACTAGCAACAAGGGTTCCTATATTTTTAAAATTCATGTTCTTAATTGAAAATACTGATAAAGTAGTATCAGTAATCATAACTAATTTTTACAGTTGCAAAAATGAAGTTTCAGTAAATAAAAAAGTTATTTTAGAAGTTTTTTTATGGTTACATTTTAGTTAAATATTAGTTAAATATAGCGGTTTTTGGTTGGGTGCAATACAGACCTGAACCTCACCACGGCACTTGCTACAACTTTGGAAAAGCAACGCAGTGGCTCCCCTTCCCCTCTCCTATTCCCCCGTGGAAAAAACCAAAAAAGCAATGAGCCAACCCTTTTGGTTTATTGGCTTGGCTTACCAGATTTTGGGTGAGGGTTATTCGCACTCAATTGATAATCCTCACTAAACCGCTAGTTTTGATAAGGGTTGCGCGTTTTATGTAAATTAGTGCGTCCCCCTCTGCCAATGGGAGAGGGGTGAGGTTGAATTGTGTATCTCACTCAACTGAAAACCGCTATAATTTGAAGTATAAAATTAAATAAAATTAAATGCTTGTACTACAAATTTTCCCAGCATTCCGCAAACAAATGCATTCTGCTGTGAAGTAAGGCTGAAACCCTTACTATTAAATTCGTTTTCACTCATTTTGTGATTTATTGAATTTTTGAATTTTGACCGACTGCGGAGGATGTTGAGGGAAGAGGGAAGAAGGAAGAAGTGTAGTGATATGGGTTGCAGCCTTTACCTTCTTTCTTCCGACCAAAAAGGATACAAGCCCCTTAATTTATGATACTGTTGGCGAATTAATGAATGGTCTAGCCCCTCATTTCTCGTTCCTTGCCAGAGGCAAGGAATGCAGCGATTGAGGCTCCCGCCTCAAATCCTGGCGATCGCCTGGAAACGAGAGAAACACTCAAAGTTGGGGGTGAAACCCATCACTAATTGAAAGGATACAAGCCCCTTAATTTATTAATGGGGTTGATTCTTCCTTCTTCCTCCCTACTTCTTCCTTCGTTAATTATTCCCAAATCAGCACTGAAGGCAACAATTCTGGAGATGCTAAGCGTAAAAGCTGATACCCTATCCCTGCTGTACCCCGGAAAAAACTAGGGTTAGAAAGCCAGTTAGGTAATAAATCTAAAGTATATCCCCCATTTTCTTTTGCCCTTTCCACTACCCATGCTGCTTGCTTCCTAGCAGTTTTTAGCCATTCGTGGTTACCAAGTTTTTGGGAAGCGACGACAAATAGTTCAGTTCTGCCTAAATTCCCACAACAAAGATGGTCTAGGTCTCTATTTGATACGCCATAATTTTGCGTGTTTTCTAAAGCGATTTGGATATTAGCATCAATCTCTTCTGCTGGTAAAATCCCTAAACTACCTAAACGGGCTAAGCCAATTCCACTACTTCCGTGACACCAAGCATTAAATCTAACTTGATTTATTGTGTCTAGATAACGCAAATCTGGCCAGTCTTTTGCTGATTGGTCAAAGACACTCTGCTCATATTCTATTCCCTCTTGTGCTGCTTCTAAATAAGCTATGTTTGCCGTAGCAGCATATAACCGCAATAAGGACAAAGAATTACCCGCTGCACCATGAGAAAAACCCGTTAAAGGTACTTTACTAATTGTCTTCCACGCCCTAGGAACAGTATTACTTCGTTTTGATAAGAGATGATCGCCACAGGCGATCGCTGTATGTAATATGGCTTGCTCCCCTGTCTCTTGGTAGAGGGATAATAAGCCCAAAATTGCTCCGGCTACTCCACCCCCAATATCTAGGGTTTGGTCGTTGGCGATCGCCTGTGGTGTTATTAGTTTAGCAGCCTGCTTGGCATCTTCTAGGAGGGCTGGCTTTTGCAGAAACTGACTAATTTTAACCAGACTGTAAATTAACCCACCCAATCCTGTCATACCCAGTTCTGACTGAATTAATCTTTGGTTACCTTCCTCTTTTTTAAGGGAGTGACGTAAACAAGAGATAGCAGCTAAAGCCACTTGTTGAAACTCACTTTTACCAGTCATTTTTGCTAAGGCTGCTAGGAATAAGCTAACACCAATACGCCCCTCAAATAAAAAATTATCCAAGGTTTGAAGTCGATAGCGTCTGACATTAAACATACATTCTATGGCAATCCAATTGCAGCTATCATTATTTATAACCGCATTGGCGACAAGACTATTGCCAATTGAGAGTGCTTCTTGTAGTAGTTGTTCAGGGGTAAGTGGGAGAAATTGGGAATAATCCCCTTGGGGTGCAGCAACATGATTTTTTTTCAGATGGGTAAACCTGGCAGAAAAGTTTCCCCGAATCAATTTAATTTGTAGAGCTAAATCTTTTTCATCCAGACTCTGTAGCCTAGAAATTAGTTGTTGGTTACTAGAAGTTTTGAAGAATTGCTTGATGGGTTGCTCTAGTCCAATATCTAAGGTATCACTATTACAGGATACGCTAAAATAGGGAATGTCTTGCTGTTGTAAAGATTTCATTTCCGCTGGCAAAATTGCCCAAACGTCTGGTTTTTCTTCAGCAGTCAAATAGCTTCGACTAAGAATATCTATTGCAATGCTATAGTCTACTTTGCTGCGCAAATATTGTGGGCTGAGGCTATGTTGGGTGATGAGATTATAGGTGCTGGTTGGACGCAGGATAAATCGAGACTTTAAGGATTTAAAGGGTGATAGGGGACTATTATCAGCTAGGAAAGTTTCTCTATGTTTGATTAAGAGACGGTATATCTCTTCAAAACCCATCACTATTTCCTCAAGGTAGTCATTGGGGGAGACGATTTTCCCCTCTAGTATGACCACATTATTCCGAGGAGGAATAATAGTAGTTTTGGGAGTTAATTGCATCCCATCTGTGTTAATAAATGTCCACTCTTTTGAAGAGTTAACTTGCTGGGAATAAATACCACCAATAGCACTAGAATCCCGAGTGTTTTTTGAGGTTATATTACCTTCCCAAGCAGGTAAAAAGCCGGTTTTTAGAACTGAATCTTGGAACCATTCTTCTGATTCATCGAAGCTTTTAACTACAGGAGACATTAAGGGGTCAGCATCGATGAAAATTGGATATTCGCCCCTGGCAATGACATTATTCTTGTGACATTTACTGGCGCCTAAGATATAAAGTAGAGACAATAACATTCCTGCTCTTTTGTAAAAGCGTTGGACTGTAGCTTTATCTTCACAAGATTGATGTTCAATAAATTCAACCCAGCCATATCCCTGGCGATTAAAAATCTTGGTTAATTTGAAAGGTAGAGAGATATCCTGTTGGTTGCACCAGTCTAGCAACTCGTTAAAAGCAACATCTAGCCCCAAGTCTTTGGGTTTATAAACTACTTTTATTCCTGAAGAAAAGGTCAGAACTAAAACAGAGCGTCCCCCATTGTGATACTCTGAAAGAGAAGTTTCGATTTCTTTGACTTTTCCTAAGCTTTTGCGGTCAGAGAAGGTCAATTCAATAGTAGATAAATCATCTTGTAAACGTTGCAGAAATTCAGCAGTAGATTCTACCCATAAATTAATAGTTGTGGCTATCAAGTCTGCTAGGACTGGATATTGTTGAAAAAATGCTATACCCCCATCTTGAATCAGGTTTTGGATAAAGGCATAATACAAAGCTTTACTGAGACTTTCTTGGGAATCGTTTTTGTCATAAGATGGCTGACTTTCCCGGAATTTAGAAAATTCAAATAGTAAGGTTTCTGCCCCTAAATTAGCCAGTTTTTTGAGTAAATTACTTTCTAGAGATTTCCATGCTTCTCGACCGAGTAATTCCAGTGAGGAAGTCTCTGATAAATCAGCCTCTAGTTTTCGCCGCGCTACTAAGATAAAGGGAAGATAAAAGTCTTCAAAAGGTAAAGGATTTTCAGAGTCAATTGGAAATTGTTCTTCTCTCTCTAAACTGCGTAAAGAAATAACGCCATTTCCCATAAATTCTTTGATAGTTTCCACCCAAGCTAGCCAAGCAGAATTATCGATAACATCCGCTGTTCCCAAGAAAAGACGAACTGTGTTTAAGTCCCATCCATTCCACTGAAGACGCTTGTTAAGTTTATCTTCTCCCCCCAAGAGTTGAGACCAGTTTTTGAGACGTTGTTCAATGAGATTAGGGTCAACCTTTTGCAGATTAAAATCCCGGTCAACAAGTTTATTTAAATACTCAGAAATAAAGATTATGTTGGTAGCTATAGTAGCCATTGCTGATAATTATAATACTGTTATTTTCATTTGATTTATAATGATTACCCTAGGAATTTATGAAGTAAATCCTAGAGGAATCGTTGTGCCTAAAATTATGTTTATACTTGACAGTCTCCACTCAAATTTTTGGGAATGAATGGAAACTTTAAAGTCAAGCCATTACATAGCCTCAACCATCATAAAGTCAATTTCTATAGGTGCAGTGGTAGTCGGAAAACCTGTCGGAACAGGATCAACGATAGTCGCAATCGTCCCATTATGACTAGTGTAGCAACAAGCACAAGCAAAGTTTATTCCACCTGTTAGTTCAAGTTCGTTGTCTTCCAAATCGCTGATGAAACTTTCACCATCTTCAAACAATTGTGTACCAGCAAGTTTGATGTCATTAACTTCGATGTTAGCCATTTGAGTTTTTCTCCAATAATGAATTTGTGTTGTTAACTAGGAATTAATTAGTCAATTTTTTATGACTGGCTGCATCATATTTAAAGTTGATTGAATTTGTCTATAATTCTTTCTAATTTATTCGGGCAAAACTAAAACATTTTTGTTCTCAAATTAGATATAAACCTCGTCCAAGTCGAAACCTGGAGTTTGTCAAAAGGGAATAGGGAATAGGATTTGGGAACAAAAACCGGTGAGCAAAAAACTATGGATTTCAAAATAGACATGCTTTAAAACCTCAAGGGGTGAGGAAAATATTTGAAACTAAGAGGATGTTTGTCAAGTCTAAAGCTTTACGAAAAAACCTCTCTCAAAGTCTTTCTCCTAGGAGGAAACAGACTTTGAAACCCCTATTTTTCTGTTCTCCTTCTAGTAGGGAAGGGGTTAGGGGTTAGGTTTTTAGAGTTGTGATGTTAAACATAATACTTTTCAAACATCCTCTAAGACACAGTAAGAGTTTAAAGCGGGTCTATCTTCAAAAAATAAATACTATTTTTGGGTTTTATTGATAATAGAATCAAGAACCAGAACCTGAAAATCTGATTTTTTCGTTGGTAAATGTTTTAAATTGGCTTATTTATGTCTCCAAAATTATTGGGACTGATAAAAATATCAAAAAATCTTTGTTATTGATAGCAATTCCTCTAGGAATTTATGAAGTATACCCTAGAGGAATCGTTGTATCTAAAATTATCTTTAGGACTTACGCATTGTACATAAGTACTATACGAGATTTAGTTATTTCAGCCATTTATAGAACCTAACACAGCAAAAAAAGCGAGTGAATTAGGGTTATGCAAAACGCGT
>JAAUYH010105467.1_pt1 | contig 21673 bp, 14 predicted proteins | sample 7278061 | NCBI WGS metagenome assembly JAAUYH01 (sample SAMN14350203, study PRJNA611818) | marine sediment metagenome | isolation source: surface marine sediment (0.6m) | place: French Polynesia: Moorea | collected 2018-08 | reverse complement strand
TTGCGATCGATCCGTTGACGATGGCGATCGCAATCCCGATATCACCGGATTTACCGACCATGAACATCGCACCATCGATAACGGTGACCACCGTCCCATCGATAACGGTGACCACCGTCCCATCGATAACGGTGATCACCGCACCACCGATAACGGTGACCATCGCCCCACCGATAACGGTGATCATCGCCCCACCGATAACGGTGTAGAGACGTTGCAATGCAACGTCTCTACAGGGGGTTACGACGGGTCCAAACGGTGTTACGACGAATCCCCCGAACGGGACATATCGCAACAACGACGACAGCGGATGTCCCGAATATCCCCGAAACCTGGTTCATTAGGCGCCATTATCCGGTCCTATAAATCCGCTGTGACGCGATGGTGTCGAAAAAATGGGTATGACCAGTTTGCGTGGCAACCTCGTTTTTATGAACACATCATTCGGGCTGACGGATCGATTGATCGCATTCGACGGTATATCGTCAATAATCCGGCTAATTGGGAGCGCGATCGCCATCATCGCGGAGCTTCGTCCCTGCCGCCATCATCTCGATTTCTATCCTGAGCTAAAATTGAACCAACGAACGCTCTTGTGGATCCTTTTCAAGTTGGTTTCACTATGCTTGAAGCTAGCCCAATGCTGCGCCCCAAATCAAGACCGCTATGATTGCACAAACTTCGCCCTCTGTTCAACCGCTAACGATTGAGTGGAAAGCGCTGCCCCAAGACTATATTCTACCTGATGACCCTGTGGAGAATATTTTACAACCCTACCTGGCCGCTGCTTTAACTGAGGCGCTCGACACCGCAGGATTGATTACGCCGGAGAAGCTGATTGCTTCTAACTTTGGGCTGGTGGCGATGGTCAATCAAAAAACAATCGTCAAAGCGCCCGACTGGCTGTATGTTCCTCAGGTTAATCCGGTGGCTGGCGTAGTGCGTCGTAGTTACACGCCAAATCTTGAAGGATCAGCCGTGGCGGTTGTGATGGAATTTTTGTCGGAAACGGATACGGGCGAATACTCTTCACGTCCCACCTATCCTTACGGCAAGCTATATTACTACGAACAGATTTTACACATTCCCACTTATGTCACCTTTGACCCCAGCACTGTATTTCTAGAAGTCCGTCACCTATCAGAAGGCGCATCAGACAGGCGCTACGTTGTCCAAACAGCCAATGCAGATGGTCGTTATTGGATCCCAGAATTGAAGCTATGGCTTGGCTCGTGGCATGGAGAGCGGCTGGGGATGGTCGCCCACTGGTTACGATGGTGGGATGAGGCAGGCAATTTATTACTGTGGAGTTCAGAAATAGCCGAGCAGGAACGTCAGCGGGCCGAGCAGGAATCTCAACGAGCCGAGCAGGAACGTCAGCGGGCCGAGCAGTTAACTGCGAAGTTGCGGGAACTCGGCATTGAACCAGAGCTGTAAGGGAGTTGCGTCAAAATGAAGTCTCAGAAAAAGGCAGTAGATGGGTGGATGGTTGGATGGGATGGTATTTTTCTGCAGATCCCGAATAGGATCGTCTACATACCCCAAATATAAATCTCCCTGCCTTCGTCGCACTGCACTTGTTCAAATAGCTTGTCTTCCCGGCGCACTTGGGGGTCACGATTAAACATAATCAAATGGGCCTCCTCAGCGCCGCACCCATCTGCATAGTCCGCAATTTGCACACACCCTTCTTTCAGAGTAGTCTCCAGCGTTTTATGCAAGATCTTTAGCTCAAGCACGACCCGTTGCATTGGTCCCAGAAAACCCTGGTTGTCATCCAAAGGCCATTCAATAAACAGGTCCGTGCGTTTGCGTCCCAGGCCATACTCTCGGGTCAGTCGTCCACCGCCATTGAGAATGCGTTGTAAAAACGCCTGTAAGAGGAGCTGGGGTCCGGCTTCTTTGTACTCAAACCGTTCAATCCAAGCGTCGCTATTCTCGCGAAAGAATTTTTGGAAGGCGCGCAACAGTTTAGGCATATCCAAGCGGCGATCAGGTTTGATATACCAATCGGTCTCGTGCTGAATCGTGTACTGACTGGTCCATGTGAGTTCTCGAGGAATGATTTCTTGATAAATGGGATTTGCAATCCGCCAGGAGGGACGACGGCGGATCAACCCCAAATCTTCCACATATTGGGCGTCATCTGTTGGAAACTGTTCAACCTGGGCCTCACTGCCTAACATTTGGGCGATCACCCGATGGACGCGGGGTTCTTTGAGTTTGTCGGTGAGCTGATCGAGGTGGGTGTCGCGGCGCTGAATCAACTCTTCACGGGCGGTTTTCATCAGTTCGAGAGTGATGTGGGTGTTGCGATCGCGCCCCTCTTTCAACTTAAAGCAGGCTTGATAGGCCAGAGCGTTAACCAACCAGGGTTGGCCTTGGGTTTGGCTCCAGACATATGCGATCGCAGCCGGGGCGAACACCTGCCCAGTCACCTCCGTATGCTGATGCAGGAGCGTGGTCACCTCTGATTCAACAAAATTTCCCAGGCGGAGCGATTCGGCCTTAATGTTAAAGGCGCTGCCCCCCGTAACAATCTCCTGCCCCGAGGTATGAATGCGATAATCCCGCACATCCCGAACACCGCACAGAATCACCGAAAGGGGAAAGGCTAGGGGTCTTTGGGCATAGCCGCCGCGCAATTGCCGCAACAGTGAAATTAAGGTGTCGCCGACTAGGGCGTCTACTTCATCCAGAATCAGGATGATGGGTTTGTCAGACTGGCTAGACCAACGAGTCAGCAACTCGGTCAAGGCTCCAGGAATATTGTTTTCAGAAAGTACCTGTCGATTGAGTTCGGCTACCTGGCGATCTTTCAGATAAAGAGCGGCGGCATTAGCAATGCTATGGCAAATTGCGGTAATTCCTTGTTGGACATTGCTGCGAACAGCCTGGGCTGCTTCAATATTGGCGTAAACCGCTCGGTACACTCCTTGATCATTAAGGTATTCCATCAAGGCCAGCAAGCAGGAGGTTTTACCGGTTTGTCGAGGAGCATGGAGGACAAAATACTTACCCTGGGCGATCAGCCGCAGGATTTCAGCCATATCCCAGCGGGTCAATGGGTCGATTAGATAATGCCAATCGGCGCGGACGGGGCCAGCGGTATTGAAGAATCGATCCGTAAACGGGGCTGTCATGTTCAGGGACGTTAGAGGCCTACTTCTCTATCATGGGTCAAAATCGCAGCCAATGGCGATCGCGCTCCTAGATGAGTCATGCTTCCACGGCGGGAGACGGGTTGGGGCTGAGGGCTGAAGCAAGTCCCAGTAAAAGACAGTGGATGGGTGGATGGGTGGATGGGTGGATGGGATATTCTGAGTGAGTTGAGATCGCGACAATCTAGCTCCGTGATAAAGACACAATGGCCTGCGGGACGTTGGGTTAGGGATGCTACTGAGATAAGCAGTTCGCGATCTGGCAAATTTCGGTGATTTCTCTGGGCAGGGTGAAGGGGGGATTGGGCTTACTAAATTATTGTGTCCCCTTCCCTCGTTCTGCGTTGTGTTCAAGCTTTTTTCCGAGTGATTCGCCAGCTTGGTTGGATCTGACCGCTTTGAGTCAGGCTAACACCACGATTGTGATTAACACAACTCGGCTTGATTTGAACCTGTCTACATCAGGTGACGGCATCTGACCCATGCGCTATTTCTGTTTTGTTTTTTTGGATTTGCCAACCAGTTGGCCCCGTAGGAGCCTACCGATGAAACCAGACTTATTTCAGGGTCAATATCGGGTTTCATCGATTCGCTTACCCCATCAGAATTATGGACCGTCGGGCGGGTATTTTGTCACTATCTGTACGCAAAATTGGCTGCATTTTTTGGATGATGTGGTGGATGGGCAAAGTTCATTGGGCGCCATCATCCGGTCCTACAAATCTGCTGTGACGCGATGGCGCCGAAAAAATGGGTATGCCCCTTTTGCATGGCAAACCCGTTTCTATGAAAGCATTATCCGGACCAACAGTTCGATGGATCGGATTCGACGGTATATCGTGAATAATCCGGCCAAATGGGGGCGCGATCGCCATCATCGCGGATCATCATCCCCGCCGTCATCATTTTCCACGTCCCCGTCCACATCCCCGCCATCATCAATTTCCACGTCCCCGTCCACATCCCCGCCGTCATCATCGTCCACATCCCCGCCGTCATCATTTTCCACGTCCCCACCGCGAATGGTGTAGAGACGTAGCACTGCTACGTCTCTACAGGGGCAATTGTCGCTATGGACTGGGTTTTATGGGTATTCCTACATTGATTGATTATTGAAAATGTCTAAACGTCGTATCCGTCCTAACCAATCCAAAATCATCCGTCCTGGGTCTGCTCAACCATTCCAATGGCGAACCCTGATTGCAGCAGTCTTTTTATCTGGCGGCGTCTTGACACCCGGTCTAATCGCCTGGGCCAATGGCCCCGCGCCGGGAACCGTGATTCAAAACCAGGCGACAGGAAGTTTTGTGGACCCCACTGACAGCAGCGTCCAACAGGTGGAGTCTAATATCGTTCAGGTGACGGTGGCGGAGGTGGCGGGGATTACCGTCACAAGCTCGGGGGCGAGTGAGGCCCCCAGCGGCGTCAGCGGCGCAGGTCCCAACCAAGGCAACGGCTCGATTAACGCTGAGGATGTTGTCTACTATCAGTTCACCCTCACCAATGTGGGAAATGACCCAACCCAATTTTTCATTCCCGGAGCGCCTTCTGATATTCAGCTGAATGGAAGCAGCGGCGGCGGCAGTTTACAAGGCGATATCGAAATCATTGCATATGATCCAGATGGGGCCAGTGGAGCCACTGCGCCCACTGACTTGAGCGGCTCTCCGGTAACAGTTCCATCTGGCGGCGATACCACGGGCAGTCTCCTCAGTTTGCCGAATGGTTCGATCCCTCCGGATGGCACAGTCACGATCCGAGTCCCCATTAAACTGAGCGCGACTGTCAGTGATAGCGACACGGTGACGGTGGTGATGGGGGACACCGCCGCTGTTGGCGATCAGAATCAGGTGTATAGCGATGACGGCTCCAATTTCGATCTCTATACTCACGATAACTTGGACAGCGACACGGTGGATATTCCCGCCACGGCGGCGACGGAGCAAGAAGCAGCAGGCGCCCCAATTAACGGAGACGCCACCCACCACCGACAGGAAGCTAGCGCTAGCCAGTCGACCACCGTCGCCCTACCCGCGTTAGATTATGGCGACGCCCCCGACACCTACGGCACAGATATCACAGCGGGCAACAGCGCTAACAGCAGTGATCTCGTGGGCGCGAGTCATGCGATCGCGACGGGGATTTACCTGGGCGCCACCCCCCCCGATACAGAAACAGATGCTGCCTTACCCCTGGACGGAACAAGTGATGGGGCAGAAGATGACGCAATTGCGTCATTCCCTTCCCTAGACGCCGCCGCCACCACGTACTCCGTAACTCTACCTGTCTCCAATGACCCTGACGGGCTGGGGAACAGTGTAGACCCCAGCGCCAATCTAGTGGGTTGGATTGACTTTGACGGCGACGGCGTATTTCAGGCAGATGAAGCCGCTATTGCAACTGTCTTAGATGGAGACACGAGCGCTACACTGATCTGGAACAATATTGGCTCCACTGGCCCAGATATTAATGCAGGCTCCACCTATGCCCGGTTCCGCTTGACCACCGACGCTATTACCGGAGCTTCGGCCACAGGGTTTGCCAGCGATGGTGAGGTGGAAGATTACCCAGTCACCATTGCAGCAGCTCCACCCGCCTCAGTCACTGGCGCAGTCTGGCATGACGCCGACGCCAACGGCGTAGAAAACAGCGAATCGCCAGTGCAGTACGCGCAAGTCAATCTATACGACACCAACGGCACCCCAGGCGACACCAGCGATGATACAATCATTGCCTTCGTCTTCACCGACACCGCAGGCGCCTATAGCTTCACCAATATTGTCGCTGGCGATTATTACGTCGACTTTGTCAAGCCCGCCGTCGGTTACAACTTCACCAGCCAAGACACGGGCGGCGACGACCAAATTGACTCCGACGCCGACGCCACAACGGGAGAAACCGATCCCTTCACCCTAGCGGCGGGCGAGGCCAAAGCAGACGTTGACGCCGGACTGACGCTCCCTGAAAATACCGTGGTCGCTTGCACCATTCAATCACTGCAGTCAACAAATTGGACTCTGCCCCTCAGCATCGACAAATTTGCCCCGACTGTAGGCTCCCTCACTAGCGTTGATATCAAATTAAATTCAGTCATCGACGGACAGACGCTATATGAAAATGAGGATGTCTCCGCCATTACCTTAACCTTAAATAGAACCGGTAGTACGATAACGGCGAACTTGCCCAATACCGACACGGTCGTCAACACTTATAATGACACCCAAAGTCAACCAGTGGATGGGTTCGACGGTGGTGTCGACTTTTCCGGTTCATCCGGAGGGACCATTAATTTCATTAATGTCAGCAGTCAGACAGGAAGTTATCCAGCGGCTAATCTCGACGACTTTGAGGCGGCGGCGCCGGGTGAACAAGTGAATATTAGCGTTGCGACCGCAGTCAGTACGGCGGTATCAGGCGGCGGTAATTTAACATCCTTCACCACCCATGAGGCTGGAGCGACCCTTTGCGCCACCTACAGCTACGCCACTGATCCTAACGTATTGCTGGTGAAACGCATCACCCTGCTCAACGGTGACTTTTCCACCACCAACGGCAATGACCTATCCGCCTATTTCGATGACCCCGCCAGCGCTTACGACGACAACACCATCACTATTTCCACAGCGCCCGTGAACCCCGGCGATCCGGTTAAAGACACCGACCGATGGCCCAATCCAAACACCTTCCTGGTGGGTAGTGTTGATGGCGGCGATGTTCTGCCCGACGATGAAATGGAATACACCATCTATTTCCTCTCCAGCGGCGATGCCACCGCAAGAAATGTCTTGTTCTGCGATCGCGTTCCCGGCTTTGTCGACTTTCTGCCCGCTGTGTTTAACGTCGAAAACGCCAGTTTAACCGCAGACCCCAGCGGCAACCCGATTGGCGATCGCGGTATTGTGCTGGGTTTAGGGACCGGGGCATCTGCGATATCACAATTCTCCCTGACCAATGAAGCCGACGGCGATGGCGGCTACTACTTCCCCCCCGGCGTCAACCCCACTGTCACGTTCCCCAATCTTAACTGCGGCGGAACTAACGACAATGGAGCTGTGGTGGTTAATCTGGGCAATCTGCCTAATGCGACTAGTGCGGGCGAACCGGCTGGGTCTTATGGGTTTGTGCGGTTTCGGGCGAAGGTGAGGTAAGAGAGCAGGGGGAGATGGGGAGGCAGGGGGAGATGGGGAGGATAGAGATTAATACGCGTGGGGCGATAAGAGAGCACAGGGAGTTGGGGGTTTATGGAAAAGCTTTTGAGGCGGCGATGGAAATTTCTTGTTTGTCAAAGAAATTTCTAGTGGAAGAGCGATACTCTTTGACTGATTAAATTCGGCGTTCTTCTCGTTCTGTCTGTGCTAATTTAGCGGAAGCTTAGAGAAAACGCCGCTATGAGGCGGCATTAATATCCAACTGCTGACCAAACTCCTCCAGTGAGTTAGCGGTTAGCGCCTTCTCTAATAAGCCTTCCAAGTCTTCTAAACTTAAACTCTGTAATGCAGCCTCTATCTCTGGAGTAATTGCTCCAAAGCGCAACTGAAGTAGCTTCTGCAACTGTCTTAAAGCACCCTGCTGAACACCTTGCTCAATCCCTTGCTCAATCCCTTGCTCAATCCCTTGCTCAATTCCTTGCTCAATCCCTTGCTCAATTCCTTGCTGAACACCTTGCTTAATACCCTGCTGAACAGCTTCCTGATACCAGGGCGACTCTCGAAGAACGACCATATCCCACCTCAAGATTTCTTGAATGACTGGTATATCCAATACAAAGCTAGCAAAAAACGCTAACAACGGTTCCAACTGATTCAGGTTTTCATCTTGCCGTAGGCGCTGAACCGCCAGTCTGACCTGAGCTTCTGTATTGCCGCCCTTGAGAATAGGGACAAACGGAAATAAGGGTGACAGCGATTCTTGCAATACCAATTGAGCGTCCACTTCCCAGAGATTAATCACTCGATAGGCTTGGTAAGCTCTCAAGCCCATAAATTTGCTTTCATAGCAATCCGCCACAGTTACGGTTTTGGCAGGCGGCAAGATGTTAATCAATACCGGGTAAGTGGGTAATCGATATTTCTCTTCCGCCAGCGCCACATAGTTGCGCATCCGTCGGGGCATAAGGGAGTTATATCGCAATTGCAGTTCATTGAGAATCAGAAACTCACCGTGGTCAGGACTGTAGGCTTTCACGACTACATCGCTTTCGCGGCGAATCCATTGAAATTCGGCGTCAAGAATGTCGTGGGCGACCACCTCAGGGTTCTGCGTCACCCACTGCACCCAGGCGTCAGGAGCCAGACTGATCAAGCGTTTACTGCCAATATCCGCAGCTTTCGACATCAGGGTTAATCCACCCAACTCAGGAGTCCCAGTGTAGCAATCTGCGAATGCGATCGAATTGTGCAAGGGGGCAAGATACACTAAAAATACAGATGAACTGATGGCGTAGGGATGGCCAATGACTCAAGCAAAAGTTAAACACCCAATCCCACTAACTTTCAAGGAGTACCTGGAGTACGACGATGGCTCTGATACTCGATATGATTTATTGGCCAATGGAGAATTGATTGCCGTGCCGAGCGAGGCTGAGATTAACTACTATCTGGCAATGTTGTTGTATGGCAAATTGTCAGCATTCGTTAATTTCAGGCTGATCATGGTCCATGTTCTGACGATGGAAGTAAATCCCGTAGGCGACAATTATAGAAATCGTCGTCCCGATTTAGCCGTATTACGCCCCGAGCATTTACAGCTCGACAGCATTATCAATAAAACAGCCCTTTGCATTGGGGCTCCTGCACCACAATTTGTAGCCGAGATTGTCAGCCCAGGGGGGGGCAGCAGCGATAACCACCGACGTGATTATGAATGGAAGCGCCAGCAATATCAGACATGGGGCATCCCCGAATATTGGATTATTGACCCACATCGAATGCAGGTGACTGTATTAGCGCTGGTTGAGGAAATCTATCAGGAAGCCGTTTATAAAGACAATCAGCGGATCCATTCAGATACTTTCCCAGAACTAAATTTGACGGCTCAATCACTTTTAGATGTATAGAGTTTCATCGCCGCTTGCCCCCCTGCCTCCCCTGCCCCCCTTACCCACCTGCCTTGCCAACGCGCATACGGTAGGGTTAGGAAAGTAAAATCTCACTCCTAAAGCCGATGCCCCGATGGTTTAACACTGCTGGCCCCTGTCAGCCCGATATTCACTATATGCTGCCTGCCACGGTTCGCTTACCCCTAATTAAGCGATTGATCCAGCAACGGGGATACTTTATCATCCATGCCCCGCGCCAAGTCGGTAAAACCACCGCGATGCTGGCCCTGGCTCAAGAGCTGACGGAGAGCGGGCAGTATACGGCCATTATGGTCTCTGCAGAAGTCGGCGCGCCCTTTCCCAAAGCGGTGAGCAAGGCTGAGCGGGCTATGCTGGGGTCCTGGCGACTGTCAGCCGAGGTGCGCTTACCCGAAGCGTTGCAACCGCCTGATTGGGGACAGGCCGATGAGGGGAACCAGATCAAGCAGGGATTGCAAAGATGGGCGATCGCTTCGCCGCGTCCCCTGGTGGTGTTTATTGATGAAATTGACGCTCTCTGGGATGACGCTCTGATTGCGGTGCTCAGACAACTGCGGGATGGCTATCCTAACCGACCCAAGGGATTTCCGCATTCTCTCGCCTTGATTGGATTGCGGGATGTGCGGGACTATAAGGTCGCCTCCGGAGGCAGCGATCGCCTCAACACATCCAGTCCCTTCAATATCAAAGTTGAGTCATTCACCCTGCGCAACTTCACATTAGAAGAGGTGAGCAGCTTATATGCGCAACATACCCAGGAAACGGGGCAACCATTCACTGATGAAGCAGTCAATCACGCCTTTGATTTAACCCAAGGACAACCCTGGTTAGTAAACGCCCTGGCTCGGCAAGCGGTGGAAGTGATTGCGCCGGACGGCGTCACACCGATTACGGCTGAGCATTTTGAGCAGGCGAAAGAAATCCTGATTCAACGGCAAGACACTCATCTAGACAGTTTAGCGGAACGATTACGAGAGCCTCGCATTCGCCAAATCGTTGAACCCATACTGGCGGGTCAACGATTTGGCGATATTCCCCAAGATGATCGGCGCTACGCGGTCGATTTAGGGTTGCTTACACGAGACCCAATGGGAGGATTAACCATCGCCAATCCCATTTATCGAGAGGTGATTCCTCGGGTATTAGCCAGTGGACCGCAAGATAGCTTACCCAGTATTCAACCTAGCTGGCTGAAGCCGGATGGAGCCTTGGATAGCGATAAACTGCCATCGGCTTTTCTGAGTTTTTGGCGACAGCATGGGGAGCCGCTTCTAAGAAGCGCTCCTTACCATGAAATTGCGCCGCATTTAGTCTTAATGGCGTTTCTACATCGAGTGGTGAATGGCGGCGGCACGCTGGAACGGGAATATGCGATTGGGCGCGATCGCATGGATTTCTGCCTCCGCTACGGCGACGTTACCTTAGGAATGGAACTGAAGGTCTGGCGAGATAACCGACCGGACCCCTTGAAATCGGGGTTAGAACAATTGGATAGCTATCTGTCAGGTCTCGGATTAGATCAAGGGTGGCTGGTGATTTTCGATCGCCGCAGTGATATTGGCCCCATTGCTGAGAGAACGACGACTGAATTTGCGACGACTGCCAACAACCGATCAATCACGGTGATTCGGGGATAGGCAAGTCGCCAATCCAGCCAACGAGCATATTGCAGATAAAGATTAACGGCTGAAGCGACAGCATAGCCGATCGCATCTATTCCACGGGCGGCGTCATTGCGGGCAAGCTAAGCGGTTTCAATACAGGAAAATCCGCGTAAGATGACGGTCCTCCATAATTTTGCCTAGTTTAATACCGTATCGGGGTCTACGGAGCGCCACCAGCTCCCTAGAAAACCGAGTTGCGTAATTGCACTCCGCCACGTAACGGAAATAACTCAACCAATGACGGATTCACGAGATTGGTTGGCGTAGACTTCACGATTAGCTTATACGCGCTTGGTGAAAACAATGTGAGGGTTCATCACTAAGTCGATGAACTTTCTTTGTATGTCGCCCTGGGCGAGGCTTTCAAAACTCAGTGCAAACAGCAGTGTTTAATTCACATAGAAGTATACTATGATACTGATATGACACGGATACGGTTCGGTTTTCACTTCCTCGGAATCTGCTGATCAGCTTGCTTATTGTCTAAGGGAAATCGACATCGGTAAATAGGTCTAGCGCCGATGGCCGGATTCTTCAAAAGCGAAACCAAACCAACCGTCAACTGTTTGATAAGTTACCAAGGAAATCTATGAATCTCAGAGCCATCGCCACCCTCTCAGTCGCCGCTATTGCAAGTGTCTTCGCCATCACCGAGTCGGCTCGCGCAGCGTCTCTCAGCTTTTCCGACAGCATCGACCTGCAAAGGACCAATTTCACCGATGAGGTGCTGAGTGTTTCTCAATTTGACGCCAGCCTTGGTACGTTAACTGGGGTTGAGTTAGCGGTTTCGGGCCTTGTTCAAGGGTCAGTGAAATATGAAAGCCTGGATGCCGTCGCCAGTACGGTCACTGCAGATGTCGCCGCACTGTTGGAAGTATCTGGCGGTCCTAGCAATGAGGTGTTGTTCCAGGTTGAACCTACGGTGGTCGCCAACGAATCAGCCACCGCATACGACGGCGTTCTTGACTTCAACGGTTCATCTGGCGGGCGCTTCACCACTGATGCCGGGTCCGAAACAGGTTTGATTAGCTATAGCGATCCAGAGTTTCTGTCATTCTTTACCGGAACAGATACTATTGAGCTGCTGGTGAGCGCGACCGCAAACTCTTCCGTTACAGGCCCTGGCAACCTGTTCGCCAACATTCAGACTGAAGCGGGCGCAGAAGTGGTTGTCACCTACCAATATGATGTATTTACCCCTGACACGCCTGACACACCGACGGCTTCTACGCCTGAGCCGTCAACTCTGCTGAGTCTCATGGCGCTTGGCGGCCTAGGGATGGTTATTCGCAAGCGTCAAATCCAGGCCTAGGGCGCCACTCTACAGCTTCTTTTTCAAGAATTGAGCCTACTCGTGTCCCAAATGCCAAAGAATTTGGGTTTCCTAGAGGGGGCTCTACCGAGATCGAACGATCTAAATGATGAACAAGAAGTTCTACCAAGGGGATGCATCTCGATTACTAGCGATAATCTCTCAAGCCAGCCTCTTTGCTCCCTTCGTCAGCTTAGGATGGCCGATTTCGGGCGCGATCGCCATGCCCGATACCTACATCAGTGATGAAGTCGGCTTCAACAACGCCTCGAGTCGGAGCCAAGTCGATACTCAAGATGATGAGTGGCGGTTAGCGGCAACAGCATCAGGCCCCGTCGACTTTTTCCAAAATACGATTACCGCTGGCTCAAATAATCAAGCCATTCGCGCTGATGAGTACACTCTAATGACCTCAGCGAATGGAACGACAGTGCAGGTTTCATTGCACGATTTGACTGATGCCGACATTGCCAATTCAAACAGCGTGGGCTCAGTCGCCAGTGGTCAACCTCGCCTTGACAATACAAGTACTTTACAGGGAAACGCGCCTCGTCCCGCCAGTTACTATAATGCCAGCGCCCAGCCCCGGTTTTGGAATGAAAATACCGGGTCCACCACCAGCCGCAATGCGATCCTCTTCAAATTTTCAGAACCCGTGACGGCTTTTGGAGCCTGGTTTTCAGACATAGAAACCCGCACAGACGGCAACGGAACACCTGCAATTTTGAGGTTACTGGATGAAGCAGGCAACCGGATCGGCGACGATATTATCCTTCACACTAGCACCTCTGATCAGACTCAATGCGGAACTCCTAGCGCTGAGTTTCCCAGTTCGAACGATAATTTTCGGGGATGTGGCAATCGCACAACCCGCTGGATTGGGTTTGTTGATCCTGATGCACAAGTCAAGCAAATGTTAGTGGTCGTCGGGGATGATGATTTTGGCGATGATGGATATCGTGAGCATCTAAGTTTTATTGGCGCTACCTTAACTCAACCTGTCGCCAGTGATCCTAATCTCATTCTGGTGAAACGAATTACAGCAATTAATGGGGTCTCCTTTATGGATGTGGTGGATGGTCGACGGGATCTTGACCCGAATGCGCCTACGTATGGTGACGATCCAACGGTTGCTTACGTCCCTGCCCCCTTTGACGCCCATGATAATTATCCTGATTGGCCCCCTGGATACCTGAAGGGTCGGATCGACCAACAAGTTGTGCTGCCTGGGGATGAGATTGAATACACAATTTATTTTCTTTCCAATGGAGATGCAACCGCCAGAAATGTCCGACTATGCGATCCCCTCCCCGCCAATGTCAGCTTTTTACCGACCGCTTTCAATGGTAGAGCCGGAGCAGGCGGTACAGGAGACGCGAATCAAGGCATTATGATCAGTCGACAGAGTGAGGCGGTATTCCTCACCAATGCCGCTGACGGCGACATTGGAACCTTCTTTAATCGTCTCAGTGATGTTCCAATCGCTTGTGGCGCTCCGCAATCGGAGGACAATGGCGCGATCATGGTGAATTTAGGAGATATTCCCGCCGCCGCCAACGATCCTGGGAATGCGTATGGCTTTGTGAGATTTCGGGGACGGGTGAGGTAAAGAGAAGGGAGGAGCAAGGGGGCCAGAGATAAAACATGTAGAGACGCAACATGTTGCGTCTGGCGATAGGGGCATGGGGAAGATGGGGAGGCAGGGGGGCGCGAAGGAAGCAGACGAACCTAAAGAGGCAGTTAAGTCGTTTTACGAGAGCGCCTTGGGACTATCCATCATCTGTTGGGCTACTTGGTGAGTTTTATTGACCAACTTGCCTAGATCAATAGGCAGGAGGCGGCCTTGATCAATTACTTTGCGCCCATTAATAAAGCTGTAATCCACTCGGTCGGTTTGGCATAAAATCAGGGCGGCGACAACATCGTGGTGCGCGCCTGCAAACTGGGGGCGGTCGATATTGATGGCAATAAAGTCAGCCGACATGCCGGGAGCTAAGTGGCCAATATCATCCCGACCGAGGACTTGGGCGCCGCCTCGAGTTGCGATCGCCAACGCCTCGCGCGCCGTCATCGCCGTCGAATCCAGCTCTCGCACCCGCGCCGCTAGGAAAGCCATGCGGGCCTCCTGCAGCAAATTGCCCGAATCGTTAGACGCTGACCCATCTACCCCCAACCCGACTGGGACTCGGTGATTGAGGAGTTTACGAATAGGGGCGACGCCACTGGCGAGACGCATATTACTGCAGGGACAATGGGCTACCCCCGTCCCCGTTTGGCCAAATTTCTGAATGGATCGGTCACTGAGCTTAACGCAATGGGCGTGCCATACGTCTTTTCCCAGCCAACCTACGGATTCGGCGTAATCACCGGGGATGAGGCCAAATTTCTCTAAACTGTAGGCGACATCGGATTGATTCTCCGCCAGATGTGTATGGAGTTGGACGCCGGGATGCGATCGCGCCAGCTTAGCCGACTCCCGCATCAAATCCTGAGACACGGAAAACGGTGAGCAAGGAGCCAGGGCAATCCGCAGCATGGCGTGACGCGCGTTGTCATGATACTGCTCAATCAAGCGCTGAGAATCTTTGAGGATATCCACTTCCGTCTCCACCAACCCATCCGGCGGCAGCCCTCCCTGACTTTCCCCCAGACTCATACTGCCTCGGCTGGCGTGAAACCGCATGCCAATATCCTGCACAGCTCGGATCTCATCATCAAGCGAGCAGTCATTCGGGAATAGGTACAAATGATCGCTGGCGGTTGTACACCCCGATAGCATCAATTCCGCCGCCGCCATCTGAGCGCTGACATACACCCCTTCCGCCGTCAGATTCGCCCAAAGGGAATACAGCGCCTTGAGCCAATTGAACAAATCGCAATCTTGCGCAGCGGGCACAACCCGCGTCAGGGTTTGAAAAAAATGGTGATGCGTATTGATCAACCCCGGCAACACCACATGGCGATCCGCCAAATCCAAAACCTGATCTGCGGCCTGAGGCAATTCCTCACTCGGCCCAACCTGCTCAATAACCCGATCTCGAATGAACAAAGCCCCCTTGCGGATCTCACGGCGGCGATCATCCATCGTGACTAAAGTATGGATATTTTTGATCAGAAGAGTTGGCATGGAAGATGAGGAGGTAGGGGGAGTTGGGGAGGATGGGGAGACAATGTAGAGACGCAACATGTTGCGTCTGGGGGAGGCAGGGGGAGACAATGTAGAGACGCAACATGTTGCGTCTGAGGGAGGCAGTGTGTGCAACGGCTCTAGCAGAAGAGTAGCAGTTTTATCAAGAAGGATTGTAATTTAACTGAGCAACTGTCTTAAAATCGAGGAGACTTTCTATCTGTAGAGCTATTGAGGGTGCTGCCCAATGCCTCAATCGGATATCCAGAGAAATGGTATTCTCACTGACCATCTGTTCACTCGGCTCAATCCAGGGGAATCGTTAGACTGTTCTATCTTGGTGGTGGGTGGTTCGACAGCGGCGTATTCGGCTACCCTGACGGCGCTCAAGATGAATCTAGATGTTTGTCTGGTCCAGCCGCAGAAGATCGTTGGGGGGCAATTTACCACGCAGGCGCTACCCGCTTCGGACGATGGGGATTTGCTGAAGCAGAAAGCAACGCTCTATAAGGTCAAGGGTGAGGAGTTCGCAATTTCCAGGGCGCAGCGGCAATTCCGCGATCGCCAGCGGGTTCTGCAGCAGGTCAACGGTCGGCCGGATCCAAATCCCGGCGGCGGTTGGGTGAGTCCGCTCAGTACTACTCCAGTGGTGGCGGCGACGGCGATGAATGAAGCGATCGCGCCGTATCTAAACAATGGCGCCTTAAAGCTGATTCCCGACGCCGAACCGATGCAGGTGTTAATGGATACAACTCTAGACCAGTCCAGACGGGTTCAGGGGGTCGTCTTCAGAGATGTGCAAAAACCCGATCACACCTTTACAGTGACGGGCAAGGTAGTGATTGAGGCGACAGACCTGGGCGATTTACTGGAGCTGGGCGAAATCGAATCGCGGGTGGGCCAGGAGTCCCGCAACGAAACTGGAGAGGCGATCCTGCCTGAAGATGCGCGTCCCCAATGCCAACAATCGTTTACCTTTGATGTTTTGGTGGAGAGAACCGTACCCGGGGAGGGCGCTCCCATTGGCGCCCCGCCTGGATATGGTCGCGAGACTTGGCTCAACCCAGACGAATTTACCGATACCTTCTGGGTGCAAAGTCAGGGCAGATGGCAGCCAAGAAACTTTTTTAGCGACTTTGGCATCTTTCGCTATCGTCGCGTCAAGCGAGTCCATCCCTACGAAAAAGCAATTAGGCCAGGCGACATCACGGTGATTAATTGGGGAGTTTCAACCGACCCCGATCGTCGATTCTTCTGCGGCAATGACTATCGCCCCGAAAGATTGGTTGGGGTGAGTCGGGAGGAACGTGAGCGGCAAATTCAGCGGGGTCGCGATCGCGCCCGCGCCTATATTCATTTCCTCCAATCTAACGGAGTTCCCGACCTCAAACCCAGAGGAGATTTAACCTGGACCAATGACGGCATCGCCCTAGAACCCTATATTCGGGAAGCGCGACGCGGGGTCGCCCTGACCACCATTCGCCACGAAGACATCGCCAAAAGCTTTTTCCCCGAGAATGCAGCCAGAGCCAGAGCCTTTGAGGATACCGTTGGAATCGGTCAATATCACTACATAGACTTGCATGGCAATGATTTTCTGGGTCATGTGACACCGACCGGCCAAGATGTATTGGCCCTGCCATTTACGCTTCCTTTAAAGGCGCTGGTCCCCCTAAATACCTATGGATTGATCCTTTCTTCTAAAAGTATTGGCGTCTCACATATCGCCAACGCCATTTACCGAATGCATCCGACAGAATGGGCCATTGGAGAAGCCAGCGGCATGCTCGCGGTATTTTCCGTCTGGACTGGAAAAGAGCCCCGAGATTTAGCTGCAGACGAAGCGCAAATCCGTAAGGTTCAAGGCTTTTTAACCCGAAACGGGATCCCCATCTATTGGTTTGACGACATCAGCCACGATGACTTAGATTTTGAAGCGATTCAGGTGATGGCGGCGGCAGGGGTGATTCGGAGCGAAGATAACACCCGGCTAAACTTTCGTCCTTACGCCAGCGTTAATCGGGCGGTAGCCGCCACCGCCTTAGTCAAGCTGCTGGGCTTGGAGGCGCAAACACCGCCTGAGCCCACATTCAGAGATGTGCGTCCCGGGGAGCACTGGGCCTATACCGTGATTGAAACACTGTATGCTCACGGCCTAATCGCCGGGGTGGGGCATGGGAAGTTTGCACCTAATCAACCCATTACTCGACAGCAACTCTCATTCTTAGTCAAGAAAGCAATGCCAGATGCATATGACCAAGCATTTGCTAGAACACCCAAAGACAGGCAAATCCTCCAACGGCGAGAACTCTCACGGGTATTCTACGAATTGCTAAAAACTAAATTAGGCATCGCCTAAACCCGCTACTCAATTTGCTTTTTGGAAAATTCTCAAAGAAAAACCCGGCTAGCCCCCCAGCCGGGTTTGGTAGTAATTTTTTTAACTACCGCTTAATCTAAGTATGGCTGACTCGCCAGTCTTATCACCTCCGCCAATTCGCTTGCTTCCTTACGCCATATTGATGAATAGCTTAGACATCCTAAAATTGCGAGCAGTGTGACAACCAGAAGGAACAAATTGCTTGAAATATATTTCTCTACTGTGGATATTGACCTTAGTCCTGCTGCTGAGCTGGGGAAAGCCTGCCGAAGCCGCCTTTTGCCGGATTGTTAACGACCACAAAATCTGTATTGTGAGTATTAAGCGCAGCGCCAAGAACTATTGGGAATACCGCGCATCGGTGAGTATAGACGCAGTTGTCACGCCAATTGAGATATATGACTGTCGCCAGCGAATTCGGATTAAAAAAGGGGGCGCCGTCATCCCGTTTGAGCCCAATGGCCCAGGCGAACTAATCTGTAACCTACTCTATAAATCAACGGGTTGAGAGTATAGGGTAGGCGGTAGGCAGGGCGACATTCCCCTCCTAAACCGCCTACCGTCTATTGTCTACTGCCACAGATGGCAAACTGAGGAATCACAGAATTTTTGACAGCTTAGCTAGCCAATTCCTTCACCTTCGCCATAATTCCGACGGGGTCAATTCCCTGATGGGGGAACTGTTCCCATAGACCACCGCAGCCTTCCTTATAGGTGCCGAGATAAGCAAATTTCGGCGTCAGGCCCCGCTCCAGCAACCAGGAACCAAAGCGACTGCCTAATCCAGTCCGACGATTAAAGGCTTCCACCACGACGACAAAGGGAGATGCGCCTACTTTCGTCATCATCTCCTCATCCACCATATTGAGGGTGGACTTGTTGATTAAGCCAACATCAATGCCCTCTTGCTTGAGGCGTTCAACCGCATCCAGCGCACGATACAGAGCATCGCCAAAAGCAATAATGTATCCAGCCTTCCCTTCGCGCACGACTTCGTCTTTACCTGGGGTAAAAGTATATCCATCTCCAAACATTTCCTTGCCCTCGCTATCGAGAATCATCGGAACTTTAGAGCGAGTGGAGAAAATAAACCGCAGTCCCGGATCCCCAAAGACTTTTTTCACACAGGCCTTCATCTGATTGGCGTCAGCCGGGAAGTAAAGCCGGGTTTCATAGCCATCATCCAAACCATTGTCGGCGAACATATTATTGATGCCGAAGTGGCAAGTATTATCCGCCATATCATCGATACCCGCATGGGAGAAATGGCAGAGCAAGTTGGAGAAATTCAAACGGGCCATAGTGATTTCGGAGATACACATCTCCAGAAAGGCGCTGAAGGTGGCCATAATGCCCTGCTTACCTTTCTCCATGCCAAAGCCAGCAGCAGCAGAGAGGTTGCTGCGCTCCATGATGCCGCCGCTAACAAATACCTCTGGATGAGCGTCATGGATCTTATTTAGACCGCAGGATCCTTCCAGATCGCTGTCTAAAACCAACACATTGTTCTTCCGGTCTTCTTCACTCATGCCGCCGAGGATTTCTACCACAGCCTCGCCGAACACATTGCGGTTGGAGCCCAATTTCTCAGAGGATCCCAGGAAAGTGTAGGTTTGCTTTGGTTTCTGAATACTCTTGAGGTTCTCAACCGCAGCAGTATGCCCCCGCGCTTCTAGATATTTAATCGCCAGGTCTACGGAAATCACATCATGACCATGGTTAGACCCTTCAAGCCCCTCGATGCCGACACACATGGAGCGTTTGTTAATGATCGCCATGGGACCCGGCGTATTGACCGCTTCGCAGATCCGAGCATACAACCCTTCAATATCCTCACCATCACCTTCAAGCACCTTCAAACCATGGCCTTCCAAAGTCTGCTTAACGCTAAATCCAGGCAGATATTGAGAAGGATGCCCCGCAATAGTGACATCGTTATCGTCAATCAAGAGCTTAACGTTGATATGCTGGGCCACCGCAAGTCGAGCTGCTTCCGCATCGTCCCCTTCTTGCTGGGAACCATCAGAGCCTAAACAGAAAACCGTTTTTCCAGGATTCGCCAGCGCTACGCCATTGACATAGGGCCACATATGCCCTAGTCGACCAGAGCTAAATTTGACCCCAGCCGTCAAGCCCAACTCAGGGTGCCCAGGCAAAGTGGAGTGCGCTTCCCGATATCGCATTAGCTGCTCAACGGGGAGTTGGCCCTGTAGCGCCGACATTAAGTACTGGGTGGCGACTCGATGCCCCGCCTCATCAAAGAAGGTAGGCACGAATTTGTCTGGATTTCCTCTGAACAAAGCATCTAGAATCATCACCTCTGGCACCGTATCGTACGGTCCCCCTGTGTGGCCGCCTACCCCTCTAGCGGCTCCAGTCGCTGTGAAAAATACAATTGCGTCGCGGCAAAGTTGAATGTTAGCTTTCAGACTTTTCAGCTGCTCATCGGTGAGCGTCGGATTCTTTGGGTCTAGCACTAAGGACTTATAGGCGCCCAAATCGATCGGAAAAGTGGCTTTGGCAGTAGTCATGAATTAATTTTCCTGAAGGTTATCGCAGTTTTCACATGGGGGCGCAACCAGTACTTCTCAAAAGACGCTACGCGCCAGCATAGGCTCATTTGAACGCTACAGACAGGAAGGTTAGGGTTCTGTGCTTTCCCTGATTCCCTAATTTGCGACTCCATGAGCTGCATTGCAATGAGTTGAGAATTACTATCAGTATCTGACACAGGCAGGACCAGTAAGGTTGCGTTTGCTCAACGCATCAATCAAAATCTATCAACTTTGTATACTTTAGTAAACAGCAGTCTAGGACGTGAGTGTCGAATCTAGACTAACTGTTCGAAGGTTTACCGTATGTGTCATACATCAAAATATCCTGCTAGCTATCAATTGCGAGCAGGATAGGAATCTATTCTGGACAATTTTACAATCACCCAATAAAACAATCACCCGATAAATAGATTTCAGCAAGTCAGTGAGTTACACCTTGCTGAGGCCACAACTTATCCCTATAATCGGCAAACCTTGGCAGGGAGTGATGGCGAATGCGATCGCCTGGGGTAGGGCTGATTATTGATGGCGGATAGTTTGGCCGAACAGTCCTACCATTAGTCACGCTTTAACCATTCCATACCCCACTCGGGATCATACCGCTGACTTCAAACAGGGAGCGTCTAAATCAGAAACTATTAGATGCTGCATACTATGCAGTGCGCTAGAACTAACCCGATTGAATATCCGGCCCAATCTCCCATCCGGCGAACTCATTAGCCGTCTAATTTGGCCGAATCGTAGAAAGTTATAGAAAATCAGTGTGTGCAGAGTGTCTCCGTGGTTGAATCATTCTCAGGAACAACGGGAATGCTGCTCAGGAAGCCAAAAACTTCCTTGCGGGCCCAGATTCTGCCGCGTTCATCAAACTTAAAGTCTTTACCAGGGGTATAGCCTGCAAGTGTTAGCTGAAGGACTAACGTGCTTGTCTCAGATTTTGTCAGGGGACGAATGGCCATGAATATGAATCAAACTCCTTGATCGCTGCTATGTTCAGCCTATCCATCAACTCTGAAAAATCTGTGAACTCCGCAGACGATCGAATAATGTTTCCTTGAATCAATCTTGTTAACTAATGTAACAAACTCTATTGAGAATTGGTACCGACTTCATCGAAAAATCACAACTCTGTCTATACAAACTGGTTGAAGTGAAAGTCAGCTTTTTTATCTTGACTCGATTGAATATCTAAAAACTGAAAACGCTCGGTGGGAGTTTACCCCAATGATTAAACTTAAGAATACATCCGCCAGGTGTTATTTGTCACCTGGCATTCATTAATTATCACTTAAGCAATACCCTATGCATCCTGCGAATAACTAAATCAATACTTTTAGAACAAAAAGATTATGAATTAACACAATATGCATGTTTAATATTCTATTCCTTATATTGCCC
>JAAUYH010025151.1_pt1 | contig 21681 bp, 5 predicted proteins | sample 7278061 | NCBI WGS metagenome assembly JAAUYH01 (sample SAMN14350203, study PRJNA611818) | marine sediment metagenome | isolation source: surface marine sediment (0.6m) | place: French Polynesia: Moorea | collected 2018-08 | reverse complement strand
ATCGCTTTCTTCTTGATGAACTACCTCTTACCTCTTGTCTTGAATATGGTAAATGTTGTGGGCTTTCGTTGCTTTCTTCAGGTCTTCGTGTTTGCGACATTCTCGATTGACTTGAAGATGCATCGTATGGTTCAACAGGACTACGCATCGGCATTATAAATACTCCTGCACTACCGTCCGACGCATCCGATCGTCTTGTTTGTGAGAGTTCTTTCGATTCACCGCCTTCATCATCTGGTTGCAAAACTGGTAGTTCAATCGCTGATGGCGTTCGACGTAGCGCGGCTCCCCACGCATAGTTTCGAAGATCATTTTTCTGCTTCGCATCCAGTAATTGTAGAATAGCATGACAAAGATCTTCTCGGGCAGATACAGAACCACACGAAATAATGTCACGAACAAGCTCGCCTGGATTCGGTTTTCTCCGCCTAGATGCTGAGGCTGCATCCCATGGCGCAGCGAAGAGATTCTGTGTTTCTGTAATGATACTGCTGCCAGATTCCGGTTTCGACTCCTTATCCATTAATGTGATAACTACGAGGTCCTTACCATATCCATCAACTGAAAATGTTGCTTCTCGCCACAGTGGTATGTTCAAAAGAAGTTTGCAATCAAGTGAAACAATCAGAATATTCTCAAACGTCAAAAGCGCAACTCGAGTCTTCTCGGGGCGTAGCTGCAGTGCAACATCTTGTGCACTGTTTGTAATGGCCGCTCGTTCTGATTTCGTACCACGACGTGGCCTATTCATAGCTCGAGCTCGCTCCCGAACAATAGTCCATACCCATTCGGCGCTATTCGGTTCATTTCTTCCTTCTCTGTTACTCAGTTCCACCCAATCCACCAATTCGTGTGGGAATGATGTACCTGAATTTGCCTGGACACCTTTGTATAGTGCTTCTCCAGTCGCCGATCGAATATCAAACGCAACCAATCGTTTGGATTCTCCCCAAAATGTTCTAGGAGGTCTCTTTGATGTCACTTCGCGCAATCGTTGCTTGTCAATATCATTGATCGATTTTGAAAGCACTGCAGCAGGTTCTGCAAAGAGATCGATAGCTCCTGCTACGGGCTTCACGACACCACCCACCAACCCTTTTCGTACACCTTTCAGAAACCCTGTAGCACCACCTTGGATCGCACCTTTGACAGGGTCTTTCAATAACCCAGTCACACCTGAAGAAATACCATGTGCAAAAGAAAGCGCGCCTGTGACAACTCCTTGGGCTGGGTTGGATGATGCTATTCGGCGGCCACCCGACAACTGAGAACCACGAATTCGTTCTCGTTCAGCAAGGTACGCATCATCTCCCACTGCAGATTCAAGTCCAGAAGAGACAGCCTTTGGAATACTACTAATAGATCCAACGATACCACCAACCGTGTGGGTGATGAGTGACTTTGAACCTCGGCCGAAACCTACTAGAAAATCTCCTGACCCTTCACCTTTGCCAGGTTCCGCAAAAAAGTCTCTGGCACCTAGTGCAACTGAATCAAACAACGCGGAAGGATTCCCTACTAGACTGTTTGATGTCAATAACTTCATTTTCTGAGCCGAGACTTGTGTTTCATAAAACTGCCGAATCAAACTGAAGAAATGATTTCGTGATGAAAACAAGTGCTTGAGCTCTAAGGCAGAAAACGAGAATTCGCAGTTCTCCACGTTCATAAGGAACACCATGAGTGGTCGAAGTGCAGCATGCTGGACCAACTTACGCGAGTAGGGTCCTCTGGCGATTGAAGACGAGAGCACGATTTGGGTGTCGTAAAGTTTCAAATCTTCAACATAGATACGACGTGCAGATTTGAAGCTCTTCTTCATCCTCTTGAAGGTGGATGCACGCTTTCTGGGGAATCCTTCACCTTTGGACTCCAGGTGAGTTAAAATTGTAAGATGTTCGCCATCTTCACCTTCCAACGTTTCAGTACGACTTGAATGAGAAACAGAGGACAAGTCTGTCATAAATAATAGAAAACGGCTCACGAACTCTTCATCTACACGCAAATTCAGTGGCTGAATAGCAGCTTTAAGGCTTTTCAACATGAGAATTCCAGAGTCCGACACAACACGTTTCACTTCAATGGCCACAGTTCTCGTCTCCTCAGCAAGATCTGCACTACGCACAGAAACAGCAGGAGTGTTCGCCCACAATGCCACGGGGAAAGGGGGATTGTCCAACTGATTATCGACTTGAAATCCAGACACCTGGAAATAGACACACTGCAACGAGTCGTAAGCTTCATAGTTGATGTTGACACCATTCGCATGAATATACATTAGCTCAACCGGGTCAGATGTGACTAAGGATACGCCCATGGAGGCTATATAAAATTGTGCGTCCATATCCATAGACATCGAGCCTATTCGTGCGGCGCTCGACCCTGTTTTTTCCTTGAGAGGATAATCAGAGCTTGGAGGAACAAGTTCGCGACTTCCCTCGCTTTCATCTGTTTCACCCTTTTCATGTGTGGGAACTGGTGTTATGTCTTCCTTAAAGTCGTCCCACAAGAGGACTGGTACTTCAGGCTCTTCAGGTACTTCCGGATCAGATGAATGAGATTTTGGACTTGAAGCCGGTGGGAGTTTGAGTTCAGAGTCATCATCAGTGTCTCGGAAGCAGATAAGTTTTGTTGCACTTTCCATGCTCACTGAATAGGAAAGGCCCAGACCGACATGCCCTATAGACCGGAATTCCTTGTTCACAATGTCGATGTTCACTTCAAGATTTTGTTGCAATGCAGATTTTGAAGACGTCGCTATTGATGAAGCTGGTGCACCGAAGTGAGTTGATGAACTAGCCCCAAAACGATCGTTGCTATCAATCAAGTCAATTTGAAGCTTACGCTTACTACCAGGTGTGATTGGATCATCCCATGAGTACCTGGTCGATCGTCCAGGGCGCACAAGCCACGGTCTTTCCTGGGTCCCAAGCTGACGAAACGCAACAGATCTAGTCCGACACATGTTCACGATTCTGTAAGGTGGGTTTTGTCTATCTTCGGCGAGAATCATTAACGCAACTGCGCCGCCGTCCAGTTCGGAACTTTGAATACGAGAAATATACTGAACCTGTGTTTTTGGGCGATAGATCTTGGCAGAAACTTCGCCTGCATTTCCAAGCAAAAGTGGCAAACCAGGAGACCATAGCCAGTCACTCTGTCCATCTCCATCAGCGAGGCGAATACTGACGGATTTGCTGCTCTTTGGAGTGCTCCAATGAATAGCTGCTTCTTCTTGTGGCTTTAGGAGCTGCACGTAACGAAATGGACAATTTCCCTGGCTATCCAAATGATCAGTTTGACACCACTGGAGATAGCGGTCAGTGTTGTTAATGATGAAAGCCGCATTTCGAATAGTTACAGTGAAAGTAGAATTGCTAAATCCGCGCGTAGGACGAACATCAAGAAGTAGCGACTTGTTCAACAAGGAAATAGGAACAGGGCCGTTCACATCGCGTAGGTCTGTCGGACAAACCCACCAAGGGTTCGTACGAGAATTAATTGAAGATGAAGATGAGGCTGGTCCATCTATGGAACGCACTCCAAGATATGGGCCATCGAAACAAAGAAAACGACCAGCAGGTTGACCCTTCGGGTGCCCAAGCGCACGAACAGGGCTGGACCCTTTCCCATAAAACGATCCATGTGAAGCGACATCAACATCCACGTCTGATCGATTCCGCAACCAAAATGGCGAGTACAGATCAAAGCTAGGAACTCTACTGTTAACAGAGGCGACATGAATGAATGTCCCCATTTCCGATTTCCCGATGCGAGACAGATCTGGTTCACATGTAGGAAGCATCTTAGTCTGCCCACTCAATACACTTGATAACGAAACAAATGGCCCGAATCTAGTTGGAACTTCACTGTGTCCCTCAATAATAGACTGCAAACCACGACCTGGAATGTCTATGGGAGCATTCTCGAACGCGATGGACATGCCACTCAAATTTTGTGTGTCATCAGTACAGTAGATGTACGCTGATTGAAGTGGCATGACAACATCAGAACCAAGAATCGTACAGTTAGAATCATCCCAATCCCAAAGGCGATCCGCACTCGGAGCCTCAGAGATACGGTACGAAATTCTTCCTGGTAGTTTGTTCGTGAAAGAAAGTGGCGCTTGCAAAGCAATATCCAGTCTGCATCCGTGCGCCAGCAGGCCTTGAGAGTGACTTTCTGGTACGACAGCCAAGAAAAAGTCATTGCCTACACTATTAAGACTTCGGCATCGGACAATCTCGTGCTTGATAATGTACTCGGTTGTTCGAGAGTTCTTTGCAGCAACACTCTTCGAAGCTTTCTGTTTAGCAGGCTGTACAGAGTTTGCCTTTTTCAGCCATTCCCATCCGTTGAATGGTTCACTCCACTCAAAGTCGCTCGTACCCACATCTATATCGAACGAAGCGCTTCGAGAGATTAGTATTGGCTTTGGAGCCGGTCGGATTCTTATCATGTGATCAATGGCTACCAGAGGGATAGAATAATGTGTGTCGGGTTCAATAATTCGTTCCAAATCATCATCAGCGCCAAGATAAAGTTGCGAGAACGAAAATAGTGGCAATGCCCGATCAGATTCTGAGGAATAAGAACGCCTTAGGTTCAACTGTAGCGACCTATTGGTCCGATTCACAATTTGGATGGGTGAACGTATTGTACACAGCGGTACACCCTGCACCATGGCAATCTCCCATACAACAAATATAGGGCTCAACTGATGGGTGGATTTCTCGTTGTTATTTGCAGAATCCTCGTCAGGTGCTGGATGGAAGGTAACACTGTGACATCCCACCTCAGCAGCAGAGAGATCTAGTGGTGAGTAACCCGAAATAGAAACCTGACATCGCAAAGTATCATGGCGAGAGATGTTTTCATTCGTCATGTTGGAACGATATGAAGGCAGCAGTCGTTCGACAGGCATGTCAACTTCAAGCTCATTTCCATGTAGTAACGTTGATCGCTGCATTGAAACCGGAATGAATATTTCGACTGGAAGTCCAAGCTCGTTGAATACGTGAAATGCAGCCACGCTAGGTCCAAACATTCCTTTCTCTCGATCTTTTGCGCTCTGAATCTTCGGCTTTGGCTTTGAAACCCTTTCAGCACCTGACTTCTTCTGTGACGCAAGAAACGAATCAGCTTTGTCTTTGATAGAGCGCAGGGAGCTAGAGACTTCATTTGCACCCTTAATGGTATCTGGTGTCACATTAATGTTCAGGTTGCCTTCAGACTTGATGACAAACGCCTGAGTTCCACTAGCACCACGACTTAAACTAGCTTCCACTAGCCATGGCTCTAGTCCTGGTTCCCACCAGCCTTTTTTCCGACTAAACAAGTTCACAGACATTTCCATTTCTATGTGTGCCAGGCTAGGAATTGTCCCCTCGAAACGAACACGCTCTAAGTTCAGCTCTAGAATTGGAATAAATCGTCCTTCGCTCTCGTCAGTAAATAAGAATCGTGCAGTAGGGGAAGAGTACGAAACTGACACCGCCTTATCAGCCCAGTTCTGAGGTGGCTGGAGTTGTGCAGAGTTCGTTCTATCCGACAACTTGCGATACTGGTCCTCCAAAGTAGGATGCTTCCAGGCACGGCGTGAAAGATAACTTTGTTTCAATCGTTTCAGCCGTCTCAAAATTGCGAAAATACTTGGGGTGTCTTTCACGTTGATTCGGCATAGAATTGAGCTTGCTTCTACACTAGCTCGAATTCCGTTTTCGTCTACATTCGGACCAAGGTATTCGATTCGAGAGTCGCTTGGATACAAAATCAAAGAGTCACGGTCAGAGTATCGATTTGCAATGTTTGCATCACTCGGACTTTGGCTATCGAACACCATCTCCTGCAAATGGTTCTCTAACGCAATTTCAAGGCCATCAGAATTCAGCGACATAATTCTGGCTCCAGTACCTCGAATCCATTCTAGTTTGGCAACAAAGTAACCAGATAAAACTAGACCTCGAGTATCGTTATCGAATTCATCAGCATACAATAATACTTGAGAATTCGAAACAGAAATGCTCATAGTACGACCAAGATACGCACAGGGAGGTGCAAAATCAGAAGTTGATAGAAATGGCCACCCTGGAATCGAAAGATAAGTCATGTCACGAAGAAGCTCGGGCATTACTTTCATTTGCAGATCTGACAAGTTGATTTCAATCGATGGCCTTTGACCAAACACTTTCGAGTAAGCAAGAGAAAAGTTCCGATGTTCCTCTCGATTATCACTGCCATCACTGTTTGCCAATGGAAGAGTAAATGTCCGGGTTCCTATCATTTCCTCGTCGCGTAAATCTACCAATGTTTCGACCGACGATGCCACCTCGACCACCAACTCTGTTTGACCATAAACGATATTGCCAGATACATTCCGATTACGCAGTTCCACAATGCGACATGAAGAATCAGAGACGTTCCAGCCACGTGACAGGACGGCAACCGAATATGGAATATAAAAATCAAAACGAACTAGAGCAGGTTTCAGTCTCTTGTTGTTGTCATCACTAATAGTTGAAGGGTCAATGTTCGCGACGGCATCGTAAGATTTCAAACTGGTCTTTTCAGATTTGGCACTTCGCAACCATTCTCCAGATTCTAATGCAAGAGAGCCCTCTTCAACTCGTTCCATAAGATTTTCAGTTAAGACGAAATATAGAATAGAGTACTGTGCTTCGCATAGTTGGATCGAAACTTTGTCCTCAATGGTAAGTCGAGCTTGAACAAATGGAGCAGCCGCACGATGAATAGTACCGCTATCAACACTTGGATTTCTTTGTGCGGTGAGATCAGCTAAATCCAGTTCCAATTCCGCATTGTGTTGTCCGAGAAAGACGGATTCATATTCAAACGATTCTTCGTTATTCCTTTCTATACGATACTGTGCAGACGCTCGCATATCTGAAAATTGCACTTTCACTCGAGATTTGTATCCATCTGGAGGTAATGAGGAATTATCAATGTGAACCGAGGAGACATCGAAAATAATTGCTTCGTGTGGATTAGCTGAATGACGCGGAAGAGTAGTTCTGACATCAGTCGCATCAATTTCAAACAAGTAAGAACGAGTCTTACTAGCAAGAAGTTCAGTAGTTTTTTCTTGACTTTGTTCAATAAGGGCAGATGCTTCAGAAGGATGTAGTAAATTGGAGGTCTGCAGCGCCTGTTTCAATGCAGAAAAATATAAATTCATGACAGAGATGAACCGGGCAAGATATCGAATCTGCAGTCCACGCAGGCGAGTCCGGAAAACTACATCGCCTGAAAAATCTCGAGGAAATTCGAGTTTCCAGCCATCTGCAGGTATAGTAGATGGATGAGATTCACTTCCAGCTTTGTTGCCGGGACTTGGCAAATGTTCTGTCGATTTCTCGTATCGAACTAGGCTTTGATGCTCACGAATAGAGGCGGTTAAGTCGTCAACAGCAAAGTATCGTACATCACCAGAAGCCTTGATATCACCGGATATATCCTTGCAAGAAGTCATGCTAAAGTCACGCATCTCAACAGAAGAAACGGAGCCTTCAGCTGACACAAATTCAATACGAAATCCATCAAAGTCAGCAGTCAATGAAATACGACTCCGGGTCTTCTGGCTGGAAACATCTTCTTTTTCCACTTGACTTGTGACGTCAATAACATCAGTATTATTTGTACTCTCTTTCGATTCAGGTTGTGGCGTGCGTGTAAATAGAGGCTTTGAACCTCGCAAGCCTTCAAAAAATGAGACAATCTTCAAAACCGATTCCCTGACAAAAATAAGATTAAGAGACAGGAAATGAATGCTTGCTGTTTGCTCCCTGTCCGAAAAGTTAAAGCGGTGCTTGATACTTACGAAGTTAGTTTCATTGGCATCAGATAAGCTTGCACTATGACTTCGCCTTGACGACGAAGAACTTCTAGGTGGTGAGACCCCGCGAACCCCGGAACCAATGCCTGCATACACCAGTCTTCGAAACGGTGCAGTGCTACCACGACTTCCATCAGTAACTGTCCAACTCTTCAATGTAAATTCAGATTCTAAGCATAGATGCTTCGTCTTGACAACCGCAGCACTCATTCCTGATGCAACAGCTGTTACTAAACGATGTCCCCCTTCATTTTGAAGTTCAAGTGAGACATGCTCCACGGCAACTCGACAATCATAAGAAGCAAGTTTCGTTACGGTATGTGAAGCATTCGCCGTAGCATCTTTCGATTCTAAAGCGACAAGTGGAGTCTCTAGGTCTTCACTTGACTCTTTCGCGCGCTCTAGACTCTTGCTAGGAATCAACGCTTCACTACTCCACCGCTTAGCGGTGCTGATCAGGTGTTTGCAAGCTTTTTGAGAAAGAACGAGCCAAAGTCCTGGTACTTGACCGCGAAGTCGTAATCGCGATATACGACTTGAAGATGAACGTTCCTCTGACTGGCTTGCAGCGTGAACTGAAGTGGCATCCCTCAATACTTGAACGAGGAAACGCATAGAAAGTGGTTTGATTAGTCTTTCAACAGCCTTCACATCAGTACTCGATTCTGAATCCTCAGGAGCAGCACCCATTTCCGAGTCGGTCAAATGTTTTCTTGTTGAAGAGGTTGCTACTTCTTCGCATGGGGCAATATACATTCCAAGATCGTCAAGACTCAACGCATAATTTGAGTAATTGCCAAGTTCTTTCTTGTTTGAAAGAGACCTGACAGCTTTAGGACGGCTTTCCTTGTCAGAAGTCCGAATTCCCAAGGTTCCCATATTAACAACAATGGCCGGACGTTCAGAAGATTTTCCCGGTACAATAAAGCGGGGAGCTCTAATCAGCGCGTCCACCAAAAGGGGAAGTTTGTCAGCTAGAACAGCTTCTTCCAATTCCATGCGCAATTCTGCAATACGAGCACCAGCAGCCGCTCCGAGAAAGGCAATGATAGGATCTTTCTTCAATCCTTTTGGTTTCCAGAACTTCAATGCCCACAAGAAGGAGCCTTTAGGTCCGTCGACCACAGCTTCTAGTTGTCCAACTGCGGCAACAACTTGGGTCCGTTTCTTCGTTGAGGTCTTTCCTGACTTGTCGCCCGGTCTTTTATAAATCTGAACTGCCGAAATGTATGGCAATGATGATACCTGTTCATCTCTGCCCTTTCCGAAGAATTCCGCATTTGTAACACGATATGGTGTAGTTTGAGGTCCTACGCTAGCTGAGTTTGTCGTCCATGTCGACGAATCCTGAGTGACACGAGTTGAATTTGTAGTTGGAATGTACAACCCATCAATCTTTGCTTCCATCATTAAGTCCTCAGATGGAGTGTATGACGAAGTCTCAGCATCTACTGCTCCCTCTCCTTCGCCCAGTTCATCATCAGCTAAAGGTAAACTGTTTGTCTCAAATCCAGATCGTATAGCATGTAGCGCACTGGCAACATCAGTTGGATAGCAAGAATTAACCTTGGCAGCAGACGCTTCAGCAAGTTCATTAGGAATGTTGCGAGGTACACGTGAATAAATAAGCGGCACATTGTTTTTCACATCCCAAGCCTCAATAGTGCCTAACAAAACTTCCATCAAGAAACCGTCAGACTGGAACCTCTTCGCACCAACAACCAAGTCCTGCATGACCAAATCAATCCGAGGAGTGCGTGCTTCAGGATAACCTCCTTCGATTAGTCGAATACTTCCGCGTGAAAGATGGAAACTAATTTGGACGCTTGGTATTCGCGCAAGTATCGCTTTAAAATCATGAGAGGAACGCTCTTGTGACGGATCTACTTCTTCAGATTCAGTCGCGTCGATTTCTGGTACATTTTGTTCCTCATCTACGGCGTCTTTGAAAGACTCAGAATCATCATCTGCATCCGGCACCGCTTCAGGTGCAGTTTCAGCAGGTTGAGTTTGGTACCCGAGCATTGACCACAATGATGACATTGTTGTTCCTCTAGTATTGTTTGCTGTTCCAGCAGGTGCGGGCTTTTCCCAGGTTTTTGACTCTTCCAAACACTGTTCATCAGTCAAGTCCCTGTACCGAACTACTCGATCGTACACCAACATTTCTTCGAGCCGTTCAAGTTCATTAATGGCATCAGTAGGCTCTTCCGTACCCGTTCGTCTTGATTTCAAGAGAATGAGTCTCGATTTTATATATCGCTCTCGTTCCTCTCTTCTTTTTGCAATTCCTTCGTTAGTAAGCGCAAACTCCATTGCACGCCGTGCCCGGAAACCTGGAAGAAGCTGCTCGACGGCCCAAATCCAACGATCTTTCGGCGTTTTCGGTTTGTATCCACGTATGCTGAGCTTTGAAAAATAAAGGGAGGTCTGAACCAAACTCGCGTACTGGACATCATCCAAATTAAGTGAAATGTCGGGGAATCGAATGTCAACTAGAGCTTGGGCTTCAGGTAGATCGTCAGGATCTAACTTTTCTAGAAAGTTTTCGTCTGCCTGTGACAGGTCCAGCCTCAATGACCCACTTATCGGTGATATAAGTGGTACTGGTCCCGCAGCTCCAGTAGAACTAGTGTTCTCAGATGATTCTTGTACAGAAGAGAAATATTTTTGAAGTTCTTCGTGTGTTTCGTACTTGACTTCTGTTTTCTGTGTTTCCTCCATTTCTTCGACTAAGTCACTGGTGTTCAGGGGGGTTTCACTCTTCCGCAGTGGAAACCATTCCATGCGAAATCCATCAACAATAACAAGTTTGCGTGTTCGTGTTGAGCCCACATCATCAATAAATACTTGCTCCCACTGCTCGTTCGCAGACACAGCTTTCAGAGTCTTGCAATGAATCGCTACCCCATAAGGTTTGTCATTATTGCTGTACGGATCCTCGAACCGTAGTACCAAATCACGTAACTCGATCTGAATATTCGCAACAATTTTCGCAAGAGTTTGGTCGCTGACAAACCAGGACAGAGCGGTACTTCGCTTCTCACCATTGTCACTACCCATGTTCCACGACGCCTCACGAACCGCATCATCAGTGTTAAGTTTAGCACGCTTAATACGCCTTTCGCGCACCGCAATTTCGCTGTCATCGCTTCCGTCGTCTCGAACAGGACGGGCAATAATGTTAACTCCCTCAAGTTCAATCTTAACGGGAGTACTTCCGATAGATTTCCAAGGAACAACAAGACGTAGGAGACCAATGAACCCGGCCTCGACAGTCACCGGAAGATCCATGCCCAATGTCTCAAACAACACTGCTAGCGCTTCAGCCCTTAGGGCTACACCTCGCAATTCCACGAGACCAGACCATGCTCCAAAACTAACACTGTTACGGTCAATTCCATGGAGATACTGACCAAGAATGTTAGTCAGTACATTCGCCAATACTCGTTCCAACATATCGAAAAAGGAAGATGGAGGTGCGCTTAGCGCTTAGTCAAAACTCAAGCAACGTTTTCGGAAGTTGATGTCGTGTTCCTGTTTTAATAGTCGAGTGCCGAGTAACGAGTCATCGATTAAAAAGATAGTACGAAAAGGTGAAGATGTCGCATTCGTCTCCTTTGCTCTACAGTACAGAACAAAAGTGAAAGGAACGCAATACTAGGCTCCAAACTTGTACTGTAATGTTTCCACGTGTTTCATACAACCCACTCTAACACTAATAGCAGTTGCTGCAAAATTGTACAGTACAGTACAGTACATTACATATGGTCAAAGAAGATTAAAGAAGACGAAATGAGATTAGTGAACAATTTTTACACAGTATGGTCGGAAGGAAGCAATGCTTCGTTATCAATATCTTGATTACGAGGCCAGTCAAGTCCATCACCTTCGATGTAGGTTCTCACAGGAAATGGCCAGCATAGAGGAACATTTCCGCAAACCAGGCGCCAATTCCTAGCGGCACCAACGTTGTACTCCGCTATTCGAGCAATGCGTTCGGGATCAGATGATTCATAGAGTTCAATTGTTGTCTTTCCGCGTGTAACCAAATACGCGTGAAATCCAACAAAGAATGTTAGTGCAAATGCGAATGTTAGGCACAGAACCCATCCAATAATCGCACAAGACTCTAGCCATGGTGGGAAAATAGGTACATGTACAGCTTGCGATACTTTTCCAGTATTTGACGCAGACATCGCAGAGGCGTACGGTAGAGGTTGAAAGATAATTTTGCTCATCGTAGGAAATGCCATCACCGTGACAAGACTACATCCAATGCACGCGTATGTTACAAAAGAGAGGAAAAATTTGTGATTAATGAAGGATACCTGTACGGAAAGACGAAAGGTGTCAGCAAGCTGGTCGCAGCACTTATACTGTACTAAGAAAAATGCATGTTAACTCACACCTGATCGACATGTTAGTAGTCTGCGCGAAGAATACAGTTATCACAAGTCGTGAGCAACTTACATGAATTAATAAATACACAATGATGGTCCATTCTCGTAATACATCGCCGACAAACCGAACAATGATGGGTACGGTCTGGCTTGAAAACGCGGCACTTTGCACAATATCTTAGGAGACCGTCATATGTTCTCTCTCGCATTAGACCTGCATATCTGAAATTAGACGTAGCGGGTCGTCGCATTTCATCTGTCACATCCTCTACACGCCAATCGTCAGGAACACCGCCAGGGTCGGCGAAAACTAGAACACCATAATTTATCAGCACGTTCAGGTATACAAAGTGGAAGACAACAAGTAGTATCGTCGCCAAAACAGGGGAGTGTGAGAGAAGAGGTAAGAGAGTAGCTGGAACAGCCGTAATGTAGGCCAAAACCAATATTCCCGACACAAGAATTACAGGCACGAAGCCAGCCGCACGAAGTAATGTACATCGATAGAAATGAAGGCCGCGCCAATATCTCGCGTGAAGATGTTTCAATGACATGAAACGAGCACGCATAGCGTTGGGCGCATTCTATTCCCAATCGAGCATTAACTGCGAATTCGAATCAGAATAGTCCAAATTTTATTACTGTACTACTGTCAGCCATTGCTCAAATGGGATTGTGCCTTCATCAGCAAACAGCTTTAGTTTCAAATGACTTGCTCAAGTTGTTGTCCTGATAGCAGGTTACCAAACGCTTCACTACAGGCAGAGTAACAGAAGGTGAAGTTTCTCTTGCTGTTACTTAGTTCAAGGCCGTCCAGATAGAGGGTAGTACTAGTTTCTTGAACAACAAAGGATGACCTAGTACCAAAAATGGTCATGTCATCGCTGTTCTCGGAATAGACCTTACGTGAAATGCGACCGCTACGAAACATGATGCCAATGACGTCGAGAAGTACTCGTTCAGTTATCAATGGATCTCGTGTTGACATTGAAGCGACCAAGTCTGTCTCGCTTATTCCCGGATTCCGCGCAACGATATTTAAGATATGAACTTGCACACTATTGATTAGATCCATGTTGTACAATCCACTCGACGTTGTCCATGGTGAAATTGGTCGACCACGACCCCAATCCAATCCAAAACTTTTTGACGCACTCTTTGAAATTGGAGCGACTGCAAATCTCCATGCATAACTCATACCCATATATATAGCTGCAGCTCGATGTTGTCCTTTTTCCTTATTACCAAACCCAAATCGATGAACCACACCTTCCTTCACCAGTTCTTGAATCGCTTCGATAACGTCTTCATCTGAATACTTATATTGAATAGACTTCTCCCGTATATCATATGACGACAAACCCTTCTGGCCAGATGCAGTAATCCATCCAAAAATGTCACCAAACACTGAGTTCTGTTGCGATTTATAATATGCAAGTGTAGTTTGTTCTCGAAGTCGACGCATATTTACTTCGCTTACCCATTCAGACTCAATTCTGCTCCGGTCCTCGTCATCAATCTTGAAGCTTAGTTCTTCAGATTGCTGTTCATTTGTTTTTCCGTCACCATATGCTGTCCGTAGTTCAGTAATAACATCTTCTCTGGTAACGTTAGTAGTAGCTCCATTTTCAATTTCATTCAGACTGATATTGTCGCCATTCGTGACATCTGTAGAAGCGAATACGGCCTGTAACTTCCCATCACGAATTTCGGGTATTACTTTAACGGACGAATTGTCATTCTGGAAAAGAATTGTTTGTGTTAGAGCCATAAGGGAAGTTTGCGAGTTCGTTCCATTGCTCAGACTCGATATTTGGTCAAGAACTTTGTTTCCTGGCGTATTGCTATTCGCATCACCTAGAGATTTAATCTCGTTCAATGCAATCGCGAACATGCTATGACCTTCATTTGTTAACGGTGTTTCGGAGCGTTTTATAGTCTTTTGAACTTCGAAAGCGCGACGATTATTTTTGCGTAGCGAGATATGTTTTTCTTCATAAAGCCCGTTCCTGATCTCCAAAACTTGTGAATTCGGAAACCGCGACAAAATCAGCAGTGCACTTCGAGGATCAAAACCAGCATCAGATTCAGTTAAAATAGCAATAAGCACTTGTGTAACTAGAACTTCTCTGCATAAAGAGCGGCTAATAGAAGTTGAATTAGGAACCATCCATTTCGGGTCATCACCTAGGACCTTGATGATACCATATCGTAGGTCACCATCCTTGTCTTCCCTAAAAAGCAATCGCGAACGTTGTTTCTTGTGCCCTGATTTCGATAAGGAAACTGGGTTTGGAACCGAAACAGTTGCACTATAACCTGTCATATATGACCGAAGACGCCTTAAAATGTTTTTCCTTCTAGAAACTGGAATAGACCATTTCTCCATCAGCTTCCTGTTAAATAGTAATTTGCTTTCGTTCAAAACAGCGCAAAACACATCCTCCAGAATCAGTTCTTGCCCGAAGGAATCAACCAATTTATCTGGTACTTGGTCTAGTTGGTCATCACCTTTCCGGCTAACTTTTAGTTCACTCAATTCTTGGACAAGGCAGTTTTCAACAGTTTTCGCATATCTGCTCACTAACTCATTATCACGAATTTCTTCTATTTTTCTTCTGTAGTCATCCTCAGGTCGACCAAGAGCTTGAGTCAATATTTGCCACACGAATTCATTGCTTTCCGGTAACTCCATTTTTCGTTCTTTCCAATGCCCTACCAATGCGTTCGATTTGACATGCATTGTTAACAAATGAACACAGTCCTCAAAGTCAAGTAATGATGTTTTCTTCTCCTCTTCGATTGGACCTGGAACATTGATGTCACTCTCAAGCTTTGTTCTTTGGTTCTTTTCTGCTCTCTCAAGCTTTGTTCTGGCACGACGCTTTCTAGAGTTTGCGGTCAAGAAAAGATCAGATTTCCGCAACCAATTATAGTCTGAAATATTGTTATTTGGCTTTTCAGCAAGTAAAACTACTTTCTTCGCCACTCGACGAGAAATTCGCTTTCGAGCATACTGTACCAAATACTCAACGTCACATAACTGAAGTACTCTCTTTCTTCTTCGTCTATACCCATTGTCCAATAGAACTCGATTATCGTATAGAACAGACACAGGTAACCATGGTAACAGACCTAAATTCCAAGAAGAAATGTCTTTCGGCATCTTCCCATCATCTTCCCATCCAACGACAATTTTTTGTAACACCATTTCCATTGTAAGTTCGTCCTCAACAATAGTTCCAACATTTCCTCTTCGAGGTGGTACCCAATTGGAAGGTATATACACAGCACTGAGGTCTGGTCCCTGAATTTGTTTTACAGTTCCATCAAGACCATCGATCCCTTCCTTCAGTCCAAGTATTTCTTTAGCGAACGAGATCGCAGATTGAGGATTTGGTTTGTACCCAGCCAAGGCATTAACGGAATTAGACAGAGACTCAAGTTCGTTCCAAAAAGCGGTAACCGCACGGTACGAGTTAAATAAAATACTATGTACACTGTACCCATTGGGAAGTCCTTTTCCGAAGTCTCGAAAAACACCAGCACCTCGCAAAAACCAGTCAGCATTAGACACTGAGTAAACCAATCCCAGTTCCCATAAAAGCTTAAATAAAATTCGTGTTTGCTCAATTGGCAACCTTCCGGTCAACTCTGAACGTATCGCTTCAGGTGCGTCTTTCATGGGAATCTTCTTCATTTCTTCGGTAAGCTCTTGGTCATAAGTTGCAATGCCAAACAAATTCGCAAAAAGCCCAACACTCATCGACCTCAATATTTCATCGTAACCAAACTTGCCTAAATCCTCTGCGCTACCAGCAATCTCCATTGTGCTATGTGTAACAATAGCATCAGAAGTGATGAAATCTTCATCCATTACAAATCGAACTAAGTACTCATGGAGTAATTGACACCGTCGCATTCTCGCGCTTACGAAACCATGATCTTGAACGCGCAACTTATTCAATCGAACACTTCTTAAGTTTGCAGGTCCTCTACCAGGATTCTCGATCAATACTCCATTGGTGGCTACCCTCTCTTTTCGTGATCTCTCTTCAGGCATTTTCGCAGTGGGATCCGTATCGATAGTAGGCATTTCTGATGTAGACTGCTTAACTATACCGCATTCCCCCGGATTCTTCAATTCAGCATCAGTTCTTGTGACTTTATGTTTCAGACGCTTCAATTTCGGAGTCGTGACTTCGGCTTCATCTTCGTCTCCTTGCCGAATCACTGATTTGCGTACGGACGATTTACGATTCCTTCTAGTTGTTGGGATTCCTCCACGACCGTCTGGGGTAGACATGGAGCGCTTAACAAACCGAGCAAGAAAATCACGGATTTCCTTTCCATTCGCTGTCACATCCTGCGCCACCAACAACTGCATAGTCCCAGTATCCTTTTTAGCGCTTCCGAATCTTGGTTTCGCGACGGAAACGTAACGGCAAAGCTTATCGTCAATCATAGTCTTGACGATTTTGCGTGAAATTTTGACATCAACATGCCCAGCAGAATTGCCTTCAGCTTCAGAAATGATTTTGCCGATTTTCTCTGCCAGTATCACCTTTTCCTTCTCTAAAACATTTATCAAGATGACTCGACGTCTCGATCCTAATGTAGTGAGATTACCATTGACAGTTCGACCGCGCCCGACATGTTTCGGTTTGGATGATTGTTTCGAGCTAGGATTGCCTTTTTCGTTTCCATTTTCTGGAGGCCATTCGTTTCCTTCTTTTTTGTGATGTTCCTTCAATACAAATCGCTTGTGACAAGCACTTGCATTGAAATGTTGAACAGTTTTCAAGCCATAATTGTTTTCCATGATATTTAGCAAAGATCGCATTCTCTTATATTCAATGCCTGTACTTCCCGTATTGCCATCTAACATTGACACGATTTCAGGACAAGACATACCCCTACTTTGCGCCTTATCGAATGCACGATACACCTGTTCGGCTATATCCACTTCAAACAACATACCAGGAGTGTCTTTTTCTTCGCCCGTATCCATTTCTTGTCTTTCCACATCAACCCCATCGTCTTGTTCCTGATCCGACTTGCCCTCATCCTCATAATCCGTTGCAACCTTCACAACCTGATCAGCACCAACTTCATCATCGCTTCCAACAAGCTGTAAACAAGGCATATCACCACGATTATTACCTTTTGCATCAACACACTTGCGAGTAACCTTTTTGACGAGTCCAGCCTTAACAATTTTATCTCTAATGGTTCGAAAAGCACGATGTCGGCTTCGAATTCCACCCGCACTCGAAATTACGCGAAGTTTCAAATCACGCTCTGGTATAATACCACCCGGAGCTTCGCTCAATAATCGAATAATAAATTCCGTTCGTTCCTCAATAGCCAAATTATGAATAACAGGTTCTGTGTCGTCAGTAACACCAGGAGTTTGGTCGCCCGTATTCGCAGACGCAGTAAGTGAACCAATCGTAGAAGCATATCTTGCAAGTGCAATAACACATGTTTGGGTGACATGCGCAGCCTTTCCTCCGGATAACATCGGAAACCCATTCTCCCCTTTTCTTCGTTTCGCGCTAAGAACAATACGACGTCGAACAACGAGTTTCAAAGTCAACAACGAGCCAAGATAATGATGCAACATAACAGGCCCAATCTTCAATTCTTTCGCTAATTCGCTTTGTAGCACACCATCTTTACCCGCTCTACCGACAGCGTAGAAAACATCCCAGGCCGTCGGTTGCAGAGGAAAATGTTCCAATGAACTAAATCCCAACGCTCTTTCACGTAAGGACTTACACGCTACCACAATGGCAGTTTCAAAGTCATCTCCATTGACCTGAAAAAAGGAAGGCTCACGCTTTTTGCAATTTCGATACAACCATTTCACAAGTGCGGGTCGGGGATGTTCGACGACACGTTCGACGCAAGTTCGGCAAGTGATTCCTTTTGGTCCCGCCAACGCGATGTGGTCTACACATTTAGTGAAAATGTCATCCATTCACGCGGCGTGGGTTCAAACCTCTTTAACATGCATACCCGCGCTGTCCGCTGAGGTCACAACTTGATCCCGAGTTTGAAGTTTTCTTGAATCATTAGTACGTTAGTTTCCGTAACTATTACATCAACGCGAAATGGAAATATGAAGTTTGAATTTCTTTATATCGAATTTTTCTGGAAACGAATATTGTCCGGGAATGAATTGGATTTATTTTAAACGAGGTTCTTGGAAAGCAGCTCAAACGAGCTCCGAAGCATCTACTAATCGAAAATCTCGCGGTGCGTGGTTATTCGCTGAGGTAGAAGCTGTCTTGTACCTACAGAAACGATTATATTGGATACAAGTTCGACAACACAAACTTCCCATCCAACTCTACCCAGTCTGAGTTTTTGAAGTATATCGAATCTACTCTCATGGCGTTCGTTCCTGTCACCGGTCTAGTGCCCCAAGGTACTCAGCGTTTGTCTACGTCCTCTTTCGTCGGTTCCCGAGTGTCCGTTGCTACCACGTCCAACACTGCGAATGTTGTGGCTCGATTGGGTACTGTTGCCGGAAATTCATCTCTCGATAAACTTGGGTTAGAACGCTTTGCGGAACGTTACACTGTACCGAATGGACCACAGCCTGTTGGTTATTCTGCGGAGTACGAGACACTCATGCAAAATGTGTACCGTCAAGTGTTTGGTAACGCTTACATAATGGAGAGCGAACGCGAGGAGCTAGCCAAGATCGAGTCTGAATTCCGTGACGGTCAGTTGACCATGAAGGACTTTGTGCGTGAATTGGGAAAGTCGTATCAATACAAGAAGCGTTTCTTTGACGGGCGTCCTTTGTATGGTGCTATCGAGTTGAACTTTAAGCACTTCCTAGGTCGCACTCCGGATGGACTCGAAGATTATCGTGCCAAATCGGCTGTCTATGACACCAAAGGGTATGAAGCGTTCATCGATGCGTTCTTGGATGATGGCGAGTACGACCAGTTCTTTGATGATTACGCTGTGCCCTACTACCGTGGACATCTCACCTCGTCCAACCTATCTATGGCTGCATTTACTCACATGTTCCAAGTCTTGCGCGGTGCCTCTACTTCGGACAAGTCGAACCCACGCACTCTCACCAACAAGATCACGTTGAACCAGGCTGGTATTCAATCTATTCCCTTGGCTGTCGTCGCTCCTGGTGAGGCAGGTGCAACGTTCATCGCGCCAGATGCATCGGCAGGCTCGTGGCAAAATGGGTTCTCTGGTCTCACGATGGCACGTACGACGCTTGGTGCTCGTCAAGGCAACGAGAAAATGTTCCGGGTTGAAGTCGGTGGATACTCACAGGGTGGCGCCACCGGCGGAATGCCAGGTGTGTCTATCCGTACCAGGAGTGGAAAATTCTATAAGGGAGCCAATGGCAGCTACAACAATAAGTTCTCCAGCTACCGACGCGCCAACGTAGTGTACTTGGTTCCGTTCAACGAGCTATCTGAGACCTATGTCAAGATCCACAAGGATGGTGGCAAGATTGCGAGCATCACTCCTGTTTAAGGTAAAGCTCAATGCCTACTCTACGTCTGCATCGCGCGTTCCGGAGCTGTTGATTGTTTCGTGACGAATCCCTGATGCATAGCTTGTTTGTGTTGTACGAACTAGCTGTATTGCGGGTACGTAATAGTTTGTTTGTCATGTTTCTAGACCATTAGAGGTAAACCCGCGACCCTTAACAACTTTTTCTCCAACTTTGTTTTTTGCCTTAATTGACTGTTAGGCTGCAACAGTTGTAGCAATCCATTTTTACTGTTCCAATCTACTCCACTCGAACGATTTTCATCTCAACAAGTCCTTCAACAAGTGTGACTCTATCCTCGGCCGCATCCAATGGAATATCATCTATTACTACTCCCTTAGGATAAGCACGAAGTATGAAGTCGACCGCTTGCGCTTCTTCTGGTGTGCAAGTCAATTCTGTAGCTCTTCGTTCTGCTCTTGTAGCACGTTGGTTCTCAAGACAATGCACGATTCTCGGGAAATCATCATCGCCCATTACAACTCTTGCCATGCAATTCGCAACTGCCCTCACAAGACTTTTCCCTTCAATTTTACCACCTTTGTCCGATGCATCGATGACACTATTTGCAGGTGGTAAACGTTCCTCCAAGAATCGCTTCGCCATGACATCCGCAGCGGCGTCAATGGGATATTTGTTTCCAACACGCTTCAACAACTTCCATATCATCTTATCAAACTGTTTACGTTGCAGCTTATCTCCATCCGCTTTGCTGAGACCAACATATTCCATGAACCGTAATGGTAAAGTTCGTCTTAGCATCACATCATTCGTAGCCGCAGATTTGATTGCATCCTCTACTGTAGCCAGTAACAGATCTGCCCAGGTCCATTTCTGATGCGTTGACAATGTGATGTGTAAAGAGTCTGAGTCTTCGACGGCACGCGCCTCGTGAATTGCACCACGAGGCATGTACAAAACATCACCAGGTTGCAATGTTACATCAAGTGCAATCGGTCTATTTTTCATCTCCGCAGCACTAAAATCGATAGAAGAAGCACGTGGCAATACATCATGGCCCTCTTCCATTGGTTGATACACGCGCCACCGCTTACGTCCATGAATCTGACAAACGAATGCATCAATATCATCAAAGTGTGGTGCAAAGCCTTGCGTACCTTTTGGGGTCAAGTACGCATTGGCCCCCACCATGCATAAAAAGTAGCTCTCTAGTAGCGAGCAAAGCGACCACAAACCGTCACAATGCTGCTGCGGGCGCAATAAACGCAATGAGCACCCATTTTCATATTTTTCCCAAGCACTCTTATCGACCGCACTGTCGTAGTCGCCATTATGCGTTATTCGACCACCATCAGGTGTATACGATGTGACGTCAAGCTCACTGCCAAACTTTAAATTCTCGTTTTCCACAAGCGTTTGGAATTCAGGTATAGACAAGAGCGACGAGAAATGAGTTGCGCCATGCGATAAATGCAGGGGTGCTTTCTCGAAATAATCTGCAAAGAACTTGTTGATACCGGTCGGTGCCAATAACCACTCGAGCGCACGCTGTCCACGCAACGAGGAGTTCAATATAAATGGGCTTTCGAACGGGCGCCGTGCCGTCTTTTTTGCAGGTCCTTGCGCTCCGTGCTTACGACGTCGCTTGGTGCCCATGTCAGTTCGCAGACGACGGCGAGGAAATCAGGTGGTCGGATCAAATTAACATTGCTCTAAATTAACTAAATTTCAAGTTGGATAAAATGCATGCATGCATCTGAACAAAAAGCTATACACTGGACGAAATCTTAATAGGAAAAGTATGCCGCTCACTGAAACAGTGGGTTGAGGTAGAGTAGTAAACGGAAATTACTTGATGGGTTTATTCGAACATTTGGTAACGGTATTTATACTATCAGGTTTTGTAAGTAAGATGTAAATAAAATCCT
>JAAUYH010109236.1_pt1 | contig 21685 bp, 18 predicted proteins | sample 7278061 | NCBI WGS metagenome assembly JAAUYH01 (sample SAMN14350203, study PRJNA611818) | marine sediment metagenome | isolation source: surface marine sediment (0.6m) | place: French Polynesia: Moorea | collected 2018-08 | reverse complement strand
CAGCAACAATTTCTGGGTGTGCTTGACCAATTTGTAAACCAGAATTATTTTGAAGAGACCCTCGCACCCGATCTAGAGTAATGCGAATGCTGCCGCCAACACAAACGTGATGAAGTGAAAAAGTACCCGTACTACCATTACTGTTCAGTTCTGAGTCATATAAAAATAATTTCTCTCGTAATAGGCGAAAAGGAGAAAATCGTACCAAGAATGCTGCAAAGAAAGCTTTCTCAACCCGAAACAACATAAGCAGTTCATGTTGTACAGTTCTGCCTCATCCGAAAAAAATGTGCTGAGACTTCCTTCCTGCTTCTTACACTGTCAAGTTTCTTTTTTGACTAACTATTAAATCGGAACCGGCTTATTAATAGAAAAAAATCGAATGTCCACCTCCATATCTTGCTTCTACCTCTCACCGCATGAGATGAAGCAAGCAGACTTGATGAATTTAGTACCCCAGCTCACAGGGAAAACTAACTACTCCGCACAGAGCAAGTTGAAGAGTATGGAACAACTGATTTTCTTCATAGCGAGGTCATCTCTAGCATACTATAACCGTTTGCTCTAATGTTGAGGCAGGCTACAGTACTTTGAAAATCAAGAAATTGGGTTTCGGCACGAATGATGACGGTTGAGTATTTTAGAAATGTAGGTATCTTGAAATATTCACCGAGGCACCACGACTTGCCTTATCTGCATGCCTTCCTCACATATCACCACATCAACTAGATGAAATCGAAATAGGACACATGCATCTGCGAATGCAACATCTAGGCACTGCACTTCAGTAATGCTCAGCTCGACGGATATGCCTACGTCACAGAGATCATAATGAGCCAGCTCGCGTGTACAAACACGATATTCGACAAAAACAGAATGTATTGTAGTGTTCCGAAAGATATGCTTCTTCCAAAACAGCGTACAGAAGTTCTCGGTTGAGGTAGATGAAAGCATATTCTATTGAATGATGTTCATCCTCTAACATGTACACTGGTTTGTTCAAAATCACTGTCGTAGTTTCAGTCTGACCACTATTTTATAGATACTAAGGCCTGATAGCGTGCTAACAGTGTAGGAATAGATGTGTTTACTATCCTTATCACTTACACTACCATGGAAATTCTAACCTACCTGAATTCTGAAGCTAGACTAGGTGCAATAATGTAACTACTGCCACCTAGTCTAAAATCATTCGTTACACAATAAGCTAGATGCTACGTAGACACCATGAAAGTGTAGAAAATCAACAAAAGAAAAATAAAGACAAACGAGAATTAACTGAAATAAAGCGCTTCACGAATTGCTCGTGACAACACCTATGTCTCGTATTATTTTCACTATGTTCTACTCGTGATTCGCTGTCTAGGGCTGCACAAGTGAATCGAAATTTTAGAAAGCTAGAGAAGTCAAGTCAATATAACGCAGGTTCTCTGTAGTCGAACGAAAAGGATTGAAGAACTTGTCCGAAATGAGTAGCTGTGTACATACAAAGTAAGTACTGTCAGGTGCTTACATTGATTCCGGAAAAATGACCGCGCCCAATATTCGCTTGAGTTTCCTGAATATCCAAAACGATGAATCCCAGCCAACCACAGCCCAAATGAAACGCCCATACCAATATCGCACAGTTCACAGAGCAGATTTGATTCATTTATAATCGCCATATGTTTTTCTAAACATCTCTATACGAGACACATCCTTCTTTGTCGCATTCACAAGGAACATGCCAAGTTCGAGCACAAACAAACAAGTGTCAAGCATAGTTGATAGCTGATTTTCTTCAGCGAAGTACGCTTCAATGCGGGACTGAACGACTGAATGCATGCTACGTCTTCACATTCTGTACAACCATTCGCTTTAATCTTCGGCAGCATACCGTAATAACAAATCCCGTTAAACATAAGATCCAAACAAGTATCCTTCCTTTGCATCCGAAAATCAGTCTGGTGTATCTTGACATAATCGCAGCTCACTCGAAACACAGACAAGGTTGATTTCAACTGAATAAAATAGAAGTAACATCCCGTATCCACTGCTCCAGAGGGAAGCACACTGTGCTGAAAAAAACTGTGTCAGGCCACCATAAAATGAACCAGTTTATGCTACACTGTACTATCAACAACAGTGAATCTCACATCTTGCCTCCACAGAATTATACCAAACATCAGTTCGACATTAATGCTTTCTCTCGAATTGCATGATAACCCAACATAATTTGAAATATTTCCACCGTCTTATTCGTTGCACCTTCCCTGGCAACACTTTTCTGCATTTGTAAATTTTTTTACTGTTGCTAATGCGCTCTAGCGCAAATATTTCAAGCCAATTGCAAAATAGAAATAGTGAAAATATCGTATTTGCGGAAGCGAGTCGACATGGCAGATTCGAAGACTAAGCCAGTGAAAATACTTTGTGCACTGTAGGATGATCATGACCTTATAAGCTAGAAATCACCCTCGAAGTTAGCGGTACTGTAGTTTAGTCGCAATATATGAAATTTCTACGGCACCCAATTGAGATACTGGTGTATCTGAAGAAGTCCTCAGATAAGACCTTTGGTGGTGTACTTCTCAATGGCCCCATGAGTGCCACACTTCTATGATACGCAACCCTCATCATTCATCTTCGATTTATTTGAATGCCCCAATACCGTACCCGGTATCAGTGTCTGTATGAACGGTCTGAGTATAGTATGCTAGAGAATCTATGAACACATGAATAAGTAATTGGGCACAGGCATCTGCGAATAATGAGTTATTCCTACTGGGGTGCTTCCACCAATTAATTTATCAGTTGAATAGCTTCAGTATTTTAAACTAAATGCATTTTCTCAACTTCTATTAGGGAAGACTGCATCATGAATAAAATAATTTCAAAATAGTTTGCGGGACTTTATTTGGTAGTTGGAGAGGTCCCTTTTATCTCATCTACTGAATGTCTCTTGAACTATTCGGCATGCTAGTTTAGTGTTCCATGGATTCTCTTCCTGTCTTCTAGATTACGAGGTATCCCTAATGGATATTCAGGAATGACACAAGGATAAGGCCACGTAGAGACAAATCAATTTCTTGCTTCCGGTCACGGAAGCCACCAACTAATCAGGCACAGAGTTTTCTCGATACTTAGAGCGATCACAAACAGTTCAACACGATGGCACTTAGAGCCAGACACTATCTTCAACATAATTAACTGCGTACTCTTCAATTTGTGGCTTTTTTGTTTCTGTCCCAACTACTACATTCTTCAATCATACTTACCGGCTTGATGTGCTGAATCTGAAGCACAGGAATGGAGATGCAGGCAACGGAGGCGGAAATCCATTTTAATTTTGAAAATGCTAGATTTTGACTATAACAAGCAGTTGCTTGATTGACTGCTCTACAAACGATATTCCATAGTTCAAGAAAGACCGCTGAGGAAGGTCCAACGCATTTTTGTTTTCCGCGCTCAGTAGTACAGAACAATCTGGTTCATGCTCTGATAATGTGGTAATGAATTATTTTTTTGCAATTCTAGAATGCATTTCACTATTGTAGTGCGCATGAGGCTATGCTAATTCCCTGTGTTACTCAGTAGAGCAATACGGGTTCTGTCGAAATAAAATATGACTACCTTTCCTCGTTCTTGTTGACCGCAGCACGCGTCTTGCAGTCGATTGGATAACAATGGATTAGAAATACAAGCAAACTAAATGGAAGAGCAAGATAGTTCGAGTAATAGTGTAGCAGTTACTCTCATATGCCAATGTCGAGGCTTTATTGTACAGTACTTAATCGTATAATTTCGACATGACACTTGTGGATGATGGAGCTCACAAAAGGCATCCAACAGACCGATACAGTACAAAGAAGTGAACCTTCTAGTGGGGATATATCGAAAGCAGAGATTGCAGTCCGCTGTTTACTGTTCCGGCAACATATATATTCCATTTTAGAATATTTGAATAATACTCTTATTTATTTCTTTCAAGTCAGGCTAGAAAGGCAATCATTAATTTTATTATGTAACGTATACTAGCTTTCTAACTTCTATTCAGCATTTGAAACTATCACATTTATCAAAATCAAAATGTTATTGGAAATATTGTACAGATATTGAATGCATCAAGGCTTTTGGATTGCGTTGAAAGTCATCACCAACACGAAAAAGTGCTGGAAACATCACACCTAATCGTGGGCCCGTTATTCAGCCCCAAAAAATCCCGAACGAAAGAAGCAGTCTCGATTCCCAGGTGGCACCTGGCGGAAAGAGGAAAAAACGGATGAACTCAAGTCCAGGTCCGGCAGCTTTTCTCAAGATGATATCGAATTTTCTCGTCTTGATCATGAACGTTTGCGCACCACACCAAACGTATTCGACACGAGCAATAGCGAACGAACGTTTATTGCGCACCCGTCATAGTGTACACGAAACCCCGTGGTGCAATGGGTATCTGAGTCGTTCTCCGTGGGATTGAGCTCCCAATCCTTGCTTCATGGGTTCTGTAAGCTTTGTAGCGGCATTCAACAATACTGCCTGTCGAGAATAAAGATTATGAATTTCTCACGTCGCAGAAGTACTACAGCAAGAATTCGCTACGATAGATCACCCGACTGCGAAATCGATTCGCTAAGCGCAAAACCAAACCACGCCAGCTCGACGTAAGACAAGGCGATGAAGACGCAATAATCTCCTTCTATTTGCGTGTATCTTACAACATCATACTCTTTTACAGAGATCCCAATCAGGTATGCTCATTAAGCTCGGTAAAAACAAGATCCCAGCGAGAAGCCTCGCCTCGCATCCACAACGCCTCGAGCGTACATTCACACGAACGCGGCACAGGCGCCCAATTCTCGAGATGTGGCCCCGATATACGCATTACCTTGAGATTGGGAAAAGCATGCATCGGATTTTGAACTGTTGCATGACCTCGGACGTCTAGTAGCAATATTCGCAAGTGCGCACGATTGTTGGCATACAATACACAGTACTTGTCGATCGTCTTCCCATCCACATTCAACGGAAGACTGCGCAAGAATCGCGATACTCTGCGAGTGCGCTCCTCACATCGGCATCCAAAGAAGGGCCAGAGATGTGCAAGTCCGTCAGTTTCAACTTTTCGAAGTAATGACCAAACGCATGAATTCAGTCAATCCAAATCCGAGCTAAGGTTTCAAGCTCAGTGGAACTTCAACGCTGATTTGTACAGAACAGTAGCGTGCAGTTAAGATTTACTGTACAGACAGCTGTACCGTACAGTGCAGTACCTCACCAACTTGGAACAACGAAGCATCAACTATGAATTTGATTCTTCTCTCTACCCATGAGGAATTGCGCTAAAAACAGCCGATGAGAAGCGAACAAAACCATCCTCTATTGCGGTTATAAAGAACCAGATTTACCACCACACCACCTCATCACCACATCGCATCAGATCACCACGCCGCCGCACCTCGCTATATTTCGCCACGGCGCGTCCTCATCATTTCGCGACGCTCCAGACCGACGAAAACATCTCGATTCTTCGCTTTTTGAGCAAAAGACCATAGGTCGAACAGTGTTGTGACACGCTGTGCCCTTCGATCCTCGACTTGATGTTCGCGATGAACGGGCCGTTTTCCAATGCGATGGCGGAATGCCACAAGAACTTGAGCATCTCTTACATTTGTTCGGGTTCGTGTGCCAAGGTCGGGTTTTAGCTTGAAACGTTAGCTCGGATTCAGATCGACGGAATCCATGCGTTTGGGTGTTACTTCGAGGAGTTGAGAGTGGCGGGCATGCATAATTGGGGCCCTTCGTTGGATACAATTGTGAGGACTGCACTCGTAGCGCATTGCGCTTCTTTGCGCCGTCTCTGGTTCAATGTAGATGGAAAATCGATAGACAAGTATCACGTATTATTTTCGAACAATCGTGCGCACATGCGACAATTGGTACTAGACGTCCGAGGCGATTAAACGATTGAATATCCGACGGATTTCTTTCCCAATCTCAAGGTTCTCCGTGTATCGGGCCCACACCTGGAGGATTTGATGCCTGTGCTGCGTTCGTGAGAAGGTACAATCGAGGAGGTGTGGATGCGCGGCAAGGATAACCGTTGGGAACCAGTGTTTACAGAGCTGTATGTTTGCGAGAATCTGTGGAAGTTTGAGTTGAGTGGTGGTGTAGGGGAACGCGAATGTGTAGCATTGTTGGAGTCGTTCGGTTCGAAATTTTAGGGTGCTTGGTTGAAGGAAATGAGTGACGAGTTGTGAGAGCAACTCGTTCGTTCCTGCCCGAACTTGACATGTTCGTTGGTGGTACGAGAAATAAATGACGTGAGTCGGATGGACATATTTGGGAATCAAGTGTGGAGCGTGTCAATAGTTGGAATGGAAGCGAGTGTTTGAATCGTGCAGCAGATTGACGGAAATTCGGTATTTCGAGTGCGAAACCCATTCAACCGAGGAAATGGCGCAATCGTTGTTCTTGACGCGCAGTGTCCCATTTCAATTTCGCCCCGTCGAGCTGGTGATGTGTGGTATGAGATACTCGGACAAGATGGCGTGTGGTGTGCCGGTAAATCCTTCCATGGGTGCCAATTCTCAATGAGAAGCAACCCTCATCCCTCGCGTCGAAACACAAGCTCTTCATTTTTTCAATACGTTACCATGTGCGAATATCTATATGAACGGTCTGAGTACTGTACTGTACTGTACTGTACTGTACACTAGAGCTGACTTCATCGGAAAGAAAGAAAATGAGTTACTCGTACTCTTCACCTTCTTGGAACAGTAGTTTTCTTTCTCCTTATCTCTGCTACATTCATTTATCACACTTGCCGGGTTGATATGATGAGTCTGAAGCGCTAGCAGGAAGATGCAGGCAACGGAGACGGATATCAATTTCTTTGTTTTGTCAATGTCGGATTATCTCATAAAACGACGCTCACTGATTGATGGTTCGACAAAAGGATACTGTACTTCATGCCAGTAGGTCATAGATGGAGCAAGAAGGAAGGTCCGATGTATCCTTTTCAACAGTTGCACAAGTGTTTCAGTATCTTAGAACGCTAGACAGGCAAAGTCCATAGAACGCAGATTTCGTTTAGTCGGACGAACAGCGTCGAGGAGCGTATTTGAAATGGAAAAATGGGTGCGCATGAAGTCGATATCGACGAGGTTCACCCGGAGCGTCATGAACAACGATTACGCTGTTGAGTTGCGTTCGTACCTAAAACTTTACATTTCAGTTTACCCGCTGCTTAAATGAAACACCTTTTTTAATCGCGCACAGTTCTCGAGGCATATTCGAAACAAAGAATTGCAGCTCGCTGTGCTTGCTTCCCAACCCCGATCTTTGCTTCATAGGTTCAGTGATCTTCTTAGCGGCACTCAATCTTACTCGCATACCGAGGATGAAGATGATGAATTCATCATCTGTACGTTGCAGAAGCACTACAACAAGAATCCGCCACTGTGGATCATCCAACTGCGAAAGCGATTCGCTAAGCCCAAAACCAAGCCGTACGAATGCGATGACCGAAAAGGCGTCTTTGTCGTTGATACCTACTAGTGTACAATAGTTGCCCAGAAAGTACAGCACCATAATAAATTGTACTGTAGTTTCTGATTCCTGTTCCTCACGAGCAGAGGTTGGGGGAAATAAATCGGATTTGAATCATTTGAGAATAAATTACTTATTTATTTACTTCGAGATGTGCATAAGAGAGAATTATCTTATATGATGAGCTCGCTATGCAAATAATTTTCGAAAACTAATGTAGAATCATTTCAAATTGTTCTACAGCGCTCATCCTCGTCCAGTAGTGCTCTAAAAAGGTTGAATAATCTGTTTAAGCTGGTTATTCTACCACAATTGAACATAAATATATTGTCACTCACTTTTTGCTTGTCACATCTGGCATTTTTGACTGTTTATTGTCTAAAACTGGGATCGTTTTGAGTGATTAAAGAAAAAGCATGTCTCACCGAATCTCGAAGAACAAATCTTTTTCAATTTTCATGCCGATATCTGAAGAATCCAAAAAAGTCGCGACATTCCTAAGGAGTAATTTGGATATTGCGCTTAACTCTGCACCAAACAGCAATTGTACCTCAGATTTGATTTGCAGTTACTCTCCATTCGTAAATGAAACTTCTGTGCAGATTTGTATTGTACGTGTACACTACGGTAGCTTGCAGTCAAGATTTACTGCCAGCTGTACCGTACTGTTCTGTACCTCACTTACTACAGTTTGAACAACGAATCACCAACTGTAAATCTCATTCTTCTCTCTACCCATGCTGAACGGCGCTAAAAACAGCCAATGAGATGCGTACAGAGCCATCCTCTATTGTGCTTACAAAGAACCAGGTTTACCACCGCACTACCTCGTCACCACGTCACATCACATCACCACGCGGCCGCTACTCGCTACCCATCCGCCATGGCGCCTCCTCATTATTTGGCGACGCTCTCCACCGACGAAAACATCGCGATTCTACGCTTCTTGAGCTACAGTCCACGAGCGGAACAGTGGTGTGAGGCGCTGCGCCCTTCGAACTTCGAGTTGGTGTTCGCGAAGAACGGGCCGTTTGCCAGCGCGATGGCGGAATGCCACAAGAACGTGTGCATCACTTACATTAGCGCGAGTGTCAAGTTCGGCCTTGAGCATGAAACGTCAACTCGGATTTGGATTGACAGAATCCATGCGTTTGGGCGCTACTTCGAAAAGTTGAAACTGACGGACTTGAACAACTTTTGCCCTTCTTTGGACGCCGATGTGAGGTGCGCACTCGCAGAGCACTGCGATTCTTTGCGCAGCCTTTCGTTGAATGTGGATAGGAAGACGATTGACAGGTACCGTGTATTGATTGCCAACAATCGTGCGCACTTGCAAAATTTGCGGCTAGACGTCGGAGGCTATGGCACGGTTCAATATCCGATGCATGCCTTTCCCAGTCTCAAGGTTCTCCATGTATCGGGTTTTCAACTCGAGAATTTGACGCCTGTGCTGCGTTCGTGTAAAGGTACAATCGAGGAGGTGTGGATGAAAGGCAAGGATACTTGTTGGGATCCAGTGTTCACCGAGCTGAACGTTTGCAGGGAGTTGTCGAAGATTGAATTGACTGGCGGTGTACAGGAACGCGAATATGTGACACTGCTTGAGTCGTTCGGTTCGAAATTGAAGGGTGCTTGGTTGAAGGAAATGAGTGACGAGTCGTGCGAGCAACTCGTTCGTTCCTGCCCGAACTTGACATGTTCGTTGGTGGTACGAGAAATGAAGGACGTGAGTCGGATGGACATATTTGGGAATCAAGTGAGGAGCGTGTCAATAGTTGGAATGGACCTTGTGGATCATGGGGAGCTCAAGCGAGTGTTTCAGTTGTGCAGCGGATTGACGGAAATTCGGTATTTCGAGAGCGAAACCCATTCGACCGAGGAAATGGCGCAATCGTTGTTCTTGACGCGCAGAGTGCACCTCGAGAATATCGACCTCAGGTTTTATCGGTTGTCCATTTCGAATTTGCTGCTCGATGCTGTTCGGTCGACTACAGGCAATGTGCGATTCATGGACTTGACGTTTGGGACATTCGAAGATATCGATGCACTCGTGCAACTATTGAAAGCGAATAGGAAATTGGAAGTAATCAACATATCTCAAATGGAGATGCATGTGAGCGTGGAAGATGCTGCCGACAAGACGGGCAAAATACTTGGGGGGTTGTTGGGTCATTGCAAACTTCGTGAGATAGCTATTAGCTTCGAACTGAGGTTCGGTAAGGTGCGGTGGGGGCTAGATGCGAGATTCGCAGATGCATGCGCCCCATTTCGATGTCGTCCCGTCGAAGTGGTGATATGTGGGAAGAGGTACTCGGACAGGACGTCGCTTGGTGTGCCAGTAAATCCTTCCATGGGTGCCACTTTTTAATGGTAAGCAACCCTCATCACTCGTGTGGAAACCCAACCTCGTCATTTTCACAATGCTGAACCCTGTATGAATGTCTGTACGAACGTAGAGATGACTTCATCGTAAAGAAAATAAGTTGCTCCGTACTCTTCACCTTCTTGGTACACTAGGTAGTTTTCTCTCTCCTTTCCATTACTACATACAGTAATCATGCTTGCTGAATTGATTTGATGAGTCTCAGGCACAGGGAGTAAGATGCAGGCAACGGAGGTGGATATCAATTTAATGTTTAGTCAATGTCGGATTCTCAAAACACTACGCTCCCTGATTGATGGATCGTCAAAACAGATACTGTACTTCATAGCGGTAGGTCATAGAACAAGCAGGAACGAAGATCCAAGCTCTTGTGAACTTAATCATCGCTGAGGTACAGTGCATCGCTCACTCATTGAGCACATTAAAAATATTCAGACGGGTACCAGAAAGCAATAATACTCCGGAGTGCAGTATTGGCATGTGAGAGTAACAGCTCCCTCTCACTTGCACTTGCACTCTCGCCCTAACGACTGGAAGACGAGTGCTGCGTTCACGTCAATGCGAACGAGGTAAAGTGGAAAGTGAGAATACAGTCACTGTAGTGCCTTACAGGATTTCCTCGCATCGCGTCCGACTCGAACCAACCGAAATAACAATACAGTTTGAGTTTACGATAGATACAGGGCAACTATTAGTAGAAGGAGTCAACGACAAAGACGCCTATTCGGTCATCGAACTCGCACGGCTTGGATTTGCGCTTCGCGAACCGCTTCCGCAGTTGGGTGATCCACCGTGGCGAGTTCTTGCTGTAGTATTTGCGCATCGTGAGGAATTCGTCGTCTTCATCGTCGGCAAGCGGGTAAGGCTGCGCCCCGCTGCGAAGATCACCGAATCCATGAACCGAAGACTGCGAGCTCAATCCCGACGGCGAACGACTCAGATACCCATTGCACCACGGCGTTTCGTGAACACTGTGCCGGGCGCGCAGCGAACGTTCGCTGCTGTCGGTGTCGAACACGTTTGGTGCGGTGCGTAATCGTACGGGTGCAGAACGTGAAGACTCGACGTCGTCTTGCGGTAACCTGCCGGACCTGCACTTGCGCTGACACTTGCGTTCGTTCTTGCGCCAGTTGCGCCATGGGAATCGGGATGGCTTCGTTCGTTCCGGAATCGCACCGGGCCGAATCACGGTATCACGCTTGGGTGTGATGATTCTGCCACCGCTTTTCGTGTTGGTGATGACTTTCAACGGCATCCCAACGCGTTGACTGGAGTATTGCTCCAGTTCGAATGCATGATCGAAGTTACCCACACGTGCGGCGACCGTGCTGTTCGTGGTATTGCAAGGCGAGCAGTGGATCTTGCTTCCTTCACGGCGGTATCGGACGACGGCACAGCGGGGTAGGGAGGGGTAGGTAGAAGACTCGTCCATCTCGATGCTGTGGGTTGCGACGGGAGGGAGCGCCGGTTAAGTACGGTGGAGTCGGCCTACAGTACAGCTCGGCGCTACAGCACACGCGAAGACGTTGGTGTTGCGTGAATCGCCATAGCAGGGTTACGACGTGCGAGGGCGTGCTGGATTCCGGTGGAGTATCGAGCCCATTACTAAACGCTACACATACGCCTTGGTGCGGAACCTTTGATCTGGCACTACTCAATCTAGGGTTTCCTGTCGTCGCATATGGCGTGCTTCGTCGATGAACAGCAATAAGGGCTTACTTTTGCTACCGCCGCCTTCTGCCGTTGGCTTCACATTGGCGCGCACGCCGGATCTCGTGCGAGGGCGAGCTGTAGGCGCTGCCTATTCATTGCTGCAATCAACACCCCCCACGTCTAGAGCAAGCGAGAATGATGTGCTAGATCCCATACCCTAGCTTCCTCGTTTGTTGCAAGTCCGCTCACCCTTACTCCTCCACTGAAGCCTGTTGGGTTTGGGTGTAGTACTAGAATTATATTTTGGTAAGACTATTTTGTGCGTATTTTTTGTTATGATCCTAGTTGTCCCCCACACCCCGACGTCGACCGATAATTGATCTACTGCAGTGCAACTTCTCTACTTTATCCAATACAGCGATCATGGCTTGGGGAAGTTCGTGGGGCGGCGGTGGCGGTGGTGGTCGAGGAAGAGATGGTGGTGGCAGAGGACGAGGTGGATTCAGGGGCGGTGGACGTGGTGGTGGATTTGGAGGAAGAGGTGGTTGGCAACGCGATGAAGGACCGCCGGCGAGCGTGATTGATGTGGGCAAATTTCTACATCCCTGTGAGGGTGAAATGGTGTATGAAATGACGGCTATCGCGCAAGTGCCGAAGTTTAACGCGCCGGTGTACCTTGAGAACAAAACTGTTGTGGGTAAAATCGAAGAGGTCTTGGGCCCTATTAGTCAGGTGCACTTTAGTGTGAAGCCGAGTGAAGGCGTATTGGCCAATGCTTTCAAGCCTGGTGATAAGATCTATATGGCGCCTGACAAGCTACTGCCGTTACAGCGATTCACGCAGCCGCAGAGCGGTGGCGGAGGCGGCATCGCGAAACGTGGTCGTGGTGGTGGCGGCGGCAGGGGTCGGGGTGCGCGAGGTGGCCGTGGCGGTAGGGGAGGTCGTGGAGGAAGAGGTGGATCTCGCGGTCGCGGCGGTGGTGGAGGTGGAAGAGGTGGCTTCCGTAACTTTGGCGGTGGACGTGGTGGCGGTGGCGGATTTAGAAGTGGAGGTGGAGGTGGAGGAAGAGGTGGATTCGGCGGTGGTGGCAGAAGCGGTGGTTGGCGGTGAACTCACTAGTTTGCTGTTCCAAACAACGTGTATATTAAACAACTTGACATTTGATATCATGGCTTTCTTCTTTGCCTGACACACCTCAACGAACGTCGCCACAACATTGTCATCACGAACAATCATGCTTGGGTCTTTCCACTTCGATTGAAGTAAGTGCGACAGTGGGGACCTTATTACTTCCACTAAAATTTTATTGTGGACGGGATCAATGGTAACTTGCTCATCGATTGCATAACAGTTTCTCCGTGTATCTTCCGATTCCTCAGACAGCAAAAGTAAAGCTCTCCAGGACCAAATGTTCAACCCGCATCGCCTTATCTCGGTATTATTAGCCTGCTGCAATTTGGTGAGGTAATGGCCGAAGAGGGTGTTCCCCAATGCTTACGTGTGCGACGTGTAATTACGAGCTGACCACACGTTATCCCAACCGAGGTCCGGAAAAGCAATGCAAACATATTCTTGGTTCTGCACTATCAACGTTTTACAACTGCTCGAGTTAGGCTTGGAAAGAATATCGCCATGGGCCGGCAGAGGAGTGCAAGTCGGAGGCAAAATGAGATAATGGCGTTGTTTGTGAGCGGTCCCATATTGCGATCTAGAAATGTGAGATGTCAGCGGCCGTTGCGAGTATGCGCGACTTACGAACGTGATGAACAACATCCAGCAGTGATGCAAAAACAACCAAACCAATGCTCGAAACAAAGGCTTTCACGGGGAGAGACGCGAACAGCAAACGAACAGCTTGTTCGATTGGTAGAACAAGTGACCAGTGTTTTATCCCCGATTAGGTTATCGCAGGTTGTCGAGAAACAAGAAATTCCTGGCTTGCCTGAAGCATGGCGTCGTAACCTCGCAGCTGCGGCTGTTTGTCTCGCACTTTTCGTCGCGCCGCACCCATCTGCAAACGCTTTGTCAGATGCACAGAAATTGGTTGCGGAAGCATGGCGTGTGGTAGACCAAGCATACGTGGATAAAACGTTCAACAAGCACGACTGGTTTGCTGAGCGTCAACGAGCGGTGAAAAAGGCGTATGCGGATGTGGATGATGGACGTTCTGCGATACGAGATTTATTGGCGAAGCTTGATGACCCGTATACACGTCTTCTCACTCCTGCACAGCATGCTGCGTTGCGTGCAACTGCGACTGGCGAGCTTTCCGGCGGTGTCGGCGTACTACTTTCGCCGGATTCTCCTCCGCGTATCGCGGCGCCACCCGACGAAGACACCCCGGCTGCCGGGCTTCATGTCGGGGATGTTTTGGTCGCCGTAGATGGGGAGGATGTCACTGAATTGACACCCGATGAAGTGGCCGCTCGGATTCGTGGGATGCCTGGAACTGACGTTACACTCACACTTCAAAGCGACGCAGGAAAAGTTTCACTCCGAACAATGACTCGGACAGCGCTTCGATTGAAAACTGTCAGTGCTCGGCGTGAAGGCGACGTGGGTGTAGTGAGGTTGAAAGGTTTTAACGAGCGAACCGCAAATGATGTGCGAGAAGCGCTGACAAATACGGTGGGAGACGCAAAGAAGGTTGTACTAGATTTGCGAGGGAATCCTGGTGGTTATTTTGCGGGCGGAGTAGACGTCGCTCGATTGTTTCTTCACTCAGGTGAGCCGATAGTATACGTGGTGGATCGGAACGGCATTACCGACGAGATGGACTGCTACAACGATGGACCGTGGGCGGACGTTCCACTGACTGTGGTGGTGGACGAAAACACTGCCAGTGCGAGCGAAATATTGGCTGGTGCGTTGCTAGACAACAAGCGAGCGACACTGGTTGGAACTAAGACGTTTGGAAAGGGTGTTGTACAAACGGTCACGCCACTAAGCGATGGAGGGGCGGTCTCGGTGACGATTGCACGCTACGAGACGCCCAACAAGGTCGACATTAACAAGCGAGGAATAGAGCCAATGGTACGCGCGACGTGCGGGGAAGATGTACTTGAATGTGTAGGTGAAAGATAGAAAAATGGAGGATGTTGTATGTAGGCATTTAGGAGCGACGCTTCAAGCAAAGCTGTGAAGCGGCGGGGATGATGCCAACGCACCATGCGCACTGCAGGCCAAGGAGCAAGCAAAGAAAGTACGTAAGCCCGGATCCCAGCCGTGCTAGCACAGGAGCAAGAGGAAGAAATAAAGGATGTGCTTAAGGCAAATAGAAAAAGCCGGGTAAAATGCGATAATTTGATACAAGATGAATTTGCTAGACATGATCGTCGTGGAACATCCAACGAGTTTGCTTCGGGCTTCGCCCACCACAGTTCCGCACGTAGGTTTCGTTGTCCGGCGGAACACTCTTTTTTGTCGCCGAACTGAGCATCGAGACGATTGATAAGCACACCGACGTCACGGTGAGGGCGGGACTCCAGCCGTCGTACAATACATTGAGGCAAATGTGGCCGTTCGAATACACATGTGGATGTCTCGGCGTGGGCATTAGAAACACCACCTCCGGAGCTTCCATAGGATAGTCGGCGGGGAACGTGAAGCGTAGCGTGTATCTATCACCCGCATAAACACTGCCTTCCGCGCCCATCACGGTTACCAGCCATTCGTCGAGCCGATTCGTTGTCATCACCGCCATGCCGGGCACAGGTGGATTTTTCACACTCCATTCAGTCAATTCTCGTGTCAGTCGACGTTGCGCGACGCGCGTAAGCTCCTTGCCAGTAGACGGGCCGGCGCTCATTTTGGCGACTCGGGCTGTACAAGCGCGTGTGCTGGGCCTTGGTGCGAGTGGTGTGCTTTCTTGTTGCGCTGGTCCGCGGGTTAGAAATGAACACCTGCACGGGCGACTTGGTGTGTCACAGGCAGCGCACACTGCGACTGTGATGGGCAGCATCCCGATGAAGGCAAAGTTGAATTTTGATTAAATTTGAACTCACCCACTGTAATACGATAGACCTGCCTTTTTGTGCAGATTTCGTTGGTTGGTGTCGTGCGCAAATCGCATTGCCCGTGAAACCCTCTCTCGACACCGCACCACTCCTGCCTGCGTCCCAAAATACTGTACTGCACAGTATGTTAAGGCGGGATTCCACTTCCACCCTTGCACAGATTTTCTTGCAACGGATTCGCAAACGCAAGTCGCTTTCGACCACCATTCCCATTGTTCTTTTCATTGTGATTGTTATTCTGCTCTTCGTCTTACCGGAACTCAGAATCACTGAACACGAACTGACTCGCGTCGAACTGCCCCCTCTTCGTGAGTCGAGCAGTTGTATTGTGCCGCATTCAGCGCCTGATGGTGGGGATTGCCAGGCGTTGGGTGAAATGCGTCGCCCGAAATGGGCCTGTCTTTCCGAAATGCGCGAGGAAATCCCCGGGTTTTTGAAAGTTTATCGTCTGCGCCCACTGAAAGCGAATGTCGGTGGCATGAGAATAGACCATGGTAAGTTGCTAGTTTCGTCCGTGGTCTCATAGATGAGAATGAGTTTCGACTGTTTCTAATACGCATTGCTGACAACGTCGTTGAACACATCAGGATTTGCACTGTGGTATGTACTTCGGAATGTGCGGCCCAAAGTTGTTATAGAGAGCGGTGCATTTAGAGGCCAATCTACTTGGATTATACGAAAAGCTCTACCTGATGCACGCATTATCTCACTCGATCCTACGGCCCCGCAGCAATTTCTATCGGGCGTGGAATATTTTGTGAAAGATTCCTTCCGTGACTTTAAACAGATAGATTGGGCGAGAATGGAAGTCGACCCGGACGAGACGGTGGTGCTTTTCGATGACCACAACAGTCTGTACCGACGGATGTTCAAAGAGAATAAGTTCGGGTTCTATCGATTCATTAGCCAAGACTCGTACGATTATCTTCACGGAGACAATATGTCACTGAAGTGGGTGTGCGGTATGTTAATACTATTGTTTTGGACGGTACAGTACCTACAGTACACGACGATTCGTGCAGATTCGTGAGACAGACAACTGACTTGCCGATTATTTGTAGAGCGACGATTGAAGAACAAGTGGAAAGGGACCGTACCGGACAATTTCGCGCGAATCCACACACGACAATCGTGGGAGCAACATGTTCGTTTGGGTGAGCACCTGAACGAAACACTGGCGATTTATTACGAATTCCCCCCCATCGCCGCCTCCAGCCTCACCGGGCAGAAGCGCTACAACCCTCGACGCGCATCAACGCCTGTCATTTGGGACGAGTCCGAGTTTTACCGGCTGTTCAGTTCGTACAACAAGGATGAGTTCGGCATGTATACCCATTTCCTGTACACTGAAATCGATCGCCATGTTGTACGACCTCGCAGAGGCGAGGGTAACTAGTTGTAAAACACATTCTGTTTAGTTGTTCCGAATCTACTGTACAGTACAGTACTTCCCTGCAGTTACGCCAGATGTGGATTCGGTTGCAACATCGGACTTTTGGTCTCAAGTTCTAAGGCAACACTTAGGCGTACTGTACACCTATACAGTGTACAGTGTATTGTGCTGTACGGGTTCTTGCACTGTACTGTACTGTACTGTACATACGCTATTGTTACAGATGCAAACTAGTGTTGGAAAACTAATTTATGTGTAAATTTTTCGCGTTTATGCAAGAAATTCGAGGGCCACGTCTGCTCTCGAGATATTTAATGTACACATCTGATTATACAATTATCCTGCAGGTTCTGGGTGCACTGTACTGCACCTCATAAGATCCTCTGCAGATCGATTGGTTGTGGGGTCAATCGCCTGTACGGTATGGCCCATTTCTGTAGCAATCCAAATACTGTACATACTGTACAGTACTGTACACCAATTAATTAATTATTATTAATGCTGTGTGGCCAGACTGTGGATAACTTGCTTCTTAAATCTATTCAATGATTTCTAATGTTCTTCAACAAATATCAGAACTAAGTATCATTGCAGGATTGGATTTCACAGCTTATACCTACTGCTCGTTCGGAGAAGGTGGTGTACGGCGTGGGTATCCCACATACCGATATTCCTAATAGACTTAGACACAATAAACGCCTGATTTGAAACTTATAACAATGTAGATATAAATGAAGTACTGTCAGAAATTTAAGGGTAAGTAAAATATTATTTTTTGATGATTGGTCTTAGTGAACATGTAAAACAAACGGTACTTCCTGTCCGGAGGGTTATAATTTAAATAAGGAAGTAAATTGAAATACTAATAATTTAAAAATTCGATACGAATATTTCATTTGAATTTGTCCAATGAATAGGAACCATACATAAATTAGTAATGAATATACTATAATTAGAATTAAAATTACAGATTATTTAGTTTGTTTACGAATTCGGTTCATAGTGAAAATAAATCGAAGTGATTGGAAGGAAGATTTTATAATTGCAGCCGAAATATGATTTCTAGGATCAGGGATTAGATAATTGAAAAGTGTAATAGTCCTTGCAATAAGTGCTTAACTGCAATATCTTTTCAAAATCTCTTGAATTGGTTGAATGACCGGACATCACTTTTTAGTTCAGGCAAAAGTTAGGTACTGAGGATTCACTATCTGGTTAGCATCGTATTTCAATAGAAACTTGAGTATAAAAATCATTATTTCCAACCAATCTTTGTATTGAGAAATGTTCTCAGGTCTCCATAAATTATTGAACCTAGTTTAGAGTTGATCATTTCGAGTTTTCAGTTCTGTATTGCCATAAGCACACTGAATCTACAAAAATAAGTAGTACATTTCTATCACGAAAGAAAGTCGAAAATAGGTAAAACAAAATTCCGCGTTCTCAGACTCGCGACTAGCATTAACATCTGCGGATTATACTACTGCTTCTGCCATAGTATAATAAATCAGATCATCTTCCTGCAAAGAATTCTTGCCTGACACAGGGTAATTGTCATGGAAATTTCGGAAAGTCAGAATGGAAAAGGGTGATTCCAAAAAAGATTATGAGAAGATTTATTAAATATAAGGATTTTAAAGCCAGGAAAAAGGAATTCTGTGATTGGAAGTACCCAATTGTGATAAGATTGGCCAAGATATTTTCAAAAACATACTTTATAAGAATAAGACAAAATGAATGCTAAAGAGTTAGCAAAGCTAAGTTTACCTCAGTAAACTTTCAAAATTTTGTTATAGAAGATTTTGTCTATTCTTCTGAAATAAGAGTAGTACAGTAATCTAGATAGATCACTAAACATGTCGCAATCAAGGTGCGGTATCGTTTGTCCGTCTTACTTACAATATATTTCATATACGCAATATTCAAATTTCTTAGATTAGATGGGCTCTTTCCAAATAAAATTTTGTAAGCGAACATCACTACGACAAATGCTGTCTTGGAATCGATTATAGCTTCCCTGTAATAGTCGATATTATACACCATAAAATAAATACTAAACTGATAGACAGTAAGTGTTTTGCGAAGTACTCTGGGTCTATTTACTGTTCCCATTATTGGATCCAATACGGGAAAGGAAGCACAGAGGCATAGTTTCCTGCTGACTATTTGGCACAAGACTTTCCAAAGGTTCTAGATCGCCGTCAGTAATAGGATTTCGTGGACACAATATATTAGAATAGGATACATTCGATAAATAAATGGAATCACTAGGTGTTGCTGTCGAGCATGAGCAAATGGCTACTTTACAAGTTTAAAACGTATGAATAGTTAACTTTCTTTCCAATTTATTTTCCGGTGTTTGCTTGACCTGCTCAGTGCTCTCGATGCTCAAAAAATTAATTACTCTCTCGTCCCCAAAGTTTAGATTTAGCGATCACAGAGCCCGAACAGTACGGAGTATTCTTGAATACGATATATCATTAGTATGAGTATTTAACATGAATGGATTGAAATGAAATTGCGTATGTTTTCTCTAGATAGTGATTCAAACATGTGTGAGAGATTAAGAAAATGAACTCAGATAAAATTTTCAAACTAATTTCTGTGATGCGGCCCCTTTCAATATCTCGATTCAAATTACTTTGCTCTATACTTCATTATAACTAGAACAATGTTGTAGTAAACGGTATTTGAATTTTACTGCTCACTACTATTCTCTGAAAAATAGTTGAATATTTCTGGTATCAAACAGGAATAAATAATTTACAGAAGTGATATTGGAACAATGAATTAAAATATTCATTTGATTCAATAGCCATGATATTCACATCAAATAAACTCAGCGGGCATAATCGACTAAGTGAGTGCAGCCGTGACCGTTACTTTTTCTCCGAAATTGGAAATCTATACATTCCGCCACATTTTATTCCTGCCTACCGGTTGCACAACAATCTGCCAATAGATCTATGGTCTAATTTTTCATACGCGTTATTGACGAAACAGTATTCAAAATGATGCAAAGATCAGTAGCCTACGAATTAATTGTTTCGAATTTTCTCAGAGCAATCTGAATAAATCAGATTCAATGAGAAAAATAAATGGAACACATGAAGAACATGAAGAACATGAAGAACATGACCGACATGAATTTATTTCGGTTGAATCAAATTTCTAACAACACTGCGCTGTAGTCTTCTGAAATTAAATCATGCATCGAGAATAGCTTCGGATGGTTTTTGATCTCATTTTAGGGCACTGCAAAGGCATCTATTTTCTTAACTTTTTTGTAGTTTCTTCTTGAATTCCTTCGAAAGCCATCTAAGCAATGAAGTAATTTAGGGCATAATCTGTTGGAACCGTCTATAGAAGAACGATTATAAAACTGACCTTCCCAATAGTTTAATGAACGAAAACAGGTCGGCCTTGTAAATAATTGGCTTACTACAGTATTGCTTGAACACGTCATAGACGTCAATGCGTACTGAAATAGGAGCAAGGGACAAAGTAGAAATTCATTCGCTGCTTATTGCAATAAATTTCAATACAGTACCAACACAGAGGCTCATGTCGGCTCTGATACTTAGTTCTTCGATGTGCATTGCTGCAATCGGAAATCGATTGCACTACATTCAATATTCGCCAACTGCGTGCGGACCGTTCCGGTCCACAAGCCGACGAAGCAGGGCCATATTTAGTTGTGCCCGATCATCACAATATAGGTAGAACTGACGCCGGTACACGCTACCAATTTCGTTGCGCATCCACGTGGCGATACGTCTCGGCAATTCTCACCTTGCTTGCGAGACGCTCACCAACCTACATGCTCCATTGGTATTGCTGCTCGTGACCACTCTACCTAGTCCCATCTGTCTCGGGACGCCCGGAACGCATCTACACCTGTTGCCGCTGCGCACGCCGCCGTTCCACTGAATCAACCAGACCCACACCCGACGCTTTTCTATCTTCAACACCACACCCCGCGTCCCAATCCAATCACTCGCTTGGCCGCCTGATCGCGGACGTGAGGCGAACACAGGCCCTTAGTGACAATAATAGAACTACTTTTCTGGTTGATGTTCGTTGGGATCCTGCTCGTATCGTGTTGAAACCTACGTTCGGCACTGCACCATTGCCTGCGGCGTCCTAAGATGCTCAGTCGCGACTCTACCGCAACGCGTGCCCAGATTTTCGTACAACGGATTCGCAAACGCAAGTTCATCACGTTTACAATCCCCATTATTCTTGTTATTGTGATTGCTTTTGCTCTCTTCGTCTTTCCTGGACGCGAACCAGGTCGTGATGAACTCCCCCCTCTTCGCGACCCGAGCAGTTGTACCTTGTCACATTCAGCTCCTGATGGTGGGGATTGCCAAGCATTGGGTGAAATGCGCCGCCCGAAATGGGCTTGTCTTTCCGATATGCGCGAAGAAATTCCCCGATTTCTGAAAGTTTATCGTCATCGGCCATTTAAAGTTAATCAGGGTGGCATGCGAATGGACCACGGTACGTTCCTAGTTGCGTCCTTCTTCAAGTCGATGGGAATGAGTTGGGACTCCTAGTGCATATTGCTAACAATAACGTTGAACATATCAGGATTTGCGCTGTGGTATGTACTCCGTAGTGTGCGCCCGAAAGTGGTGATTGAGAGCGGAGCATTTATGGGCCAGTCTACCTGGATTATGCGAAAAGCTCTACCTGATGCTCGTATTATCT
>JAAUYH010191749.1_pt1 | contig 21703 bp, 11 predicted proteins | sample 7278061 | NCBI WGS metagenome assembly JAAUYH01 (sample SAMN14350203, study PRJNA611818) | marine sediment metagenome | isolation source: surface marine sediment (0.6m) | place: French Polynesia: Moorea | collected 2018-08 | reverse complement strand
TATTAATTAGGGATGTAGTGTCATTTTATCATAGAACATACATCAAATAAAAGTGTCGTTTTTGCGTTAACGGCTTTGAGTGCTTTATACGTTTCTTTATCGTTGTAGAGCTCGCTTTTACAGCATACAACATCTAGTTTGAAGATAGAACTTTGCGACATAAAAATATCGCATCCAGTCCTGCTGTCCGAATTCGTGGCGATCAACTTGTCACAGACGTCGTGCAAAAGTGCTGTTTAGGCTAGAGTTCGTTAGGCTTAAAGTAGTCTAATTAAAACGCTAGGTTGATCATATCACACACCTGATTCCCGTTAAGGTTTAATCTAAACATAGGAAACTAGGTTTTATGATGACTAGCTATCAGAACTACCTTTAGTCGGTTACACGAATTGTGTTGCGAAGTTATGATAATGTTGTGAGCTTGACGGGTAATTTACTGAATGTAATCAGTACTTTTACGCTTCATGTTCAACAAGTAGCGAAGTCTGGTCTGCAAAAGGTTCGCCATACAATTTCTATTGCATCTGAGGGTTTCTTGAATTTGGAAGACTCACAATCGAGGCTCCCTTCGCGGACCCCTTCCCCACCCGGACGGCGTGTATCACATAATAGAAGCCCGAATTCCAGATCGCGCAATTCTCAGAGTCGGGAAACTCCACCCTCACTGTCTCGGGACAAATTAAGTTCGGCTGTCTCCACTCGCATGATCTTGACTTATTCTTCCTTCTCAAAAAACAAAAAAATAACAAGGCGTATAAATAAAAATACTGGTAAGGGGGGAAAGTCCAATTGAGTACAACATTAAAATCAATATCTGTCAGTATTTTCACATGTTTAGCATACCTATTTTGGATTTTCGACTTGCATAAGTTACTTTGGTAGGAATTTTTTCTATTACCACTTCCCAAGAACTCGAAAATTAATTCGAGACACATTGTTCAAAGTTACACTTTTATGCGTAAAACTCCAGCCCACGTAAACCCATTGCATTTATTTACTATCTTCTTCATCATTTTTGTCTTTATCCGTTCTATGTTGTCGGCTATCAAGAGGACTAAATAAATTTCGCCTCTCATTCACGACAGCTCGGACACAGCAGATGATTCTTGAAAAGGATTTTGTACGTCGTTTCTTGAGTCCCCTATACTAGATGAAAACGTTGATCTTACAAATATATATTGAAATTATACACTTTTCACCTTTCAGATACAATAAAAAATGTTTTGCAACTCCCTTGAGAATCAGCAAGAGGTCTGCAGTTTGCGCATACCATTGAAGTACAGAATACGAACGATGCTACAAGAACAAAATATCAACACGGCCTTTATAACTGCCGAAGTGACCATTCACGCAACAGAGGAACAGAAAAATGCATTTTAACTGAGACTTAAAACTTTGGTAAATCTAAGTACGGTTAGGATGTGCTCTACGAATAGCACCACTCTCAGCTCGATACACTTTTAGTTCTTGTCGATTCTCCTTGTTCGTTTCTTTGAATCTTTTAATAATAGATGTAGTGACCTCAATGACCTCTAGTTCGCACCGTATGATGTAGCTTTTAGCTATATGGCCCGTTATATTCTCCAGATTGTCAGTGTTCGCAGAACGAATAGATAAAGCTAGAATACGTTGCTTTTCTTCTCTTTCACGTTTTCGCTGCACCCTTACTCCCAATTTTCGGCGCTTGTATTCTTCGCGTCGATATTTCGCGTCATTCGCTTCTCAAACATCTTCGCTGCATTTTACAAAGGAGAATATCCGCTTCGTTTTTCGTTTCCCTCACCATTTTACCCTCAGACAACACATGTCACAATACTTTCGTTGCTGCCACTTTCGCAGAAGTGTTGGCGACGTAAATTGGTAAGGGCCTCTCTTCATAAAGTAGCTTTTCGTGAAGTTGATTGATATAAATAGCCATTTTGTGAAACGAATGTTTGACAATCTATTCTTTTTTATTACTTAAAGTACAACAATGAATTACTCCAACGATGAACACAGAATCTGTGACGCACAAAATACTTCATTTGACAAGTTCTAATGGGAAATTTTAAAAAAATTGCAGACTGTTCATTGCAAAAAATAAATCAGATTCTGTGCAGTAGTTAAATGCCGTGTAGTTTGTGTGCAATAATCAAATGTTCGTGCAATTTGTGTCTAGTGATTGCAGGTTCGTGCAATTTTTGTGCAGTAATATATGTCATTGCAATTGTAATTATTATGTAAACATCTCTATGAATTGTAAATGGTCGTTAAATGTTTTTTAAATTTGCGAGCGTTCATGAATAACTGCGCAAATTTTAAGTGTTAAAAATATCTTCACAGGTTTTTCGATTATTATTTCGTACAATCTTTCTGTGCCAATTTTTTAATTCATGTAAAGTTTGTGCACCAATTCAATATTTGAGTGCTTTTATTGCACCAAATCCTTTTTTTGAATTTTTATGCAATAATTACAGGTATTTTCAGTGTTGTTAAAACATTCAAATTTTTGAGGGTTCGATCTGTAGTAGGTTATTACTATGTAAGTCCAAATTTGATCCATCAAAACATGAAGTTCACAAAGATTACTTGATTACGACACGATCATTTCAAATCCAGAAGAAAATTTTTATCACAAAAAACCGCAACCACTGAACGTTTTCAATGCGAGACAGCAAAATTTTGTAAATGCATTGATAACTTCGTCGCTGTTTCCAACCCCGGGTTGTATTCAATTTTCTGTATTACTTCATTGATTATGTTTGTAGCTGATAATTGTCCTTCGTCGACCATTAGTGACATGTTAATTGATTCTTCCCTCGCTAAGAATGTCAAAATTCTGTCGTACAGGGTTTGGAGCTCAGTTGCTGATAGTTGCACTCTTGATATGTTGTTTTCTTATCTTATTTAACTTCATTGCATTAGTATTCTGAACAGATGCAAGATTGGAGATGATTTCAGAACTTTGGACCAGTGACTCCGTTCCCTTCTTCCTGATGAATAGTCATGATAGTAGACGTCTAGTGATTTTGGCAAATGTCTACAGCAATTTCGTGTGCAACTGGTGGGTCTTCGGTGACAGCATTTTTTCCATCACGCAATCTCTGAATGATAATATTCGCTTCATTTTCTTCAGAAGCTGATAGACACTTGCTCTTGATCGAGCGCTTGAGGATTGTTTTTCTATCTATGGAAGACCACACTTCATTAAGCATTGTCATGCCATCGCCTACATGATGCAAATGTCCGTACCGGCACCCCAAAACCTATTGTTCGACTTGGTAGGAAAGCAGTGCTCGCCTAAATTCGCAAGAATTGAATTGTCAATAATCTTACAGAGGAGGATATAGCAGTATCGGATTTTGGAATGCGCAATGAATCCAAGACCCAAAGTTTGACACAAAGCGGTGGTATTAGGAGGAAAAAAGCCACTCGTAGTCTGGGAAAATTCACTTCACACTCATGAACTCCACAGTTGTCTATTATTATCAGAATGTCATCAGAAGTCACCTTATGAAATTCACTGTATCACCACGTCATCCACAATTGGAATTGGTCATTGTCTATCTAATCGTTGTTTTGAGACGTGTAGTTCTTGAGAGAATTGAACCTCCAGCCTCTTAAACAAATCTGCTCTCTTGCATGGCCAATATAACGAACCGGAATACGATGCGAGCCATCCGCATTGACACACAACACAACACTGATTGGTGCATTTTGTTTCTGCAGGTCGATGCCACGCACATTACATCTGTTTTATCAGGGCTTAAGTACGATTTTCGCAGGCCCATGCGATAGAAAAGACCCGTTTCATCTACATGGTATATGTTCTTCAACGAGTAACACTTGCAACGAGTCGCAGTTCCGCCATTTTCGCTGAATGTCCTGGAAGAGGGCTTGAACCACGCTTACCATGCAGACGGCGAATGAACTTCTAAATCTAACCATTGCTTGCTTTAAACTCAGATAAATCGTTCGCAGTTGCGACGATTCGCGCTCGTTCTTTGATTAACTGGCGTGTAGCAGGCAGTCGAAAGTTACGAGCAAGGCTTACGAAATTGACCAGCTCTTCATCCACATTAGAATTTTCCAGGCATATTACACGTCTCGTCGATAAAAGGCTGTCAGTTTTCGTTTGATTCTTCCATGATTCTTAGTTCTTGACAATTCGATAGAATGTTCTGCGCGAAATTTTAACTTCCTCACAAATTTTAAGGCCTTTCTCACTAGATTCATGCAGGGATATTACTCAAAGTTTATCACTAAGTAGCAAGTACAGTCGACTGCGCATAAGAGATTGGCATTTGACAATATTATACGGTGTGTGAAAACAAACTGCACAACGGATTCACTGAGTTCCACTTCTGCAGATATCGCGCTCCGAGAGCAGCTGTAATGTGCCAAAAGGAAAAACTTGAGTTATTCCACAAGTGGAATTCCCTGATCACTCATCATGTCCTCAATACGACTGGCTCGGATTCAATCCAACACAAATGCAGATTCCGTCAGAGTGCTATCCGACGGCGCATTCTGTTCCACACTTCTCGCAGGTTTACAGTTCTATTGCATTAATTACTCGTTTCTTCAAATTCGAACACTGAAACGATACATAGCTACGGCTGCTTTTGCCCACATGCAAAAGTCGCTGTACGTTTCTGTAAAATAATACAAAAAGTTATAAAACAGCAGTACAGCTGCATTGCTACACATGTGAAAGCATGCCTAGATTCCGTGGTTCCGTGGCTGCTTGAATAATGGTAGTTGCGGTTCAAATTAAGGTGTACTTGCGTTTTGTCGCAAATATCTGCAGTTTTAGATTTGCAGACAATGCAGTGTTATTAAAATTAATCTAGTCCTATTCTTTTTTCACAGTTTCGGATACGATTCGAGTTCGTGCGGTTAAATTTTTTGTAGCTGTAATAGCTTAGTAATCCGTTGCTTTCAGTATTTCTTCCCTTCTAGTGACGTGCGTCTAAGCAGTAGCACAACTGTTCACTCCATACACGGTCATACAATTATAGTTGGCCGAATGCAAACACCCCCCGAAATGAGCTATCATTACCACGAAATCGCTATCGCTGATAATGTGAACCACCTTCAAAATTCAAAATCTCAAGTGCATCTGACTCATCCTGGACACGAGCAAGCGAAAAATTAGCTATGAAATTCTAGTTCGGGTTAAACTGCACTGGGATTTTGCGTTGCATTGTTGACACTATAAATCTCTTTTACTGAGGGAATTTCTAATTTTTAGAAATTTTGAATGCAAAAGCGGTTAATAATTCAATTATAGCCATTTGTGCTCCAATTTTCGGTGATACAAAGATCGATCTACTTCTGTAAAGGTCGCAGTTTGCTTTAGTAGGCAGGCATAATTAAATTTTGGCTCTATCAAATATATCATTCAAAAAGCAATATCTGACCGTTCAGCATATTAATAATTTGAGGCGTGTAAACAACAATACCGGTATAAGAACCGGAGCGAGGTTAAATGAAGCAACCATCAATAAACTTTCGGCTTCATTAAGTTAAAGACTGTATAGTATCATTTTAATAATTGCAGTAGCTGTTAAATCTTGAGATACGAATTAGATGAGCCTTGACGAGGCAAATTCCACCATAAAAACGAGCAAATTCGAAATATCGGCGCGATCTCGGAGAAGAAATGTAGCTGCACTGTCTCAAAACGCAATAATGACATGAAAATGAAGTATAGACCGAGAACATGATACTGCAGGGTTGCCATGAGGAAATAGAGATTCATTCGGCACAAGAATGACTTCCTCACTTGTGCAACATACAGAAAAAATCAAATTTCTCTTCGATTATTTGGCTAGTCCGGACGTGTATGCCATAACAGTAAACCTAGATTCTTGACTAATCTCACACCACTATTTCCATTTTCTAGTTTACAATACAAACAATTTCGACAATCTACAAATATCAATTGCTATGTATATCGGTACTAAAATACAATATTGCAATAAATTTGTATAAGAACAAATTTTTCAACACCTGATGGCAATAGCCACTCTTCGACGGCAGGCGATCATCTGATATTTTAATTATGCTTTAATTTCGTTGCTTTTATGCGAGATGGTTATCTCGTATCTGAGTAAGAACACGTCCAAACTAGCAATGAACACTGCTGTGCAAGCTTTCGGAAATATTCCACGTGTCCGGGTAATGTGCAAGGTTGTTGACGTGAATCCAGAAAAGATTACTGAGTCAGCGCGTAATATTGATTCATCGGTGTTCAATCGTTTCCGCAATATTACTCAAAGTGTCGAAGATCAGTTTTACTGAGGAAGTAAGGCAGTAAAATTGTTTCATTCCTTTCTCAAAGCTATCGCATAGCCATCAGAATAAAAATCAAACTTCTCGTAATAGATTATAAAAAGCCTTACTCCGATTTTTCACGTCATGGCCACGCTCGGCTTTACTAAGAAGGCGACAAATTTATTTCGCAACATGTATGAGCTAAGTTGGTCTGTTCTGAAATTGGATGCACTCGCACAACCAAGCCACTACTAAAATCAATACTTGCCAATACAATGTTATATTTACATTGTCATCTGGTAAAGTTTCTAGATGTATACGAGGTCCAACAAACATTCGCTTGTAATTTGTTTTTTCGAGAACCACTGTCGTAGCCGTGCCCCATTTTATTTTAAAAGCAAGTGTTGATTTAGAAAAACGAATTGAAGATGATTAGTCTTACAATATCTGGTGCTGATCAAACCTGTCGGCAGTTTTAGAGAAATTAACTTACTTAAGGTACAATAAGAATGCTAAGTATGAAATCAGGTTTACTCTGGGAACCCCGGAGGATTGTAATTTGATATAAACTAAAAAAGACTGGGAAGGCGCGATAATGCGAAGGATCATTACCATTCTTCCCAAATTTCAGTCCGAAAGCATCGCGAGGGTCGGAAATAGAGTTGAATCGGGAATTGCAAGAGAAAATGAAGGAAATACTCAAAGAAACTGATCTCAATTAGAGAGCGATGAAGTGTAATTGGACTGACATAAGCTCTGCAATAATTGGTTCAGATGTGATGTCTTGCATTTCCCCGTTTTCATGAGCTAAGTCAAACCGGAATGAGTCCCTTGCATTCCTTTTACTGAAATTTTAAGTACACAAGACCAAATGCTTTTGAATAACAAAATTTCTAAAATACTTGCTTAAAACATAACACTAAAATAGTTATGTTTCTGCTTTTTGTGCTATTTTTGCCTCGTTTGTACCTTATTTAGAAAATTTTCAGAGCAGAAGACTTTGAAATCAAGTGTAAATGATTTACGGAAATTCTATTCTGCTCCAAACAATGCCGACTACAAGCTTTCAGCTATTCATTCCAATGAAATGTAATATAGCAGTACAAGTGGTGTCTAATAAAAGCAGCGAGACAAAAAATGATGAAATATTTGAACTAAACAAAGGCGGCAGCCTAGAAACATAACAGGGGAGACTGAAACTAGCCTGTAGTGTTAAAAACTTAATACAGGATAAATAACAATAACCTTTTCGAGCGTTCTTTTCTAATTGCTTCAAAAATTTTCAGCTCAAGTGTATGATTAATTTGAGGATATGTTGTAATAGCATTTTACTCAATTTTTTACACTCTCCTACAACACACTGAATTCATGCAACCAGAAGAAATGGTTTGTATTGGATCCAGTTTTAGATGTCTGCCGTATATCACAAAAAGTCCTCTGAATCAAAACTTATTCGCTCACTATCAGAACATCCTGTAGTTACAATTTCATTCCGAAATAACTCAATTGTAATCTTAGATACCTAGAACTCACTTTTAAATGATTTATCACTCTGAATTTGTTTGAATTCCAAATTATCAACAAGATTTCCGGATCCCTCCTCTTCGCTTGGTACGCATTGAGAGAGATTCCTCACAAATAATGGCTTCATTTCTTTTAATGCCATTCACAATCGAACCCATAGATGCACAGTGTGCTTCTTGGACGTTGTTCTGTGATAAACATGAATTATATCGTTCACGTGGTCAAAGCTAGTGTTTTCTATTCAAATTAATAGTGATAAATTACAGTACACACATTTTATTAGAATATATATCATTTTCGGACTATCTTGGTCATTTAAAATTACTAATAGATTGCAGAAATTTCTAGAGTTTTTTCGATGTCTCTATACACATCTACAAAGTTTCGAATTAGTTTAAGGGATGCTTCCAGAAATTTCAAGAATCTAGTAAAAAGTCTATACATAGTTGAATGTTAGATTAATCGAAGACAACCTGTCATCAACAACGACTGTACTATTTCTACCTCGCACACTAGAGACCCTTTAACAACGAGTATCTTTTATCGTCTTTACAACTCTTCAAGCACAAACATCCTTTCATCGGGAGCTCACAAAGAATACAACTATCCCAGTCAAGGTTAAGTTTTACCACGTGGTGTTTCATGCCTTACTCCCGCGCATTATCGTTATCCAACTAAAAATTTTCTTGTTTCCACAATTTTAAAATGCTCATACGTGTATCGGCTTATTCATGATGACGCTTTCCATTGGATTATGCTTGTTGCACCCAAAATTTACTTTGAAATTCCAAACAATTTACTTCTAGTACTACACTCTGCAGTGCCAGAACATTTTTGCACATCCAGTATTGAAGCCTGAAGACGTTTACACACAAATCATGCGAAAACATTAATTATTTGGTGAACGAGTACGGTAAACAGAATTTTGTATGATAAATAAAGCCAGCAAATTTTTGAAGGAGCATACAAGCCTCGCACAGTTTGTTGCTGATACGCTTCGATTTCCTTTGTTCATTTCCCTTCAATCAGTTTTTCTTCTTTTCATCAGTTTTCTATCCTATAATAAAACATTTTTTCCTCGAGGAATTTCTAAAAATTCCCGAAAAACAAGAAGTGTTTTCACAACACCGCTTTTTCCGAAGATCTCCAAAAAGCCTTGTTGGCGTTATTTTCCTTTCTTTATCTGAAATGTCACGCTTTTATAGGCCTTACTGATAGTGTCGGTGTCCCAAGGCATTACAGAGACACGGTGCACTGTATAAATTCTTTTATATCCACTGTAAAGCACTGTATTTTATGCATTAGGTATATTACTATCATGTATACAATGTGCAGACACGTACGATATTATCATTGCTACCTTGCAGGATGCCTCGTCGGCATTTACCATTCTATCACGACGGACTTTGTTTTACTGTCTACGTATCACCTTCCACTACCGAGCTGACTACAGCGTCAAGCATAATCCACTTCGTCAATCGCCATCTTTGCAATATACTGACACGTAGTTATCCTTATCTTACATATCTTAGTCAATATAAACCCACTCGTTCATCGATTGTTCGGTCACCGATTATCCCAGCTTGAGACGCACTCGGTGCTTTCGTCAGCTGGACACATATAGCAAAAGATCTTCGATTAGGTAGTATGAATTCCGATGAATAATCAACATTTATTTAATACGTCAGTAGTATCTATTATACTAGAGGCGTTTATTTTTGTGGTCACAACCCAATCTCAGAATACGATAACTTGCTGTCATTTGTAAAGAAAGAATTTCTCCGTGATTTCATCGGCTAAGATATTTTAAAAAACATATACGTTGATACGCGTACGATTCTTTTAGGCTACGGACCAGATATTTTTGCGACGTAGGGGCTTAATCGCCTCTAGCTTGAGACTCCCTCACTGCTGATTTTAGTACTGGGTACACTTTGAGCGTTTTTATTGGTACAAGCTCCTAATCCTGATTCAAGAAAACACAAAGGTAATCAACATTGGTTGTTTTGTCCCCTTTAGTGTTTCCTCCAGAACCGAGCTCAATTATTTTTCTAGTTCTTCTGAAGCCTCAGTAACTCCTACCGCTTTAAGATTTTTCTGCTACACCGCAGAACATCTACAATGAACTCGAACATTCAAGAATCGACTGTTCGGCGCTCTTCTCGCCAGAGAAAGAAAAGAGAACTTCAAGTACCTAATTCCCGTGATGAACAGATGGAATTGGATATTGATGCGCCTAAGGCTTCACACAGATCTCGCAGTTCTCGCACTCAACCCGCTCAACATCAACAAGTTGAAAAAACTATAACCTGGGAAAGAAGAGGTGGTAACAGAACCGGCAGACCGAATTCGAAATTTGTTGTGCGAAGTTACAATAATGTCTTGAGATTGATGGGTAATTTATTGAATGTAATCAGTACTCTTCCGCCTGATGTTCAACAAGAAGCGAAGTCCAGTCTGCAAAAAGTCCGCCGTACAATTTCTATTGCATCTGGAGAGTTCTCAAATTTGGAAGACGCACGATCGAGGTTCCCTTCGCGGACCTCTTCCCCACGCGGACGCCGCATATCACATGATAGAAGCCCGATTTCCAGATCGCGCAATTCTCGGTGTCGAAAACTCCCCCTCCCTCCCTCGGTACTAATTAAGTTCTTCTTTCTACACGCAGGATCCTGATTAATTATTCGTTTTCACAAAAATAAGACAATGAGAAGGCATATAAATACAAAATACTATGAAAGTAGAAAAGCCGAATCAAGTACGCCATTAAAATTACCACCTGTCTGTATTTTCAAAAATTTAGCCTACCCATTTTGGATCTTCGACATGCGGTTGTATATTGAAATTACGCACTTTTCACCTTTCAGGAACAATAAAAAATTTTGTGCAATTCCCGTGCGGATCAACAAGAAGGCAGCAGTTTGGACAAACTGTTGAAGTACAGCGTACAAACTGTGCTATAAGAACAAAATATCAACACGATTTGATCATTCTTTTCGCAAGGCAGTGATGTCGTACTTTTGTAGTACGGTTTAAAGGGTTGTTTACATATGTAAATCTACGAATTTTCTATAAAATAAAATTTCATGTGATTCTCTCACCTGTTGGGTAGGCTAGAGAATTCACTGATATCGCGTGAAAGAATAAATCATAGTCAGCGCTTCTCATAAAACATATTCGCACTGTTGTGGGATAACACTTGTGAGAATTGAATCTTACCATTCAATCTAAGGAATAATAATAATAATTGAGTCATTACCCTTTCGGATTGAACTCTGAATAATATTCTCCAGCAAATACGACACAGGTAATGATGATTTGCTGTTTGTTTAGCGTGCAGTAATTGGTACAAGCTCTAAAATAACGAAAATTATTATAATAAAAACATGCCCTTCAACTTAAGGAAAAACAATCAATATTTGCTATCCTTTCGAATTACGTTCCGAATACTATTCATACGCAAGTACTAAGCTTCGAATGACTAATTCTCGGTTGCGTAGCTTACTCAGATTGAATCATGCTTAAATTTTGGACAGAAATGTTATAGAAAGCTGAAAATATCAGGCAAATATGAATATAGATTTTCTGCAAACATAACTCTTCAACATAACTACCATTCGACGTTGATTCTTGCAAGCTCGTCGCAATCACAGGTGCCTACTCGTACAAGATAACGCTTGCATATTCGCTTTCTTAACTAGTGACATGAGCTCTCTAATACATCATTTTAATTTCAACTATAGCCTTCAATCTGTGATATAAATTTCAATAATCGGTAGCCTTACAGATTAAATTGTTATCGTTCGATTTCCAAGGAAAATACAAGTATTTACAGCATCATTACAGCTTTATGAAGAGGAATATTGTTAGCAAGTACAAGCCAACCAAAGTGATTTTACAATACACTATCCTTGTAAATGCTCGGCGATTCAGCAATTGTAAGAATTTTATGCAGCAATTAATTTCATGCCCTCAAACATTTTAGTTGAACTTTCTCTACAGCAGAGTGGTGCACAAAACTATAAATTTTTGTAAGTAAGAATTCTAAAATCGTGAAGGGTAATGCTCACAGAACGATGTTCAGCTTTGTATATTTAGCGAATTATTGGGAAATCCGAGCAGTCATGATCATACTGGAAATTAGTTTCAGCTACAAAGGAGGAAGTAGAAATTGATGAAATCTCTCAGTAGAGACTCTACCTCAAATGGGGAAATCACTCAACTAATCCATTACAGCCATCTAACTCCTTACATCTGTTCGGCCACGAATGGCCATTTGGCTGTAAGCATAAATTTTGGCCATGTATGGTCACATTTACCCTCTGTGCTGGCAACAGTTTGCAATTTGTGACAAGTTCTAGTTTACTCCTGACCGACTACAGGTTTCATACCACTAAGATCACTACAATTAAGAACTGCTCGAAAATCGAAGTAGTATACGGGAACTTTAAGACATTGATACTGTTCATATTTACAGTATTACACATATTATTATATAAAAAGCTACAAGTTTAATGTGAGACTCTGATAATGCAGAAAATCATTACGGTTGAAATGAATAGAGTGATTATGTATTCCTTTTTCATTTGCGAAAACAGAGTTTTACAGTTGGAGTGATTGAGTCAGGAAATCGAATTCAGAATTAATCTGCATGATTTTTGTTAAGTTTTTATGAAACCGATCTTAAAACTAGTTTCTAGGTACTATTAGCTAAACATATTTTTCATCAAAAATAACTAACGATTGTTGTAGATAGTTTTAGAGCGTAGGGGAGTAGATTTCAACCCGGAGTGACCTGCTGTCCGTAGACATCTCAGATCTCTTTTTATCCACAAATCTAAAACAATATCATACTAACAACATCCAATCATAGACTACTAGCTTCACTAATCATGAACTAGTAACTAAAATAGTCAAACAACTAAAAAATGCGTACTAAAAATGAAACTCAACACAAATAATTCTTCCACATCGATACAAAGGTTCGTGAAATCAGTCACTTTTTACAAGAGAAATTATTGCTTCCTTAAGCACTTGGTCTCTGTCCAAATTCTTAGATGCTTGAACTCCAACTGAACTGGAATAAGATCAAACGTTATTTCAGGTATATTCAAATTTGACGTGACTTTCTTTTTTACAGCCTTCGTTTCTTCATTCATATCCACATCAAATGCCAAGGGACTTGGCACGTGACTGTGCGCCGAAACTGGCACTATATTAAATTATGTAGTTCATTAATCTATGTTTGTATTTTGACGTTCATCTACATTGTAATACAAGCAATGCTGCAGGGTACTCAAACCAAAAAAATTTCATTTCCGTTGTTTGGTCAGCCTAAATAAATTGCATAAACAGCAAATTATAATTGGTTAATTTGAGGAATGAAATCATCTAGCTAGGTCAACTGCCTGAGTTTCCTATACAAGGTAGTCTACCTTACATAGAGCTATACTCTACTTCAATTCGACGAATAGCGTGCTTCCTGACTTGACGAATTGTTTATGGGAGGAAGCTCTCAGTTGGAAAGAAAATTTTTAGCCTGGGTTTCTACTCACATATCAAATCATGTAGATTTTCGACTGCTTTTTCGTTTTCCACCTCCCGAACACGACGATACGAAATTATGTTTCGACATCACAGGTGTGAATGGAGAAACAGTTCTGTTAAAGCAAGAAGACATAGGCTCTCTTCTATTGTTCCATTCACATCTGTAGCCTGTTTGCATTTCTACTCACGCTCATATTTCAGGTAAATCACATATGAATCGATGCCATATCCGTGTCCGGCCTTTTGAGGTACACTTACGTATTTCGTCCATTACCGTTCAGGCTCCAGTCTCTCCTCTGCTGAATTATCAAGAAAAATTACTACGGAGTAAGGAATAATAGTATTGCTATCTTAATTACACAATGGCGGGTGGAAATTTATTGACAGGTCACAGAGATATCAAGCTTCACCACCGTAACTGCCGGAAACATGAGAAATGCTAGAGACAACAATCTAGCCGAGGAGGTTACCTCAAAAGCACTTGCACGTATAACTACCGGTATCTCGTCGTTTCCAATTCATATGTCCAATCCACCGATTTCTCGACTGTTCTTTTGTCCCCGCACACAAGCAAAGTTGTCGAATCCGAGTCAATTATTACTCATGTGATTCATTGATCGAAACTGAATGATTAAAAGTTGAAAGTGATCAATATGCAACGTTTTGCTGAACAAGTCTGAACACTAGCTTTCGCTGCACACAGCTACAGCTAACTTACCGTAGTTGAGGAACTATATCAGTCGTGAATTTCAAACATATGACTTCCACTTCTGGGCGAATAAAATTGTCAGCGCTGTAACAGATGGAAACGAATGAGACTGGGAAGTCTACCTCAGCGAAGTTTTCGAAGTCAAAGAAGGTGAATTTCGATGGTATATTGAAGACATTGTAGACATTTCGTTCGTTCATCAGTGTTCTGCTAGAAATCCTCATTGAAATATCGTCGCGTGTTCCTGCGTAGGCCAGGCAGATGAACTGTTACGATAACAAACAATGAAACTCGCTGTTTGCTGAAGGTGCCAACCAACAGCGGGTCTCAAAGCTCCTCAAATGTTTGAACTCGAATTCCATAATTTCGTATCTGGAGGAGCACCTCATTATTATATTCTCGATTAAAGGCAACAATAAGAACAACTAGCATCGCCGTGCGTGTTTTCTGCTATTCCTTTGGGATCCTTTTGTCTGTGCTAGGTGACCTACGTTCCGTCCGTGATTCAGAGGACGATGGCACTCATAAGTCCTAGTCGCGATTGTCGGCCTATTCTCACTTCGCCCCCTTGGCATTGGTGACATCGACAGAAGCGCCACCATACGCACACTCTGCTATCGAAGTGTTCTCATTCTTGTGCGGAGTTGGTTCATAGGAACGCGCAATTTTTGTGAGTCCCCTGAATTAGGGGATCCTTTTTGCTTGGGATGCACCCCATAGAAAGCAGATTTCGAGATGAAGGTGGAGATATCCATCACTACCATGGTAACGACCAACCGAGGGCAAAATCAATGTACACTCCAATCTAATCGTTTGTATGTGCCTCCTCAACGTAATCCCCAGATTTTCTCCCTATACCCGTATAACTTGGAATCCTACTAGCGCCCGTAGCGCTCACACGCCCGACCAATCTCGACCATGGCCGGAGGCACTGTGAAGCGATTCCTTGCAGAATGGCTGATCGCCGCGTTGGTGGTGTTCGCTGTCGCCTTCGAGATCCTGCTGCACCACATCGAGCACTGGATCAAAACGAAGCACCCGCAATTGCAGCCCATACTTAAGAATCTGTACCGAGAGCTGATGATTCTCGGTGTCGTGTCGTTCGGCTTCATACTCTACGTTTTCACGGGTGATCGTTCGGCCGACGACAAAATGACCTTCGAGGTGGCACACGTGTGGACGTTCCTCTTCGCTATCCAATACACCTTCATCGTATGCTTCGCCGTGGGGATCTCGCTGTCACTCACCAAACGCTGGAAAAGGTTGGAACGTATGCATCTCGTCGAATACCTGGAGAATAAGGAATGCTACCGCGTACTCACCGAGAAACGGTCGAAATACAAATCGCCACTATGGAAACACTTCGGGTGGTGGGTTCTATCACCCAAAAAGTTCTTCGAGTACCGCAAGCTGCATGAAATCATGACGTTCCACGACATGCGTTGGTCTTTCATCCACTATCGCGGTTTGAAGAAAGACTTCAAGTTCTCCAAGTACCTACGCAAGGTGAAGGTGGCGATATTCATCGAACTCGTTGAAATCAACCCAATGAACTGGCTCCTGCTGCTCGGCATCATCATCGTCGACCAAGTACGCCGATACATTGGCTTGCTCCATCGCCACTTCGAGCCGGCATACCTCATCGCCGACAGCGTGTTCAACATGTTCGTCGTCACACTACTCGCTCGAAAAATTCGGCGCATTTATTGGAAACTGACGAAGAACCCAGCCACGTACTACGACAATGTGGATGTGAAGAAATTCCGTGTTGAATTAGCAAACGCACAAGAAAGAGCACGCAATGGCGGTCAATCGAGCGATGTCTCGGACAGCACTTCGCCCCAAACAAGCCGCACCCGCTTCGCCGCCCCCGCCGATTCCTCAGAGGTCAGCAGTGGTGTCGCGAACTACATGTTTCGAAATGCGCCAAAAGAGCAGGACGCCTCAAAGGAACTTCTCGAAACCGCAATGAAGAAGCATGAGCGCAGCGGCACCGAGCAGCCGATGCTGATAGGGATGGCCACTGCAATGCCCACTCGGGAGCTCGACCGACGCACGCCAACGCCGTCCCCAACACCGCCGGACCGCCCGCGAGAAATCGAGCACAGCACCACGGACCGGCGCTTGCCAACGCCGCCGCCCGCGCTGCACAGGGAGCAGGAATCGGGGCTGAACCGGCACGACACGGAGGACACGGACAAGCAGACCCGGTTCAACTCGAGCCGGAAGCAGTTCAAGAGCAGCATGGCGGCGATGCTGCGCACGCGGCAGGACGAGGCGAACAACAGGAAGTACAAGTCCACGGACATACGGCACAACTACCCGCGCTGGGTGCTGCGGCTGTTCCCGCGGCTCGGGCGCATCCCGACACCCGCGGAGAAGCTGTTCTGGTTCGGCAGCCACCGGTTCTTCGTGTTCCTCGTCGAGTTCGTGCTGTTCTTCACCAACGTGAACCTGAGCGCCACGATCTCGAAGCTGGGCTTCCTCATCAAGGCGCGCGCGCAAGCCGCGGAGCATGCGAAGCCCGCCGCGTCCATATGCGACAAGGTGGTGCGCGCGGTGGTGGCGCCCGGGGCCGCGGAGAAGATACCCAAGGAGCCCCTGGAGAGCTTGACGATGTTGCTCGTCGCGCTGGGCATGGGCATCCTGGCACTGGCGTACGTGTTGCTGCGAATCGCGAACATCATGAAGAAGTACATATTCGTGCTCAACAACGCAGACTTGGTGCCCGACCACCTCATGGACGAGACCATTCAAACCGTGAATCTAAAGGACATGATCAAGGTGAGCACGACGCGCGACGAGAACGGCGAGGTGCTGGCGCGATACGACTCGGACTCCGATGAGGACGTGACGGAGGAAGAACAACCTCAGGACCACTCGGTGCTGAGAAGGAACATGACGTCGTATATCGAATCACAGAATTCGAATCAAAGGTTCTGAGCTCGGAGATGCATAATTTACAAGCGTACTGTAGTTTTCGTGAGACGTACGGAAATATTGAGCACGCACAGTGTTGAGGTGTACAAGTACATTTATTATTAGGTTTGAGATTTTGCGAATGAACCATATTTCCAATGAACGAGAACTCATTCGAATAGAACGATGAAAACATTGCTCAACAAGAACGCAGGCGCTTGGTACGCGGCATTTATTATCAGCCTACCACCTCGGACCAGAACCACGCACGAACGTACTTTTGGCATCAGCATGGATTGCGACTAGAGCGACGGTGTGCAAAAACGCCGCTCGCTCGCACGATTACCGCACGTCGTAGCGTTCGTAATATCAATGCCATTCTGCCCAAACAAATATGTCTCGTACTGTGCGGCAAAATTTTTTGTTCTCGATTCAGTTGCAGTGCCCACCTGGTCGGCAAGCATCACTCTGAAATCGGAGATACACAGACAATAGTTGACATACAGGGTCCGCAGTTTCATCGAAGCATCGCAGAAGGTGCTCGTTCCATAAATGAATACAAGTGACATATGCTTGTTACCTTTCGTAGTTCCCACCTGTGTTCCTGGTTTTGATTCCTTAGCCACAGTACGAACATACCCGGCACTATCCGATCTTGCCGATTCGCATTTAGAGCCGTTGTAGCTGTGTGTAATATAACAGCACTCAAGTGGCGCACGGAAACACGATTCTGCACCACAGACCCACCTCACCTATTCCGTCACACGGCTCAAGTCATCCACAAGCACACGACATCTGGGACATTTGAAACTGCCCGCCTCGATCCTGGTCGCCACACAAGTGTAACAAAACACACACCCACACGGCACCGCGCGGTGCGGCATGCAAACGTCCAACTCCGCGCACAGCGGGCATCGAGGCGCTTCGGGCGCGCTCGCCGCCAGAAACGCGGGGGTGGGCAAGCACTGCACGAGCGGGGTGACAGCCAGCGCGGCGTTCGCGAGCCCACGCCACACGTGCGTGCGGTTGAGCAGTTCCAGCGGGGTCGCCGCGGCGCCGTTCTCGCCCGCGTACACGACGCTGACGCGCGCGAGGCGCTCCAAGGCCGTGCGGTGATCGGCGCGTGCATGGAACAACAGCGTGTTGAACGCGCGCACCAGATGGACGACGGCGCGCGTGCGGCCCTGCAGCCGCTGCAGTGGCAGGGGTGCGTACACGAAGCCCAGGAACAGGGCGACGCGCTGCGTTATGGAGAGCGCGTCATAGCGCAGGTTGAGGTAGGACAACGCGGGCGTGGGCCGACTGCGCGCGGTGGTGTGGAGAAATATGATGGCGCGCAGCAGGAACGAGAGCTGCGGGACCCAAGCGCGTGCGTCGCGCCCGGTGTGGCGCAGCGCGTCGAGCAGCTGGCTGAGGAGCGCGCCGGTGGCGTCGCTGTCGAGGCGCAATGCGTCGAGCTGGTGCGCGCGCGCGGCGGGGATGGGCGTCGCCATGCTGGGTGGGTGTAGCAGTGGAATCGGAAATTTTACAACAAATAGAAAACCGCCGTTCGTGTCAGGCGCAGATATTACTCGAGCCCGAATATGTTGCCGTACGCGCTGTTGATACGCTCCACGCCGACGTAGACTTGCGCGTAGCACAAAGGCGTCGTTAGTATCTTCCTACAACCCGATGGATAACGATGAACATACCTATGGGCGCAACCACGAGGTTGCCAATCACCCTGAACACCACTGCAACGCCGCAAACCGTCAGCACACGCGCACAATCGGCGAATCGGCCTGAGCACTTACCAGCCAGATGCTGTTTGTTGTCATGCCAGGCCGCGCACGCGCTCTTGAACTCGTCGGACGGCTCCTTCTCATCTCGCGTCGGTAGCACCGTGGTGGGGTCGACGTATTTCGGATCCAGGTACGCGCTCGCCACGCCGACCGCCACGCCCAGCGCGCCCACCACAGCAAGCGTGGCCACCTCTTTTGTCTTCATGCTCGCTCTCGGCCACTCGGCAGCAGGCGCAGCACGGTGGCTAATCCGCCTGTACACGTGTCAAAGTGATTCATGGTTCCTCCACCCAGCCGCATTAGTTTCCACCCCCGAACAAATTGCCCCAGAACTGCCCGCGGTCCCACGCCCTGCGCCACTTCTTGAACGCATCCCCGGCCGCCACGGACATCTCCGCAACCATTTCATCGCGCTCCGCCGTGTATGGGCTGCCCAGCACGTGGCACGCCTGTGCGCCGCGCGTGAGCGCGGAGTCGCTGCGCTCCACGCGCAGCGCCTCGCGCGCCGAGTCCAGGCACTCGGGCCAGAGCCGCAGGTCCGCCTGCGCGACGGCCACATTGCACAGCAGCCGACCCCGCACCATGCGCGCGGTGTCGGGCAGCGCGCGCAGCGCCAGCGCGTAGCAGCGCAGCGCCCGCTTCGAGTCGTCGCCCTCCATCGCCGCGTCCCCGCTCTTCTTCAGCTGCAGCGCGCGCTGCGCGCGGCGCTCCGGCGCGACGCCCAGCGTGCGCAGTGCCCGATTCGCGCGCACCACCCTCGTGTTGTTCAGCACCACATTCGCGTTGTTCCCACACTGTCCCAGGCAGCCGGTCGCCTCCACGTCCACTGTGGGCGCCAGCGCCTGCAGCGTCGCCATCAGCCGAGCGCCGCCGCCACTCCGCGTGCACGCGGGGCCATGGCACACTTGTATCGACTGCCGCCGAATCCGCGTCTCCCGATTAGTTCTCGCGCACGCCACAGGCGGCACGAACGTCGCAGTGCGCTCACTCATCGCGTTGGTAGCACTTCACGTCTGTCGTGTCACCCTCGAGGTTGAGGTACAAAACCTCAATTTTTCGCGGCCAATCATACAGCGGCTCGCCAGGCAGTTCTACGAAATCGACAAAATCACATCTTTACAAAGTAGAACTACACGCCGCACATTGGGATTGCTACAGCCGCAGGGCGTCTCGCTTCAACTCCGGGTCGAGCTTCCACGCTATCGGCTCGTTGCCTGTGATCTCGAACACGATCTTTTCCAGTCTCCGAAACACCTTTTGCCGGTCGAGCAGCCCGTTCCACACGCCGCTCACGATGCAGTAGTTCACGCCGTACGGCTCGGCGTGGTGCTGCGCGTGCATGCGCCGCGGCAAGCTCAGCCCCCATTTCTGTAACCGCTCGAACAGCGGCGATGGCCGAATGAAATGCGCTTGCCGGTGCGCCTCTTGTGATAGTACAATAAACAGTAGTGACGTGGCGTAGAATGATGCGAAGCCCACTGACAGATGTGAGGACAGCCCCAGGAGTGCTACCATTTGTGGGGTCACGGGCACGGTCAGGGCGGAGAGGTTATTAGCAAATGCGCGTTGCGCAATTGTCCACGGCGCGCCGTGGTGGCCTTGGAAGGCGGCAATTTGTCGTCCGAGCACTGGCGTCTCTCCGCTGCCGTAGTTGTCGACTGCCCAGTGGTACACACCGGTGGCGAGGTCGGCGAATAGGTATCCGACTAATGCGCCGAGCACTTGTTCCAATACATGCCCCCGTGCGAGTAGCAAACTGAACTCTGTGGCGGCGAGTGCGAAAAAGCCGTATACTTGCAGCTTCTGCAGCAGTGTGGATTCAAGGAAGTCGCCCTCGACGACTAGATTCGCGGCGCTTTTTGGCGTGACTCCGCTGAACGGCAGCGTAGGTGCCGCAATTTTCGTTCGACTCGAGGGCTTCGGCGGCGGCGCTGCGACGCGAGCAACGACACATTGCCTTGTGAGTGGGCGTGCTAATGTTGTGCGTTGATGCAGGACAAGCGGGGATGGCGTCGCGAACGCAGCCATTGCAGAGTGAATCGACATTTCGATGGCTGGGTGGCTATGCCGCATGTTGCTAGGAAGCTCATATTGAGGTGCTCATCTGTGCTCATTGACTTCATTGCTAACTGACGCAATCATAGACGCATACTGTGGGGTCTCACGGTCATAGTAGCTTCGCGGTATCTGCGCATGTGAAGCGTCACCATCAATTTGGAATGGCACGTTGTCGAGGCACTCCAAATTCTGGCGAATATCCGAAGGACAAGTTTCTGGGGGTTTTCTCTCCTGGACACTACCTACACACTTGGCGTCCGTCGGTTCGGTGTGCTCCAGATTTCACGGTGGTCCGCCCGCGGTGCCATGCCACTACTGTAAGTTTGTGCTCTTCCTCACCTCCCAAACTTCACCTCCACTCTTCCTCTTAGGCTTCGGCGAGTTGCGGGAGTGCCGCACAACTTGGCGGTCTATGGCCTCCGAACTTCTTGGTCAGGCCGTCGCGCGCACAATGTTTTCCCAGGCTGGATAGGTAGCTCACAGCATTGCGTCTTTTATGACTTCACACCGAAGCGCGCCTCTGCAGAACATTCTCCTCATGAAATTTGTGAATCTATAATCGAGACAGTAGAATCATCTTGGATACTTTTTATTCGCTCCTGCTTGTACCCGTCGACCTCGAGTGAACTCCATTTGCATGAAGATGTGGATTCAGTCAGTAGGTTCGATTTTCCGAGTAGTTTTTCTATTCTATTCATGATCGTGGGACAATCTGTTCATAATGACTGATTCTTCCTGTTTCTGCTTTTTCCACGCTGTCTGGGTCCTGATCGAACTCGACATCTTGAAAATAAGGTAAGATCTAATATAATTGGATCAATTTTAGTTGTGACTATTCCAAAGTATTAAGTCTTACTAACAAGTGATTGGTCGGGGGACATCTATCAAGTATTTCTGGAAACTGTTG
>JAAUYH010163458.1_pt1 | contig 21704 bp, 7 predicted proteins | sample 7278061 | NCBI WGS metagenome assembly JAAUYH01 (sample SAMN14350203, study PRJNA611818) | marine sediment metagenome | isolation source: surface marine sediment (0.6m) | place: French Polynesia: Moorea | collected 2018-08 | reverse complement strand
TACTAGTGAAATCGAGTGAAGACTTTGGCACTGTCCACTTTTGATGGCGCTGGATATTGTGAACTGAACACAAAACAGAACAAAACTCTCTGCTTGGTTTGCTTCGATTTAACCAATTGTGGGTGTTATATTCATGATACGGCCGTCTAACAAATTCAACGGCTTCATATGTGCAAAGGAGTATAAAATTCACAGTACCAACTGTGATAGTTTTATTGCGGTGATTTCGATTGAAAAAATTAACATGAAGCCGGCCGAAAATGAACAAACATTATCAAAATGAATTTGATTGATATATGGTTGATATTGCGTAGCTCGCGAACTTAGAAGGGATTCACTGAGATGAAGACGTCAATTTCTGTTTATCTATAAGACCATGCTACTGCTTTCATTGAATAATCAATTAATATGCCAAACTGATAAAGTATGAAGTGAACAGATTTTTAACCAATTATTTCGATGTTCTCCAGCTACTTTCTTAGATTTCTCTTTAAAATGCATTTCTGTTTAGCTTTGAAGTTTGTCGCCGACACGGTGTGGGGCGAAGACGGCAGCAGAGTGCTGCTCGGCTGCGAATTCGAGTGCCTCGTAACAAGACGCTTGTCGACTGCAAACAGCCCCACACAATCGAAGACTTCATTCTCACTCCGCAAATTCTCGCGATCTACCCCGCCCAAGTCGGACTCCTCCTTCGACTGCGAGAGCGACGCGAAGAGCGTGGAAGAACCCCGAGAATACGGCGAAGTCGAGGAAGACACCAAACTCGAGCAGTTCGTCAGCCGTGCACTCGCCCATATCAAGTGGATGGCACGCAACGCAAGGCAGATCGGAGTGAAGATAGTGGCCTTGCTGACCGTCGTCCTGTTCGATTTAGTCTGCTAAATAATGACCCTACAGATACTCTTTGTATCGGACCCCTTCGAATAAACTCGCAATCAGATTGAGTACTACATTACTTAGAACTTTGCCTTCATTGTGGTGAAGATGTATAAGGATATCATTGTTGTACGCAAACTCTATTGAGAACCTCGATCACTGCTATCAGGGTCAAGGTGGTGAATGACCTGATTTTAGGAAATTGCGCGGTGACACACAATCCTCGATTGCTATTTTGGGGCAGTAGGTCCTGCGATCGCCGATTACCATGGCAAAATCTCTATTAAAACGTCAGTATTTCCTAAGCAATGTACAGCTTACTATCCTCTATTTCATCCCTAGTATTTCACTTACATTAGTCTTCTGCATTTGTTACAGGCAGATCGACCGAAATATACCGCAGGAATACTGGCAGCAGATGATTGAAAAGAATTCGGATGCTGACGTATCCGCGAGGGTAATCTTTGGTTGTGATTGGATGGTTGGAATTTTCGATACATCAATCGGATTTTTCATAACCCTGATCGGAGTCGAATTCAGACCTCGGAAGAAATAAGTTAGATTCGTATAATTTTCTATAAGTAATCTATTATATTTATTCAAGTCATTCTACGTCGTTCAATAATTTACGCTTTCAGATTTTCGTGGACGATTATTTACTCAGTTTGCATCAAAGTATTGCCTACAATCAACTTGAGGTACTGACTCACGTTGAGCCGACATGCAGTATGTGGTTTAAATAGATTTCCTCCTTGAGATTTCAAAAATCATCCCACTATTAGTCAGACCGGCAGAAAACTATCCATGGGTAATCTAGCTAATTTGGAGATTCAAATTTTTTGCATGCAACCCGCGGCTTATGTGACGTCAATGATTTGAAGTCTAATGGTTTGTAGAAACTCCTACTTGTACTCGCAATTCAGTACAGAAAGAATTATTTAATAACTTACTCACTGGATAGCTTCACGAGTAGTAATTAATTCAACGTTCCTAAAAAGTTGCAATAATGTTCCTTAGCTCGTTCACCTTGGTAAAATTCTTTTCATAGAATAACTTCTGAGATCATGTCGAATTACGAAACTACCAGTGAAAATGGGTAATACCTCACACTGCTCAAATAGTGTCTCGGCAATGTCAAGGGGAAAGTTAGGGGTGTATTGAGTACTAGCTGTAATGTAGCGAGCGAAATTTGAAATCCTCGAAAAGGTCTCCAATATTACTTGGAATGTGACTGAAAATGAGTAAATGCGTGACACAATACGACGTGGTGTACATATGAATGCTTGTTTTGCTAACAACGGAAGTTGCTTGGCATATTGCGCCGAACTAACATGTGAGTATGCAGTAACTACAATATCACATTAGTGAAAGGTGTTGACGCAAATGTAGAAGGGAATATTAATCGGTAGTTTTGAAAAGTTGCCACCGGTTGTAGTTGATCAGGTTCAGTCTCCGTTTACTGCAAGATCGAGAGCAAGTAATCGACCGAAGGCAGCGAGATAGCTGTCGATTGCTCCTCAGCATCTACATAAGCTAAAGTCAGATAGGAACAAAACCAAGCCATTTAGAAGTAGGAGAAACCCGGGAATTTGTGTGAGACGATCGTAGCGAAAAGCATTGAGTGGATAGGGTTGCAAGCGATCCGAGTAGTAATCTGCGAAGGCCTTTGCTGCGGAAGATGATTACACACACGTACTGGATCTAATATTGAAGCAAGCCTGAATGCTCGTCGGTGAAATAGCAATGCATTTAGTAGACAGTCGCGATGTAACTTGACTGGTGATCGAATCGAAATTTTGACGCGTAGAAATTTTTTGATGTAATTACTCTTGATTGAACACAATTTTCTTGAATAATGATAGAACTGTCACAATAAGAAGAACAGAGAACAAGTTGTTTTCTGTTCAAGCTGAACTGGGAACGGAACAAACAATGGCCTATTGTCTAGGAACCTGAGAGAAAAATTACACGAAAACATAAAATAGATAAGGTGTTGAAAAGTGTAATAAATGCTACATTCTGTTCGACTACAATAATAGTCACTATCTTGACTTCACACGAACTTCCAGACTTACATTTGCTTGAATCGTAGGAGCTGTGAAAGTTTTTTACGGTATGCCTGAGAGTAAATATAGGAGTTGAGTACAAGATTGAAGTTCCACCAGTAATCTTTCAGAATAAAAGCGAAAGTCATTCTACAGCCAGTATTTTAGAGACAGTCAATGAGGTGGTTGTTAAATCATCGAGAAAGAAGTGGATGACGCAGAGCTTGTTAGCTGAATATTTTTACGAAGCCAGAATGATTACTTGCTTGCAAACGGATCAAGGAAGCATTCGTAGGCAGGTAGATGCTCGTTACATGAACCGACTGCTCGGTTGCAACAGGAGTTAGAATTGGTTCGAACAGTCGTACATGGATTCTCAGCTAAATCTACAAATAGGATACAACTGCTTGATCTTCTTGTTTTTGTTCTTTTAAGGTGAATTAGAGGAGAAATTGGAATAGAGTAAGCGTGGAATTTATACGAATCAATGAAGTGATAAACGATGGTAGAATTGTGAATCCAGGGGAAAAGTTACACTAGGGACATACTAAAGAGGTAGTGGATGAAACGAACAATCAGTTGATACAGAATAGGCTTTATGTTGTGAGAAAATCTATGATTTCATGAGCGTTGCTTCTGGATGTGGATAGAATATGGAAAACTGAAAAGCCTAACTTATGGATTACATTCAATAGTAGAGCAGCATATACATTATGTCAACGATGCTGTCGAGCAGAAACTTTGTTTAACGAGTTAGTACAAAAATATTTTCTTGGTAACAGCCTTTGAGAAAAGAGAAAAATACATGTAAATGTGAAACATAAAAAATGATTTTGCAAATATAGAAAAGGTCATTAGAAAAGATTTGCATTAGTAAATTGGAGATCATTAGAATTTTTTTCTAAAATACTTTGAACACGTAGGCATTTTTGGCTCCTAATTAAAATTATCTGGCAATAGTTTTTACATCCATGAAAGAATCAGTCAATATAGTCTTAATCTGCAAGCGCATGATACAGACTGATAATCAAACAATGATATGAATATGGATACAAAATATTTTTGCTCTTTCACATTAGTTTTTTTTCTGGCTGATAATTTTGCACTTATTTTAACAGAACTGTTTTGCACTTCTAAATAGATGAGAAGCTTGTAAGTAAAATGCACGAAGATTTGAGCGATAAAAATTTAATAGATATGTTTGTCAAATATCTCTATTCGATTGATTTCTTACGAAGAAGTAAGCAGATGCGAGTATCGTGGAGCGATGTCAGCAAGAATTAGTTTCATATTGCTGCGCTTGATCGATTGCAAACACTTGATTGCGTCGTGAGAGAAATTGATGGGCTAAGAATAGCACACAGCAATCGCACTACCGATGCGAAATATTTCAGTTGCATATTCTGTGACGTAATTGGTGCAGTGAGCTGAAAATTTGGACTATTTATTTGATTTCTTGGTATTTGGAATGCAATTTGTGAGCATGCAAAGTAAGATTTATGTGCATAGCATGAAAAGATCACGTCATGTATAGTGTGGTAGACGATACTGTGAAATTGACTACGACACCCTGGATAGAAATTTGGAATCTCATAGAAAGTAACTAATACATATGGAGAAGAGCTATCACGTACAAGACAACCTTCCTATATTACATTTTCAGCTGCTTGCAGTGTGACTTTTATCGCTTTCGGTTCCGATTTCATTGTTACACCTTTGTGTAAATAGACCTTTGGAGGTAGGAGTCGGAATCGCAAGTACTCGCTTCCAATTTCCCCGAGGCAACTGGGTTAGTTAGCGTACCATAAATAACAGCGGAGCTAGTTCTATATAACTCATCGAAATAATGAACGCCTATTTTGACTATTCTAAATTTGTTGTTGCAACTGTACAAGTGTACGGCGAAGTAAGAAGAAATTTTCGTTACGTTTGATTGGATATTATATTGATTGTCGGAAGACCATACTTAATAAGGGAATATCCAATAGAACCCAGGCGCAAATGATCAGCAGTGTTAGTTGTAAAAAAGGTTTTACACATTATAACAAGCTGAATCTCGAAAGAAATTAGCGGCCGCTTTCTCAGTGCTCATTATACAGTACAATTCATTACTTACAATTGAAGAACCACAAGAGCCTGGAAAATTCCATAATTCCTAGTAAGTGAGTTTTATGTACAAATCCCAAGCTTCCCTCATGAAATTAGGATGGCGTTCGAGAAGAATAGAATGAATTGTTTTATTAGACTCGAACTCGAATACGAACTAAATCTGATTGGCATAGAAGTATCACGTTCGATATCACCGCTCGTAAGCTCAGTTGAATACAGTTACATGATAGACTGAATATCCATGCTAATATTTAAGCATTTTATCGAACCCTGAAGTACAAAATTTTCACTCTTTAAAAAAATCGTATGAAAATGGAATGTTGGAGGTATACTTAGAATAAAGCATCCTCTTATCTCTCCTTGATTTTATACTCGCTCCGTTTCGAAAAGATTGACTACATTCACGTGTTGGACGAGATTATGGTCTCTTTCGTGTTTGTAGATTTGATTCTTGCTGCGCAGAGTTTTCAAGAGTTTTCCCATTGACCATTCGTAATAATAGTGATTGAGCTGTCTAGAAGGTGCAGAAAATCTCCATAAAATTGGAGGTCTATACGATGACGGTGTGTGTCTTCTTTATCAACTCCGTACGCCATATTTCTTTGAGACTTTCCGGTCTTAGGTTCCCGTACTTGCAAGGTATAGATTAATTGTCAACGTTTTGCAGTTTACGAAGAACTAGACGTTTTATGAGTAGATATATAATTGCGGCACTTCAATAGAAGGAACAACTATGAGTTACCGCATATGAAAAAACAGCACCTATTTTTGGTTGTAACCGCTATTCGTGGAATCATCTGGGATAGAACTGCCTAAAATATTCCTTGGGAGTTATTGAACGAGCGATTCAGTGATGAAATATTGTGAAACAGCGATGTAACCAATTGTTTCGGAATATAAAAAAGCTTAAATCCGGTCAATTGTTTCGGAACGGAGGGAGTGCTTATATTCTTTGACATCCTATAAAATATCTATCTCATTGTCATGGTAATGTCGCTTGGTTTTCGTAAATTACTTTCTGTCGGTCAATCGTCACAGATATTGATTCTTGCACAGCTTCGTGCAGCACGATCTTTACTTTTCCATAAGTTTCTTTCGTGGAAATAATCTTAACAAACCGCAAATGCAAAAACCTAAATAATTTTATCACTGAAGAAAATGATAAATTAAACGTTCAGTCATATCAATTTCTTACAAATATAATGAGTTCAGTGATGAATACTACATCTGTGCTCACAACAAGAATGGTAAACTGCAGAAATGTATGGAGAGCTCTACGTCTTTAGACGGTAGAGACAACTGAAAATATCTCATATGAAGAACAAACGAAATCGTAGAGCCTGAAATCTTGCTTATGACGTAAGTTATGATGACATTGTCAACAGTATACCTGTTAATATTGTAAAAGAGTTGTTCAAGTTCATCTAACGTGAATTAAAATATTCCGGTCAGATATTTTGGAACATCAAAGAAATGATATTCCATCAATTATTTCGAAACTGGAGTTTTGATTTAGTCGTTTCAATGGAGACTCAAAATATGCGAATTCGATAATAATTGAATACTCAACGTTCTAGTTTTGCACAATCGATTGGAAGGCAATAATGAAGTTTGATAACATATTCTACGGATTTTTTAGCTCCATCGACTGCTGGAAAGTAGCATAGGCCTCGGTTGATTAGATAATTATACATCATCTCACTTCACGTTCATAAAGTTTGTACGAGAATTTTTTAATTTTGGAACATTATTAGTGGTCCATACCACGTATGTTACAAAATTATAAATTTTTGTTCTCACTATAATTCATCACAACCTCTTTGTATTGTGCAGATACTATATTCTTAGCAAAACGGAGAAAAAAGAATTCAAATGCACATTTTATGTAGACGAAGATGTAATTGACTTTCTAATTTATCAAGGTAGATTATCTTTTGAGTCAATCCTTCTACTTGATTGAGAAACCCAGTCACAGATGAAAAACAATCAGCACGGAACTGTTAATATTTCAAGTTTATTTTCAGATAACTGTCTATTTAAATTTAGATGGGATAAGATTCGTTTCATTGCAGTACGACTGATTTTCGTAAATTAAAAAAATAAAATCATGAGTACAAAATCAGAAATCACAACCTGAATATTCATAATTGAATGCACGTCCGTTTTACTTACAAATAATCTGTTTTGTCGTGAAACTGTTTTTGGGATAGAACTGAGAGTCACACATCAAGTTTCTTAAATCAAATTCTTTTGATCAGAACTTATTATTTGAGTATAATATGATTCACATCATGAACTGAGACATTACTCAACATAGCTGAATTCTCAACGGATCTATATTATCTAGGCAACGCACTCGAACAAAAGATTAAAATATTCCATTTATTCAAAGCTCAATGATATTGTATGTGAAAACTAAAGTCAAAGACGAATAGAACATTAATCAAAATTGGTAAATTTTCGAAACAATTTAACGCATGGCAAGCGATTACTTTGAGTCGGACTTCTTCCACAAAAATCTATTTTAGACGAAGCGTTCTCCAGCGAAATCTTGATCGGATAGATAGAAGTAACACTGGAAATTGATAAAAATCTATAATGTGAAAGCTTACTGGAATGTAGATCACTTAATTCGCTGAAATCAGTATTGGATGATCGAAACTGGGTGATATCAAGTATTATGATAATAATAATTACTGTTCCGAATATCCGTACTGTATCGACGGTCACCGATTCCTTATCTATGGCAACAAAAAGAGTCTACGTGGTGTACAAAAGAAAATACTAATATTAAAAAGATATTAGCCCTAAAAATCATCATGTTCGTTATAAAGAATTCTGGTGTCACGCAAAGAAAGACATCAAGATTCCACTGACTTGTTTTCATAACAAAAGCATATGTGGTTTTAGAGGTAACATTGAATTAGTGAACTTCACTGATTTTCGATTAGCTTTGTTTCTATGTGCAGATTGGAAGTAAAAAGAAGACTATAAATCGTATTGCTCGATTTCATAGCATGAGAAAAATGAATGTTCAACTTTTCAACGGTGAAGATTTGGCCCATAGAAGACATTCACGAAAACACAGTCAAAAGAACAAGAAATTCTCGGTTTATGAAGAACTTGGGACGGCCTGTTCCGTCTGTGTTGTCCAATCAATAGCAAAAACACCTTCATTTTGAATGAACTTTCAAAAGACAATAGAATGGGAGGTGAAAATGATATTCTTTGCTTTACATTGGATCTACGCTGGTTGCATTAGTTACGTCATGTTACCGTATCTTTATAATTGGCGATGGGAAGAGTTCCTACATCAATTAGCTCATAAATCTTGAACCATTCAGATTGATAAATTGAAGTAGGTCATTGATGTATCACGCTTTACACGAATAGATTTGTCATTTCATCACTACCAACTATATTGGCATACCTCAGTTTTTTGCGTGCAAAACATGCGTTACTCGCAGAATCTATAATTCTTCTATGGTCATAAACTAGCCCTTAGCCGAGCTCTTATAAATAATGACACGCAATAGAAAATGCCAAGTACTGTCCTATGGATTACTAGATCTATAATGTTCACTGTTCTTGGGGAAAAGTTTTAGTTAGAAATCATTGACGTAGTGCATGGCTTGAATATCCTGATAATCAAATATTTTCTAAAATTTTCTTTGGTAGCTCAAGGCACTTAAATTTCATATCAGAAAAATATGAAATTGTTTGTGCTTGACTTAGTTCTGAAGCACTTACGATGCTTTACTTTTAGAGCCAGAACAGGAAAATTTCAGTTTCTGCCCTTAGCCTTCACTGTGTTCATAAATGTTCTGATCATTCTTGAGCCTATTAGCATTGAGATTCACAGTAAATGTGGTAACTGGGGTAGATGGAATATATAAAATGATGATTACTCTAGTTGCGTCCATGGCGTATTCGCGCAGTGACCTTGCTAGATTCGATCAGGCAATTAGCTTTCGTGCAAATGTTCTCTTTCTCAGCATGAAAACTATGCTACGTGCAGAAATTATTGAATGAATGGCCATCTTACTACTGACGTGCAAGAATTGGCTATAACTTAGAAACCCTTATACCAATAGCAAAATAAGTTATCCAGCTGTAAAATCGAAGCTTTAACATTTAAGGATGAATAATAGCAGTAAATGTGCTCGGACAAATAAAATGTTTTCCGAAGCTAAATGGATTAACCAGTACTTCCTAATATTAGAAATGTGAGGAACAAATGGGCAAAGAGATTCGTGAAAACATAATTTGAAGCAAGCTGCATTACCTTCGCTCACCGGAAATTGATATTACAGTGTAAAAATAGGTCGCTTGAAGAAAGGCGAGAAGAAAAGCAGTTTAAATCATGTTTAAAAAATACTTATAAAATAGCTTCCGCAAGCTATGGCCGATGTAATAAAAACTTAAAATTTTTATGGTTCATCGGTAAAAATTAGGCTTTAATACATCGTGATATAAAATTTAACGAAATATTAAGTTAATCGGTATTGAATGATATTAGAATGAAATTGGTTCAAAAAATGAGTTGCGGAGAGAAAGATCAATAAATAAGCAGATAGAGAGAGAGAGAGCAGAATATGCACTTCACTGGAATACGTTTTTTCAGATTTCTTTATGAAGCAAACCTTATACCAACAATTGTTCTTGACTGCCTAACTCAATATTTTAATAGATACTGAGTCCCGACTTATGGAAGTCCCATATTGACACATGCAATGTGAATCCTCTGAATCATCCGACATGCCAAACCTCTAGCTCGTTCCGGGCTCGGAGATTTGTCAAGATTTGTCCGTCTACATTTGGTGAGACATTACAACAGATTATTTTTTTCGTAGTCAACATAATTTTGTTAGATTTTTCATCGGTTTTATAATGTACTTCTATTAAAAGGAAAATACTCTTTCATCCATAGAGGTGTTATACAAAATTTCTTTAACCATAATTATGTGAGAAATGCCACTGTTTAATGCAAATCAAAAGTTTGAAAAGGGTAATTACTAAAACTGAGCTGAAAGACCCCACTTATTGTATAATTTTTAACCAAGAAAGGAATATTCTTGATGACAAAAAATATGGCTACTGAACACGTAATTGAGTATCATTGATTCCTTGTCAATTATATTTTCAATTTCCTTTCCAATGATTCTAAAAATGTATAAAGATTGTAACGAATTATAATTTGTTCGATGAAAAGACATGCGGAATATTATTATTTTACTGGAAGGCCATAGCCGGGTGAAGATGGTTTTTGTACCACGTAAGAAGTGCAGTATGACGTAGGTACTGCACACATGATAAAACGCGACATTTATGGTTCACCGATAAGCGAAATTAGCTGTAATGACTGTAAGTGCTGTGCTTCCTAGTTGAGAGCATCTAAGCTGCCTACTTCAAATGACGTCGTGCCAAATCGTCACATGATGGTGGATGTAGCTTCGAAAATGATCCCTGGAAGACTGACGTTTCTGCCAACAAATATCACTAATTGGAAGAACGGGACCCAGTTGAAATCTTGTCGTTACGGATTTCTCCAGCCTGACTGCGATACAGCGGGGTGGTTTCAAAAGACGTATCTTACTGGATCTCCAAACTGCTCAAGTTTTATGGCGTAGTTTGCTCGTTGTTTGCAGTAAATGTCTTGGTGTGTTTTCCGAAGTTTGTTTGATACACACAGGTTTTAACTATATCTGAATAGGATTTCTCGCGTTTTCCTACGACAGGACCTACGAGAATGGTAATGAAGCGACTGCAGGTGGATACCACTCTTAGCTAACAATTCCAATCGAGCTTTCCTGACTATTTAAACATCTCGACTTTCTACCGTGTATACTAGAACCAAGACGGATGGCTGGTGTGGGTTTCAATATACTTGGTTCCTTACCTTCATTATTTTGTCCAGCCATCATCACTCTCGACACGTAATTGGTTGCGACGGACAATTCCACTCGAGCTTTCCTGACTATTTAAACTGCTCGACTTTCTACCGTGGATACTAGAACCAAGACGGGTGGCTGGTGTGCGTTTCCTCGATAAGTGAAATGGCGATATCACATTAATTTATGACGGTGCCGTGTGGAGTAGAATCCATCGTCCGTTGAGGACCCATAACGAAACTGTTCAGAATATGAGGGGCTCAACTCATCGATGGACCTTCACGAGCATATATTTAACCAGTGCATTCGCATCCCAACCCAGGGCACCTGACATTCACCGTCTCTGAACTCTATCTTCTGTCAACGATATCCGAAACCAGAAATGGCCTACGTCGAGAAATGTGGCATGCTATGGGGCTCCTTCACATATCGTCAGAGACTTTCAAATAAGAAGCAAATTGTTTCATCATTGAGCATGAAAGGTTGTTCTGTATTTTTCTTGACTTTATTTTGTTTCTTAAGCTTTACGAATGTGTGTTTCGCACAACCGAAACCGCAGTGTGACACCACTGTTGGTTGTTCGTGCACGGACATAACTCAACACGGAGCGTCTCCTTCTTCTTGTACTTCATATGATGACAATACTGAAACTGTACTTGGTGGAGACCTATTTGATTCTTACGATGACACGAATGGACCATTCTCTCTGCTAATGGTATCAGACTTGCAATACGATTATATTAACTGCAAAAATCAGCCGTTGAATAGATGCATATTCACTCCCGCTCCAAGCGCCCCTGTTGAAGATCTCAATGCCGCCGCTTACAGACAAAAGGAATGCGCTCAACAACAAATCAACTTACCAGGATCTTATCCTGTAAAGCTATTGATGGATGGCGGGGATCTAACGAACGATGCAAAGCCTGATGAGCTAACCAAGTACAAAGAATTCTACGACATGATGGGAAGACAAAATAGTATTCCATCTGGTGACTATGAAACGTACGATCCTCAATCGACCACTGGTAGCTTTTCAAAAATGGATGTGAGCATTCCTTTTGCACTCACTCTCGGTAATCATGACTATTCCTTGCACAGCGGTGATATAAGTTATGTCGACGCAAGTAACATGATTGAATTTTTACGTGATTCTCTGCGTAGAATCAAATCCACGTCTGGAGCAAATTTGATAAGCGCCGATTGGAAAGAGTATAAGACAGGAACTCCTGCAGGCGATCCAGTTCTTGTTGAAGGAAGCTTGTTCTACAGTGTGAATGTAGAAGGCATTGTTTTCGTCGTAATGCACTGGGGTCCTTTCGATGACTCTCCTGACTCTCCTGACTCTCCTGAAGAAAGTCCTGTATACCACTACTCTTGCTATTTTGCTGCTGACAGATGCACGAAAAAGTACAAAATCACTGATGGATACAAATACCTCCATGATGCCATTACTTCTGCTGAGGAGAACGGGAAAGGTGTTATTCTTGTTCCGCATAATGTTGAAGCACTACCAGTCTACTTGGATCGAGCATATAGGGATACAAGCTATGGAAGTGCCCTAAAAACTCTTGTTATGAACCATGTGCAAGGAGTACTCAGTGGGCATGATCATGATCAGTACGGGAGGTATGGTTCTTTGGATGTCTCATTGTCGGCGGACACGCCTGCCGACAACTTGCAGAGAGGGACCAGTAACTCAGGTGTTCCTGTATACTATGCTGGTTCTCCTTCTTATGAAGCAATGATAAGAGTGCAATTCGACGGAAATGAAATAGTCGACGTAATACCGTTGACTACTGCAGAAGACGGAGATAGCGGCAACCCTCTTTGTACGCCTATAGCTGACGATAATATTACCAAACTTCGGGGACCTTAGATTCTAACGGGAAATTACCTTAGAATAAACTGGATCGCTATCGCAGCCCACCTTTTTCACTGAATCGTGCAAGTCGGCTGTGCAGTCAGCCGGATTCTAATTCTAGTTTACTAGGTTACGAACCCCAAGAATGATGTCGTGAGGTGTTGTCACAGATGTTTACTAGCGTGGGATTGGTTTAGGGAATGGTAGTTGATCGAAAATTTTGATGCATTAACTACTTTCAGTTAGCCGCTGAACTTTATTAACTAGTTAACTACTCTAATTTTTTCATCACACCAGGAAAACACAACACTGTCACGGTCCAACGTATCTACTTTTGTACGATTGCGAAGGCCTGCACAACGCTGTTTGAGTTCCGAAAAGACTCGTTCTTGGGGAATAGAGAAAGCTGGAACTGCTAAAAACAGTCTAGCCAAGCAAGTAAGTCGTGGGTATTCTTTTGAGTTTCTAGGATCTGTCCAGTATTCCCTGCTTTGAAGTGCGCTAAAACGTCGACCAGATACGTCAGCCCGATATGAGCGTAGTTCGTTCTTCAGCAACGCATGTCGCGTTTTTTTGTCGACTTGTACGACGTGGAGGTGTAGCAAGCGTTCGATCAGCCCAAATTTCCGCGGTACTGCGCAGAGCTGTAGTAGATTGGTTCAAATTCATTGTCACGTTATGGTTGTCTTCATCGTCTGTCTCGTTGTTGTCGAATCGAGATTCGATCAATCGTTCTATTTCATTCAAGACCACTCGTTCACTGTAACCATAGAACAAATCAATAGCTGATGAAAACCATGGGTTGAGCAGGGCTGAAATCACAAACTCATTTGGGAATACTTCGGATAATTTTCTACCCCCAACACACGGCAACACTCCTTCATAACCCAGCAAAATCTCCAAACGGAACGGAAGAGATTCTACAAGTGACTTCTGCAGTACAATAGATCGAGAAGATACTTCCATACGAGCTACCGCATCAATACCAGATGTTAGTAACGGTAGAACATCGCCTACCCAGGATGTTGTTGCAGATAATTCTTTAGTCACATCACGCATTGGCTCAAGGATAGAAGTAACTGACTTCATTAAATCGAAGTCATCTGCCCTCAAATGCAGTTCCGTAGGCCAAAGTGCCGCATCGCGCTGACCTGCTTCTTGCATTCGTCTCAACACATCCTAGTTACATAATAGAGACTCGAATGTTCCAAGTGTCGAATCGAAACGAGTTTCATCATCTGCGATTATTGTCTTGGACACACAAAGTTCATTCGGATATCTCTCAAATAAGTTATCGTATGCATGGGAGCGTTTGATGACAGTTCTTATCCCACGGCATGTCAATACAATTCTGGAGTACGCCTGACTTCCGCTTGATTCCTTTATCGCCACTAGTGGATCATTTTCTTGGTCTGAGTCGTAAATTATGTCACTTGATTCACTTCCAACATTTAGCGAACCATTGAGATACGACGCCACGGCTTCACGCATGGCCAGTTGCGCAAAGTGTACAACGCAAGGAAACCATGACTTATCACCTTCATCTCCCATAAATGCGCGCACTGCAGCCTTGCTTACCGGCGCAGAATCAGATACAAAATAGTTCGGCTTACGCTTGTCTAATCGTTCACGAACAATATCTGCAATAATCGACGTCAAATCAGACTCGCTGTGTCCTGTTTTCATCTTAATATTCCCTAGACAACGAGTTTGAAGTCCGCAATCACCGTCTAAGAAAGATATCATGAACCCAATCACGCATTCATTACGAAGGGAGGACCAACCATCGAAAGTTACCACAATATTTTCTGCCTCAGAAAGTTCATTCTTGATTTTTGAAATCGTCTTATGAAATCGATCCCATAACTGTGAGTTCAATGTCTTGATGGTCGGCATCTTAAACTAAGGATTTAGAGCATGTAGTCAACGAATAAATCTTCGACTTTCCACAATTGCTTTTGGAATATCAGGAGCAGAAAAGAAATACAAAAGCGCGTCACGTATTGAACTAGATTGATTTCGGATGAGTAGACTATCGATTGTAGTCCGGTAGAACCTGGGGTGTTTAGTCTTTCTTCGTTCATCGATTGTTGGGGCCACAACATTGTGAATGTCAGGGTGGACATGCCTTAAATGTGCATACAAGTTTGATGAATTGTGCGCCGAGCGAATGATTGACTTTTCCGCACTTATTCCCAACGCCACACAAATCTGGCATACGCCAGCTCGTCCTTCATCTTTGCTCTCAATGAGTTTGAGATTTTCGGCCCAGTGGACATGGGGTGGCCCACCTTAGCGAAAACGTCGAGGCATCGGAAGTGACGTGAATCTGGTGGGCTCCAACAAATAGTTGAGTGACTGTTATTGAAAACAAGTGGCAACTTTTCAGTAGTTGATCTGTACTAATTTGATGATTAACTATTCGCTCGCTGTGCCGTCCGCTTTATTGATTAACTGCTGGTGCAACTACTATTCCCAAGATTGGTTCTTAATCGCTCGAAGAAGAGATACGGGCCACAGATATTCTTAGTCCAAATTTGGTTGTAGCACGTAGTTTATGAAAATTATCTGATATGAGTAGGAATGAGAAAATCCATCGTTGCATAGTCATCAAATCTCTGTGGTGTCTGAAGTCTTTGTTGTACTCTCGATGTAGCCGTTTCTATCGAATTTCATATTAAGTTGAGATTTCAGCGCACACTGTGGTACTCTTGAAGCTGAGGCAACGAATTCTTTACGCTGGTACAATTTCAATAGGCTACAACAGCAAGATTTGTAGTAATCCAGTGAAAATGTGTCTCGGCCGTTGAATATTGATCCTTGGGATTAGGAAACGACCCAATAACTTCAGAACTATTACTGCTTGAGAATGAATAGAACCATAGTTTCGTTAACAGTTGCTCTACATCAAAACATAAGATGCATTTTCCTCACAGAATTTGTAAGCCTCTCCTTTTCAATGGCGTCTTGTCAACCATCGCTGAATATTAGCCCAGTATAAAATCAATAAAACGAGTCTGTTTATTATGGAGTACGTTCTTTCCTACGATACAGCACCGATAATCCGTCTGCATGATACTATATCAACGGCAGACCTTTCCTATCGCAGATTGAGGAACAAAAGCATCATAGATCAACTAGAGATGCATAGGTCCAACAGTTTGCTTCGGATAGTGAAATGCTGTACTGCACGAATACGAAGCAAACTGCTCTGCATACAACTCGTGGAAGTCACAGTTGGCATTTTACCTTCGGTTGCTTGAAAGGGCGTAATATAACGACCAACTCCTCACATCTTCCCCTTACACATCTTTAAACGGAGCCAGCAACAAATGAATTGGTTCTCGTGTATTTTTGTAAAATGTGAGTACTAGTAACAATTGTTCTATGCGGCTGCTATTGCTTCTTTGATAGTAAACAACCTGCAAAATCTATAGTATGAACAACCCAGCACAGCGATGCTACACCACTAATGGATAAATAACTAGGTGTCTCCAAATACATTCGAAGCTACCGAACATGCTCCGTCGCAGGTCTTCCTGGAACTGAAGCTGGAAATGGCATACGTTGAAAAGTGTGACATGTTGTGGAGCCAAACATATGTAAAAAATATATTCCTATTCTAGTAACTTGAGTTATCGTACCGAATAACTTACTTAATGGTACGGGATGAAAAGATATTTACTCTTTTCAAGGTGTGCCGCGGAATTATTTATTCTCTCTACGCTGAATAACGTACTCGGAATAAACTGTTATACGGAATCAACACTGAGGAGCATTGTGCAATAGATCCGCAGTGGAGCTCGGAGGGTAATCCCTTGCAATGAGGCGTTGACTTCGAAAAACAAATGAAGGAAAAAGGTCTTACTGCGAAACGCACATCCAAGGTCGCAAGGCCAGCACAGTAGACATCTTCGATTCACCAACTAAGGAAGTCACTATGTTCGTCAGCGGGACAGTCCCTCGACTCGGTTAGCTTCAGTGCTGATGTGAGTGAAATCAGGGCAGGGGTGATGTTGGCGAATTAGCTACACCTGTGAAGGTGGAAGCGGGTGTCACGAAGTACTAGTGAAATCATGTGAAGATTCTGGCATTGCCCAGGTTTGATGCTAGTGGGTATTGTGAGCTGAACACAAACAAAACAAAACAAGACTCTCTGCTTGGTTCGTCTCAATTTAACCAAGTGCGAGTGTTGTATTCATGATACGGCTTTCTGATAAATTCAACAAATTCATACGCGCAAAGGAGTATATAATTCTCAGTATCAGCTGAGATGATTTTATTCCAGTGTTTCCGATCGAAGCGGAACAAACATCATCAGAATGAATTGGATCGAAACATGGTTGATAATGCGTAGTCTGCGAACCTAGAAGCGATTCATATACAGGAAAACGTTCATTTCTGTTTATCTATCGGACCGTGCTGCTACTTCATGTGAATAATTAATTAATATGGAAGCAAGATGTGTACAGATTTTCAAGCAATAATTTCTATATTCTTCAGCTACTTTCGTAGATAATCTTGTAAAAGGCACTTTTGTCCAGCTTTGAAGTTTGTCTAAAGTTGGATGATGGGTTTGAAATTCATTGATGTGATTAATTTATTTGATTCTAAGTTCCTGTGAGAGTCAAAGTGCAAGACGACAAACAGGTATTACTGAATTTTCTCAAATTCATCTTTTCCAAATTAAGTTCTATCGTCGATATTTGACAGGGTTGAAGTAATGTTATTTTTAAGCAGAAGCAGAAGAGCAGAAATATGTTACGGAATCTATTCCACTTGGATACAAAAACAAGATACGAACGTATTGATAAAACATGCATAATTTCTCGGTTGTATGAGAACAGAATGAAGCTAATGGTAGGCCTTTGATACGAAAACGTCTCTGATAGAGCGTTTGCTCGTGATGCATCATTAGACGATGTTATAGATGTCAGAAAGAAGTACTTCTGGAAACATTTCCTATATTTTTTGAGCCAAACGGCTGTGAAGATTTCATCCATTTTCCATGATAAATCGCCGTTTACTTAAATGGGAATCTGTGCTAAAAGGCGTTCCATCTACTGCCATAACATGGCGTTGCAGTGGTAGGATACGGATGCATCGAATATAAAAGGTAACGGGTCAATCAAAATTCAAAGTGGATTCTCGAATCATCTTTGGGAAAGAGAAATGGCGAACATGCGAGGCAACCAAGTTAAGCAGGTTTATTACAAAGAATTTTCAAGGTCGATCAGTTTCTAAGAATGTTTCTAGCTGAAATTGGAGTACGGTTACAGCTACTTCGCTTACGTAGAGTAGCTAGACTATTCAGTGACACTAAAAATACAGCTTGGACATACTTCTGCCTCCACTATCATGCTATTCAAGCTCATCCATTTCGAGATTGTGTTTCTGCTACATCCGAATTTTGTAAGATTGTAGCGGAGTAAGTTCTAACGAAATCAAAATCTAAATTATTCTCAAAAACAAATTACTGAACAAACTTTCAACACTCTAATTAGCCAGTTTTTGCAATTACATGTTCAGAACAGTATCGAAAACGAGGTTCAAAGCGCTCGAAGACATAACTACAACTACAACAAAAACTGAGTTGGACCCATGAAAGAGTCACTTTCATATTTCTTACAAAACACGCACACAATTCAGCTAGATTAATACGTTGCGCCTTTTCTTAGCAATCAATAACAGACAAAAAAGCAGACAACGTTTACGATCCGGCGCTCACCTGAGTAGTTTGAACGTGCATGCGTCAGATTGCGAGGGTCGAGTCGAGTGGAGCCGGACTTTGTTGTTTCGTTAATCCGAGTACCGCGGAGAAAGGCCAGTTGATAGGTTGCCGGTGTGTGCGAATCGGCGTGGCGTACAGCACACAGTGAAACGCGATCGGTGTAGAGAACGACTGATGTGCGGAGTATGGCACGTAAATATCGCGTTTTAGCCTGCCACTTTACATGCACGATGTCTGTGTAGCGCGAGGCGATGTCAGCGTTCAGCCCCGACAGATGTACCCTTCAGTTCTGTCTTGCAGCTACGATAATTCAGGAAGAAGGGCACAGGAAACGTGCGCGTGATCTGCGGCAGATATGTAGAGCCGCGGTCTTGGTATTGTGGCTAGGATCAGCGGGGCATACTTGCGTTTGGCTCGGCGCGTAGATACACGAAAATATCAATGAATTTGCACGACTCACCTCGAAGCGGCACGAATACACCGGAATCCAGTGTGCTGTCCTTTTTTGTTCCTCTTTCACTTGATTAAGCGCTGCTTATAAGTGCACTGCTATCACAATCGCGTTTATCATTAACCTCTACTTCGAGCCATCAATCTATACCCAATCATCAATCAGCACGTCATCGAATTATGAAGCCAGTCTACGCGTTGGGCTTATGTGCTATTGTGATAGTTGCCCTGAGTGGCCGCGCCGAAAAGCCTGCACCACTCTTGAATAAGCGCATTGTTTGCGGTGTGATGGAATCGGACACGTACCGCCGTAGAACGGTTCTTCAGGTGTGTGTTATTTGATTCGTTTCGTTGGTCTTTTTCTTATTTCAAATGATCTCGCTGACGCTCTCTCTTTCTTCATCTACCGCAGGTAAAACGGATCTCTGAAGCATTCCCTTCCCCAGTCGAAGCACTTAGCTCTGATCACATTGTGCAATGCGCGAAGCTGCTAAATCTAAACCTGTATCATAGACCGGCTACATCTTGACATCGATGCTAACATCTTGGCCTTACCTTGCAGTTGCCCAAGCATTTGTACTAGCCCAAACAACCGACTTCGTCTTGACTGTTCTGTTTTGTCCATTTTACTTCCTCTGCTTTAAAAACATCAGGCGTGCTGTACATAACTGCCACAGAAATAGGTTGAAGGTGGCAGTTATGGTTTTGGCGATTACATATGTATCGAGGATAATAACCTTTTGAGCTTTGAATCGAGGTTTTAGGGAAGAGCAAACGATTTATTGAATATTCGCCAACCGCACATTCAATCAGGTAGTCATTATGGGATTTGCGATACTTTAGATCGGCAACCGCAAAAATGTTAGACGTCTCGAATACTTCAGCGAAGAATTACTAATTCCGTTTTCATAACTCTGTCCGGAACGAAAAATAGCTTGCCAATACAACGAATGTTCGCGAATATGCGGAGAATTCATGATTTTGGTGCCGAATTTCGCATATTGTGCTTTGATACTAATGCTCTGAAATAGTCTATTGTAGATTCTAATGTTTCTATTATACATACACTAAAACACAATTGGCTCGCTGTCATTGATAGTAGTATTCGCACTCTTGGACTCAAGAGATTCAACCAAAGACCGTTAAATATAGCAATGAGTTCGAACGAAACTTTGGAAAATTTTGACAATATTTACTGTAATAGAACGTAACTGTTAAATTTATGATTTAATTTGGTGTATGAATAGATTCAAAGCTTTTGCACGAATATGCGCCATGTTTCAAATTCATCGCAATCCTATGCGAAATCGTCGAGATCAGAGAGATTAGCGAAAGGCTGTGGCTTTTCACCCGAGCTTGCGCATGTACCAGACGAACGGCACGCAACACTGGGGAAGTTGTCCTGAAATTGTAGGACTGTTGACATTTCTTAAGCTGAGAACGGTGCGCTAAACGCGAAAAGAATGAAGGCTCTACGTTAGTGTTTTAAACAACGTTCTTTCAAGATTGTATATTAAGTAAACTTTTCTTGTAGAAGACTAGCTTGTTCTATCAACTTCAGCTATGGTAAGCAAATGTCGAACAAGTTACTATGAAGAACAGGATGAAATCATTTCTTTTGGGTTTAAAACAACTTGCAATATAATCGGTTTCGTTTTTCATCAATCCCATGGGTGTGAACAGTTTTAATCTATGTTTAACTAGCAGCCCTAATCACTGCAGATTAAATTTAAGCAAAAGAGACACTGCTATACAAAACCTATGCAAGAATCTTACTTAAACAAATCTAGACTACAGCACAACCAACTAAGGACCTAGCAAGTAATATGGTATTTATTAATTGATCGAGCAACATTGGCGTACGAATTTTAGTTCATAATCCTGACACTGACTATTCCGAGTAGTATGAGCTTGATTTGTGCGCTCTATCCAATTTTATATCGCAGAGGACATCAGAAAATGCAATTTTAATAAGATGAATACTCAATCTTTCATGAAAATTCCGACAAAATTGTACGGTGAGCAAGGCAAAATATTTCTTTTCTCCTATTTAATGCAATGAGAAATTAAGTTATCCAATCAGTCCTGTCAAATGCACTTATGTATTCAACATTCTGTTGCTGATCGACATAGCATTGTATGTTGCATTTATTTGTACTCATTCACGTGGAGAACGAAGGCAACTATTATGCATCATATTATGACTACGATAAATAATTCTGTAGTAAACGAATCACTAGGTTTTCGAAACGAAGTAGTTGTACGCAGATGCCGGACTGCGTCATGAATATCAGACGGAATCAAGCGTATAGCAGCAAGGCAGTAATTCAAGCATGCTTTCTTGATGAATTATCTTAATACGTAAAGGGTGCCTCTTGATCCAAAGAAGCCTTTTTGAGGTGTAAACGAAGATAAAAGTAGAGAAAAAAATTGTCAGTTTCAAATTTACTACTAGCAAAGATGTGAAAGATGAACACTTTCATTATGTTTCATAGTTTACGGAAACGACTTTTGCAGCGTAGCATGTAAAAATTTACTTAGAGAAATTTCCAGATGGACAAATTATTACAAGCCCATTCATTCATGTGTATGTTGTACAAACATGGGCTAGTCCAGGAGTATTATGTGAAACTGATGCTTAAAAATTGACTCATTTCAAAGCATGTTTTACAAAGTTTTCATATTTTTCAGAAAAAAGATTCAAGATTGCTCGTATGTAATTGATTTTTTTGGTTCGAATT
>JAAUYH010081066.1_pt1 | contig 21714 bp, 8 predicted proteins | sample 7278061 | NCBI WGS metagenome assembly JAAUYH01 (sample SAMN14350203, study PRJNA611818) | marine sediment metagenome | isolation source: surface marine sediment (0.6m) | place: French Polynesia: Moorea | collected 2018-08 | reverse complement strand
CCAGAAAAGGGACTGCATGTTCTTCGGATTTCAGAGCTTGGACGTGAAAATCCAACAACTTCATGTAGACGCTGCTTGAGCCACGAATGCTAACTGTTTCGGTTTGGCGCCACTATGAATCGTAACGTTACGTTAAATTTTTTTACAACAGTGCGAATAGATGCAATAAAATATCTGGCAAGGGGCGCACACACTGCACCGGCACCTGAGAGTGTTGCAGAAAAATATTATCGAGCTGATTTGAAAACAATTATACTTCCGATCTACGATATTTAATTCCGAATTAAGAACAGCATTTTTCAAAACTGTTCGATGCAGACTGGTTTTTTATTCATGAACGACATCATAAGTTTATTTTGTAACGTCCTTACTTTAGTCTTCTCAACTGTTTCTTTTCTATGGTTTACGGTGTCCTAGCTTAGATCTGTCGGATAGAAAGCGTAGTACAGAATTCCAACTCAAACCTACAGTTTACACTCTGAGATTTACACGTCACGCACATTCAAGAGAAGGCGAACTGTACCAGAAAAAGTAAATGTGATTGTTATTCTTTCGCTCCCTGCTTCTATTTCTTTTCTTCACTCGCTGGATTCAAATGTAATATCCTCATTAGAGTGTGAAAAGTTGTATGCAAATGAGAAAGTCATAAGTATTGAACTAGAATGGAAGAAAATTGATTCATTCGATCAGCTAACTACCAGGGCTTGGATGCATGAAATTAGGGAATAGCTGAATGAGAAAATCATTAACGATTTCTGGACTATACTGAAGTGGTATTCAGGCACTTCTACATCTGCTAAAAACAATTGCTACTATACTGTACTTTTTCACATGCCCAATTAAAATATCAAGTGATGTTTGCGCTCTAGTTTCTACAGTTCAAAATCTAAATTCTAGAAGCAATTGTTGAAACCGAAAACGTGGTTTTCGCAAAATTGAATATTGTAATTAAAATCTGTGGAATCTAATTATTTGCGCACATTTCCGAACTAGATGCCGAAATGACACGTGTACACATGGTAGTCAACACGTTTTCGCATGCGTCAACCTCGAACGAGATGGCGCGTTGTGTTCATGTGACAATCTAACGGCTGTAGCGGTACGTCACAGACGAGAAGTGCCAAATCCGGTGTATGTTCAGTTGCGAACTTGCCACACCATTGCGAATGGAAAGTGCTGTCGCGAACGTCACGAAACAGACGAACCCGTTGCTTTTGGGGTTCGTTACCCCACTATCACTGCTAATAGAGAAAGATTGGGCACGTCAATTTCTGTTGCACAGCACTCCCGAGTCAGGCCTCTCACTGTTGACATCGAAAACACATCAAAAATACGGGATTGTAGGGGAGCTTCGGAATCAAGCCGCGGGCACCGGTGAAGACGAAAACTTCCTACAAGCACCGCAACTTGCTTCGTTCTTCAACGCGAACTGGGCGGTAATTCCGGCGTTCAATGTTGACCGGTACAGTGCACTGATATTCATAAAGGAGGAGACAAATCCTTGGAATAAGTCAATATTCGGACAGCGTTTCCCAGCAACGCTTAGTTCTATAGGTCCGAACAAACTCGTACGTTTGCTCGTTCGCAGGCGTCAATTTCGCCATGAACTAACATTTCCATGTCCATTTTTCCCGCAGGTACAAGTGATCGTCGATAACGAGACAGGAACAGTGGTCGGCGTGTTCAGTGATGAACACTTCTTTTACGTGATGGTGTTGCGACGAAAACTGAACGTTCGCGGTCGTCATCGTGGGTTTTTTCGCGTAGCAAAAGATGTACTGCTCGCAAACAATCTTCCCAGCATACTGGCACATATCCCCATGCTTATTCATACCTCGGAGGTGTTCCTTTGCGCACAATGCCCGCCCGAATTTTGTCTTTGTCCCCCGCCCCCAATGCTCTTTCCCAAGTATGCGCTTGACTTGACAGCCGCCGGGATTAACATGAACAGGCAAGTTGGTACCTACACAGGACATCTCGAAACGTCCAAGTTCGGGAATTCGAGCTTATTTTCCGAGTTCTCGAGACCAACACCAATTGTTGGGGAAATAGCAGGCGGCAACAAACCCGGGACATTGCCAAGACTGTTGTTATGGGCAATTACGCATCTCCTTTCTCGAGCACTCGCAAATTCGTCTCCTGCGAAATCGCCGCTTCCTCTTGATGTCGCCATTGCCGCGCAGGTTGCCATTGGAGAGCAACTCAAACTTCTATCATCCGAGCAGCAACATGGCAGTACGCATGTCACAGACAACACCATGATAACGCTTCCAACGTCAAGCGGAAGTGACCAAACATCTCTGCCACTGCCTTGTACTAGCAGCGGTCTCACACACTTCAATGAGAAGTTCATGAACGAGGCGAAGCTCGACCAAGCACTCGGCATTGTGAGCGGAAACCTGACGAGCGACACCATAAGCGCAACGCAAGCGATGCCTCAAGGCGAACCGACTATCATGTCCGAGTTCAACCGCATTCTGGACATCGCCCCACCCACTAACAGCCAGCTCAACTTACCACCAAGCACCGCGGCAATACAACCGTATCCCATCATCCAGCCAGCAAGAAAACCGCCTCCTATTCCAGAAGACGACAGCGCCGAAGCGAAAGCGCTGCGGCGCAAACTGCGCAATCGCGAAAGCGCCGCAAGGTCCAACTTGAAAAAGCAGCTTCGCACGGCCGAACTGAAGCGCCAAATATCCGAGGCGCGACTAAAACAATCCACACTAGAAGACCGCTTGAAACAATTGCAAGCCGAAAACTGTGAATTAAAACAACGAGTTTGGAACTGATACTGTACAGAACACCCCCACGAACGATAACTTATTGCGTGAGCATAGAAAATTACAATGTTTGTTCTATTCGGAACGAAGCAGTACTGTACACCGAGTGAGATGAACCCACTTTTCCACCACTAGCATCCTAACTATCGGCCGGTTATCAAGTGGTCCGCTATTATCACATGATAGTGAACAATGCATGTATTCACCTTGGGCGAACCATCGGAAACGTACTCCTCGTTGACTACAGGAAATCATCGTATATTGTTCAACTTGACTGGAATTGTCAGAATGTAAGGTAGGACCGGACTATTTCGGGCGGTGTCGAGTCCACTTAGCACGTATAGCGAGCTGGTAACTCGCCTTACAATAAAAAATGAAGCCAGCGCAAAGACTTCTCAACATCTGATGAATTATCTGTAAACATCTGTGCAGTCGACATGTACCGTACATTTCAATAGGTAACTTTCCTCCCTTCACGGGGTACAGTATGCTGCGATGCGCTCATGGCCATGTTGGGGACAATACCCTTGCCGACAACAATGCGCCAATGATTCTTACCGGTAATCAATCATCGATTGATAAAAACTTAAGAACGCACGGTTATTCACACGCAGAGCTGCAGCAGTCGAAACGGTGGTATTTCCTCGACTAAATCTAACCTGGACCACTGATCCACGCTGCAATCGGCCCCCAACGCACCGTCCCACTCATGGCCTATTACAAACATAGATCCCGAACGATTCTCGAGAAATTGTGACACACACCGTAGCACGCGAGAAGCGACAGATGGGCATGCAATAGTGGTACCAGGATAAACTCGAGCAACTTGACATTAAAGGTCGAACAAAGCAGCGCCTCGCTTCAGTTGATCGTGACTACAGATGTCTACGCACTACGCCACAGAAACATGCCACAATGCGATCTTGCGCATCAACCACGAGCACTCTCAATTCTGTCTCAACGCGGGTAATGGATTCAGCTGAAGTAATTCGGAAAGTTTCGATGTTGAAACAGTTTAGCATCGGCCGCCACACAGGACTGCATATGTTTCGCTCACTACCGTAATCGGTATTTATGAATTGGTTCTCTCGTTGCGAAAATCGATTCTCCTAAAACACTTGAACGCTAGACAATCTCATTATGACGCGTTCCATAAAACCGGTACATTATCAAAGGTAATTCTTATCAAGAAACTTGCGTAGCAAGAAGTTGTATACAGTGCGTAACACAGTCGTTGAAATGCATATTAAAAATGTCGATAATACTGTATCTCGATTTGCATCAGATGATTACGAGACGAAAAGTAAAAATATCAGCCAACACTAGAAGTTCTAAGACTACAAACAGTTCGCATGAAGGGCAGTGCATAGTCGTAAGATAGATCGCCGTCCCATTCTTGTTCGAGCTGATTCACGCATCTTCCATGCTGAACTACTGCGCACTACACTATACCGTATCTGAGAAAAGTACGGTAATTGTTCAGATGTGGTATCGCAAATGTTCAGAACAGGTTCCAGGAAATAGCAACGCAATCACGATAGCTTAGCCATGGCTGTTAGGATTTCACGTTGACTCGAATTCACTGGGTGTAAATTACTTGGCAAGCTCACGCTTAAGTTACAACGAAATACTGTTTATTATATTTTGGTAGTACAAAGTAAGAACCCTATCGACGGCTGTCACCGTTCTTCGAGCTTGCTTCTCAATAATAAGCGACGTGCTAATCTCGCCCATCGTTCCACCGCCTCCGCGTTCACATTCATCTGATCGTCCAGCGAATCCACCATCGTATCTCGCATGACAATCTTCTTTGCCAGCAATTGGTTCGCCTTGAGGCTACTATCCGAAAAGCTGCCATCGTCCTCGTTAATACCCGAGTATTCAAATCGCTGCTTGTCCTCGTCACGCACTGGGAACGGCCAGAACGCTGGAGTATATGTCTTCTTGTGATGTCGCACGCACCAGGCGCGCATCGCCAACAAATAGCTCGCCTTGCGATGGTACGCCAGCCCAGCGGTGGAACCACTCCACAGCTTGAGCTCCAGTGCACTCGGGTCAATGAACATTTGGCCATGCGGCGTCAGCAGCACCTTCTTGCCTACATGTCTGAACATGCCCTTCGGCAGTTTCGCCACCATGTCCGAATCCACGACAATCCTCCAATGCAGTGCAATCACCGAGTCGTATATCCGACTGAATGCTTCGTTACCAACACGCGGCGAGCCAAAAGTCGACACAAAAATCTGTCGGCGGCTAATACGCAGCTTAATCCAGACATCAAGACTGCAGATCGTAGCCAACGCGCCACCCAACGAGTGCCCAGTCAAGAACACGGGCCTCGGTTTTTGGTCGATCAGTCGCTTAATGCATGTCATCACACGTTCCGCCACCGAGGCATAGGCGAGTGCGAAGCCCTTGTGGATCTTCGCCGCCTCATAGGACCTTCCAAACACTAATCTCAACCGATGTAATTCGTCCTTGCCATCGATGTTGGTGGGCACCACCTTGACCAAGCTCTCATGATAAATCTTCATTGATGTTTTCAGATTTCTCATCGACGTCGTGCCCTTAAAGCTGACCAGAATGCGGTCGTCCGCGTCAATTACTAGCGCATGGGTATCGGTGGCAGGCTCAGAAATCGCCTCTGCCACAGAAAACTTGAAGGGCAATACAGTTTCGGTCGGATTAAAGTTCTCACATTTCGGTGTGCCGTAGTAGTACACATACCAAGCAAAGTTGAACAGGATGACATGCGTCTGCATGGTGAAACAATTCGCCTTAAGTTCCAACGCGTCATCCGATTCGCGCTTGCGGTACGTAATCGGCTCGACGATCTCGCGCATCAACTCGTAATCTTTATCCACCACAAACGTGGGTAACTGCTGATCCCTCGGCGACGACCTTAACCCGGGGTAGGATGACGAGAACGAGGTGTTGGACGCGGCGCCATACTTGGAGTCGGTGTCGGACGCAGAAGCGGAAAAATCGGATGTGTTGAAGGTCCAGCGAGATGATGCGGGCGCGAGTTCGGAGCCCTTGATCCAGCCCCTAATCGCACCGACAGAGTTGTACGGCAAGTTCACGAAAGCCGACACCAACACATAGCCGAAAGTGAGCATGATGGGGCCCACCAAGTGAATCTGATAAATCGTCGACGATGCAATGCCGGCTATGAAACGTGAGCCCAACATTTCGCCCTTGGGCCGTCCCACGATGAGCAGCACATGCAAGAAGTAATACGTAATACAGTACGCACCGGCCAGGTAAATGAAGAAACGGAACCCAATCTGCTTCGAGCGATGTTTCATGTAGGGCGCACGCTTCAGCACACGCACGGTTTTCACCGCCTCCATAACGATCACAGCGAGGTAAACGAGTTCGAACAAAGTGATGCCGAGCACGTACAGACACATGACTCTCTCCGCACGCCACACATGGAAGCCGCGATAGGTGTGCACTAGGACCATGGCGGACACGAAGGGACTCTCAGAAATCCAGAGATTCGCGTTCAAAAACGCCATGCACTTCAACACGAAGTACGGGCCCAGCAGCGCGAGCTTGGGCAGGTAGAAGCCGAGCCCCAGTTTCTCCACGGGATCGAGGATTCGGTAGGCGTGGATGTTGGCCCAAATGTAGAACATGAACAGCGGGCCCAGCCCCAGTTCGCGCAATACCTTCAGCGGCACAGTGAGCTGGACGATGAACTTGGGCAGCACGCTCTCATGATCCGAGCCCACGGTGTTGAAGTACAACTGAATCATCGCGTAGGGGATGTTGAAGTAGAGCGCGGTCGAGAACAGCAGCGCGCACACGAACAGCTGCTCCTGTGAGATGTTGGAGCGGCCGGTGCGCGAGAGCCGAATCGCGAAGCAAGTACCGAGTATCAGCAGCGTGATCCCACCGAGTAGCAGGATGAGATGCGCGACCGCGGCGTACCATCGATCCATCACGAGGATGCGTGTCTGGAACGGGATATGGCGGCGATGTAGGTTTCGCACAGGCACCAGTTGCACCTCGCTTCGTCGCATCTCGCTTCGTCGCACCTCGCCTCTCCTTACTGTGCTCTTCAATGTCCTCACCGATGGGTTTGGACGCGCCTCGCAAGCGGCCTTCCAATGCTTGTAGCACGGATGTTCCACATCTTCACAGTCCATCGGGGGTACGCGGTAGAATTCTTGCAAGCGAACAGCCACGCCAATCGCACGCAACGAACAGTCGACCTCATCGAACGACTCGCGCTTCTCCCACCACTCGGGAAATCGGTCGACAGAGGAATACGGGGTGTAATGGTGCGTACTAAACCGCATGGTATTCGACAATTCTTGCGACGATTCCAGCTGTCGTTCCGACAGTAGCGCAGGTAGCACAGGGATGGGCGCACTCGACGAGAACATGGCGTTGCAGACGATGACTGAGAACACGGTCCAGGACAGTGCGACGGCGATGACGATGTGAAAAAAGTGTACAATCTGCTGGATCTGCATCGAGGAGATGACCTCCAGCTTGGTATAGGACCGTCTATGAAAACGATACGAGGACGAGGTGTTCCTCAATTCGGTCAAGCCCAAATCATCGAAATCGGAGTCATCATCCATCTCCCCGGAATCACCGGGCAGCGGGTTGTAAGTGGAGCTTCGTCTCTCCACCAACCTGGTGAACTCGTTGTGCGGCTTCGCGGTGAGCGCGCTCAGGTCATCGACGGCGATGTCGGGGACGCCAGCACGGAAGAGGACCGAACGCGGCTCCCCGCCGTCGGTGGAGTCGTCGAGGTGGCTGGAGGAAAGCTGTGAGGCCTGCCGCTGCAGGTGGTCGTCGTAGGGCACGCTGCTACGGCGCTCGTTGCTGTTGGACTGGCGTCCGGCGCCAAAGTCGTTCCAATCGTCCATGGCGTGCGGCGACGGCACCAGCAAGCAGGCGGGTTTGCAGGTGGGCACGCGCTGCGGGGTGTCGGGAGTGCAGCAGCGGAGTGATAGGCATGACGGGGTAGTGCCACTGTTTGCATGCAGTAATGGACCGACAGAGCCAGGCGCGCCGTGTGGGAGTACGTGGCACGGTGGTAGGGTAGGCAATGCGGTCCACTGGGGCCGTGTTATTTTCGTAACAGTAAGCGCCCAGTGCTTACCCACCGCACTATTATACGCCACCCGCCATGACCCCTGTTTCCCGTGTTTCTTTGATAGCGGCCCCCTTGACACCCCTACATTTTGTCCGTTGTACTCGCATCGCTGTACTCGCCCGCTACAGTAAATACGCCCTGCTGCTGTACCTCAACCGTCCTTGTCGCCGGTCCGCTGGTATTGAGTTAATTCCATTCGATCCAACTGCACCTGCCGTTGGCTCGAATATTCTATTTGTTTGATTTTTATCGGCGGGAAGATGACTCTATTGTAGTGCGCAATCGGTTGTGGTGATGGTGATGATAGTGCGTGGGTGAAGGGGGAGGGATAGCACTGACGCGGCGAAATACAGGTCCGGTGAGTATTGCGGCTCGACGTCGACAGACGCGGCATGGCACGCGCAGACACACGCACACGAGATTTCTGGCAGCTGCGGTGCGACTGAAGAAAAGAAAATATTTGGTGGCACATGATTGTGTGCGTTTCCTGCCTCGATGCTGGTGGGTGTGGGAACCGTGGGATGGCTTGAAGCAGTGCGCCGGTCGAATTGGGGGCTTCAAGCCTCACCAGCAGAAACCACAAACGAGGTGGCCAACGCAAACATCCTTGCTACCGCTGGGCATGGGTGCCGCCGAGCGCTCGCCCGCCCCCACGTCACTCGACCCCGTTGCTCATATTGTGCGGCAGCGATTCCTAAAACAGCCGTAACCTACCCTACTCATACCCATGTCAGCAAGTCGTGGTCCATGTCCACACCCAAAGCCAACCCGCCGCGCTGTACCTCGCAACCGAGATCGAGCACACACGCGCACCTGCACACACCCGCAATAACCGATCACAGCCAAAACACGGGAATAGCAGAAATAAGTGGAGATCCGGTGGCGAGCAAAGCAATGCGATCTATACGTATGCATTCAGTACCGACCGATCGCGTGTTATTCGCCAACTCGGCGAAACGCTCGTACAATACTGCACCACACCGGTGCCCGATCAGCTGCCTCTACACCTGCATGCAAGCTTTCCGCTTCGTTCACTGGCACCCCACCGTCATCACCACACGACGCCATGCCGCTTCTCTTCACCCCGCTCCTACTCGTGCGCGACCGCCCGACCACGCCATTCGCCATGTCCCATTCTCCTGCTGATTGCACCCACAAAGTTGCGGTCTCGTGGTCCCACATTTTCTTGTGCACTAGTCGTCACAACCTTGCGTCTTCTCGACCAACGCCACTGAAAACTGCGTGCTAATTGATCACCCCAACTCGTCGCCCCGTGCGTGTCGGTTGTGCAAAGGGCGATGGGATTCCTCTCTTCGCAGCTGCCCTACAAATGGTTAAATCTAATAGAAATGATCGTCTTGCTTAGAGTTGGGACATCCGGATGATCACTTATCATCTCCCCGCACCACCCATTTTCTGCGCCCGGTGCAGCCGCAGTGTGTCGACTACCGTGCAGCACACCTACAGTGCAGTGAATTGTAAACCATGTGCACGGGGCGTTGTGTTTGTGCAAGCGACAAATAACTGGGATCAACCGCTCCATCTCGGCAGCGCATTCCAAACCGGTCGGCTGGTTGTCAACCGCAGTTTCAGATATTCGAAATGTAATCTATCGTGCATCCAATTGACGAACAATGCCCCTCACACGCACACGCTTGTCTCATCCATCGCAACGTCAGAACGTGCATTAATTCAGCCTCGCGTCCGAATCTCGAGGGAAGGCCATTCCGCTTTCACGATGCTCTTCAAATGCACAATGTAATCACACCTGGTTCCATTTGAAAATTTCGGAAACCCTACGTGTGCGCGCCACGATGGAAACCGACAGTGAGTTGGGCGCCGAAAGTCGTTGGTGTGACAAACCCTAGCGAAACTTCATTTTCCAGTTGGAACCTGCTTAGACATACTCCCCGCTGACAGGGAAGTGTCTATTCTACAGCGGCTGCGCGCGCGTATACACCGCATTGCACTCCATACAGCGCACCAGCTAACCCGGTGTATTTCAAACGTACAAGCGTTTTTCCCCTACAGCAATGCAATTGCGCCATGCCGTGCCTGGCGTCGATGGTTGACAGCCGCGAAACGGTCACAATAACCGGGTCATCGGGGAAGATTGTCGCTCGTGTATCACAAGATAGGCTAGAAGGTGAGTTGAGTACAGTAATCCTGTGAGAAGTGAAGGCGAAGGAAACTCGTGCAGCCTGGAACGATATGAAAACCCAGCATTGAACGCCATCAGCGCGAACAATAATAGTTTTTTTTGGATTCACTCTACCGCTCTCTGTTCAATGGTCACCGTCATCTGAGTTACATACCGCAGCCGCCAGCCCCGAGAGCGCCACACGTTACTCGCTCGCTTATCACTGTATGGGGCACGAGCTGCGGGAGCGCGGAACACGTGCACCGCGCGGCATGTTTGCAGGGTCCACGCCATGCGCCCCGGGCGACAGTTTCTCCATCGGCGCCGGACAGAAGTAGTGCGACTACAACCCTAACTGATCTCCTCACCGATGCGGGCATGCCTATGCAACGCGCACCACCGCCGCCGTGATGAGCAGCGCCGCGCGCAGCACCTGTACGGTACGCCCGCTACAAATTCCTCTTCCTCGATGCGGATCGAGGTATTCCAGCCGCATGCGGACTTTGCAATAGATGCCCAGTATTCGTCAACGCCGTGTCCGCAGTCCGCATGTCCGTCCGTTGTGTGTGGCGGACACATCACAGCGGTCCATGTACGAGGCCGCTTGCATCGTGCACGCGACCTCGTTGCTATCGAGTCTTGTCCGGCATTGGACCAGCCGACGGCAGACATGTACTGCGGTACTTTGGGGAAACGAGATGCCGCAGGATTACTGTCGATACATCAGATGTGTCGATTGCGTGCTCAGCACACATGCAGCAGCTTAGCTCATCATTGAGTTATCGGATAGCGGTAACATTGTTGACGGCGCCATCTAAAGATCGTAGCATTCTTTTAGCGAACTACGGAAGCAGGACATGCAAGCGAGCTCGAATAAAAGAGCGGTGCATTTGCTCGAGTCGTGTTGTACGCATGCAAATGACGCAAATTCTATTCCGTTTCATAGCACTTCTAAACTTCTAGCCGTTCGAGTGTTGTTCGACTTGCTCCGCTTTTCGAGAACTCTGTTTTGGATGAAACTGTGCAGTTTGTAGAGCGGGAGGTCGTATCTTATATATATGTTACTTCAATCAGAGTATGGAAGTGCTCCGTAAGATAGCGGGAAAAGGGAGCGTCAGCATGTGCACTTCCTGAGTCATTCACCAACACTGCCGACGACGACACTTCCGGAATGTTCATCGTGATGACTGAGTCATCAACGTCTCGAGAGAGCTGACGATTGGCGTCGAATCGCTGTCTACCACTGTTTCATCGCTGAAGTGGGCAACAGAATGTTGAAACACGATGCGATGGAATCTAACGCCGAAAGGTTCGCCATAACGGTACACAGACAAACGCATGTGAAAATTGAAATACATTCCTTTAGATGTTCACATTCTATCTATTCCAACTGGATCAATGTGATGTTGCGGTATTGCACATCAACCTATGGGGTGTGCAACGAAACAGTGATTCTTCGTTCCTGTAGGCTGCACGCTGATTGCTCAAAGTTACAATCAACTAATAGAACTTTGACGTCTGTGTACAGGAATGCTCCACACAAACTTGATCGTACGATTGGATCGAGGTTTGTCCTATGTGAAGCATAGAGAGGTTTCATTGTCGATTTCATATACTTGTAGCAACCTGATCCGTTAATCTACCCTCTATATTCAATCGAAGTGTAGACTGGAGCTATTTTCACACACCCCGGATCAATAATAATTGTTTTAGTCCATGATCATCCATGAGCACTTCGTTATAAATAATACTATAGACTTGCCACCAGCATCGTACAAGTGGAAGAGTGTGAATTTACAGCTGGCAGACTTCCTACGATCTGTTCATTCCAGAGTAATTTACACGAAACTGTCGGCTTCTATTACATTTTCTGCTTTTCCAATGACAATAAATGTTGGTCAATGAACACCAGTTCGAGAGGACCAACAAGCAATCAGACACACAGCAATGGATCAGGCACATCCTCCCCGTACAGAACGTGCCCGAAGAAACGAAATGTGCATTAACGGAATTGTGTTACAACAACCTCGCGTTTCTTATTGGCTGATATCTATCCTGTATCAAAATATTCCGTACGCAATCTGATTCTTGCTACGGGAACACATTCTTTTCTCCTCGGGTTCCACGCTCAACCATCGAATCTACCATCCTACGCTTCCTCTCCATTCCTCTAAAATAGACGAGTCGATCTCAAACCACACTCAACAACCACAACCATGACCTTCAAGCTCTACTACAGTCCCGTCTCGTGTGGCGGTGCCATTTACAGTTACATCTCTGCCTCTCTTGCCGGTCTCAAGTTCGACTCGGAGCAGGTGTCACTTAAAACGCGCAAGACCGCTTCCCGCGCCGACTTCTACACCATCAACAAGAAGGGCACCATCTCTGCACTCGTGTTCGATGATGGCACTCTGCTCACGGAGACGGTTGCGTCGTTCGCGTGGGTTTCGTCGCACGCTACCGAAGACACCGAACTGCAAGCACCACCGCCTGCGAACACACTGGCATATTTCGACTTTCTCGACAAGCTGGGATACGTGAATGCCGAGATGCACAAGGCGTACACACCGCTGTTCTTCGATTAGACCATGGACGAAACGAGAAGGAACAAGGCGATAGCGAAGGCGGTCGACAAGGAACTGTTCTTCACGGAGAACATTTTAGGGTCGAAGAAGTTTGTCGGGGGTGACAAGCCATCGGTGATTGATATCTACGCCTACTTTGTGTTTACGTGGTCGCAATACGTGGATATCGACCTGAAAGAAGTGAATCCTGTGGCGGTGGCATTCATCAACCGTATGAAGGCGCTACCGCAGATTGCGAGGTTGCACGACGAGATGAATGCTGCTACCGAGGCGTAGAATATTGATTTCAATAATAAAGATGAATTATGCGTGAGAGAGTTCGCTCATTCGTAGGAGCATTGTTTGAATTCAAATTGCTATTGAATGCTGATTGCGAGTTTTGCAAAACTGTAAACCGTGCTGTTTTACGTAATGTCTCAATCTCTTCGACTCCAAAGTTGCCGGCTACTTAGCTGTCACTGCAAATACGAAATTTGAGTGCGTGCCCTAAACTGAAACCTATTCATTCATATTTTAGAATATCTCGGTGTTTCGTTGCATTTGTGTATGTTAGAGGTTCTCATAGTAACGTTGTGATGTTAACGTTGGAGAGTAGTACAAAGAGATGTCTGTGTAATCTGCTTGCGAGCACATCAATTTGACCAAAATTAGCAACGAAATAACTCGGTTGTTGGTAGTGCAGCAAAGAGTTATCGAATGTTTGCAAGTTGCATCGAACGGAAGATAGTGTGGCTCGATACAGTTCAATTTTCCTTTCGTATGGCTGTCTTTCATAAACATCGCCCATCACCCAAAAAAATAGGATCCCCGATTGGTTCACTTGTTGCCAGAAAAAGAGAACCCAAAGTCTTACGAAAGCGAACTCGTTGTTTTCTTAGATCTTCTGATGAGAACGACATCCCAAACTATCTGTTATATTCATTTAATTTTGGTGATCAATGCCATTTGCATAAGGCATAGAATTTAATCATCTCTTAACCTGGATAAATTAAATTGTCCGATGCAAGATAACTTTGCTTGTGAACAAACCTTTCAAAAGCCGACGACTCAAAAACATCACGTCGTGCGTGCTATGGAGCTTAAGCTACTACAGGGAAACCAAACTAAATCAAGATATTGGATCTCAAAAGCAGCGTGTCAAATAAGATGAACTCTTGGGTGCATTGTTTCGTTTTCGGAATACACCAGAAAAGGCAGCGTCTTATAAAAATGCTGCCAAGCTTCGACAGCCAAAGTCCACTGTTAGCGAAATGCAAACATTCCAAGAATAATTTCAAAAAACACTGATTGAAAAGTAGCCGAATAGTTTGCTCTTAATATTCGACGTTATTTTTTTATTGAGTTTAACCATGTTTTCTACAGCGGTTCTATTTCACATGCGTCATTGGGAAGATCTAAAAGTTATTTGATCGAGATTTGATACAATAACTTAATGATAATGTAGAAATGGGAGCTTGTGGATACCAAGAACCAAGAAGTGAGAACAGTCGGAATAAAAAGATTTCAGGAGTTCTCTAATACTACAATCATTGTGTCGGAACTAGTGAATTCTTCGATTGTGATCCATTTTCCAAACAATTTTGTTGATGGGATCGAGTTGAACTAGTTGCAGAGGTGATAAAAAAGAAAAATGGACATGGTAATCAACTGAATAATCTTGAACGATGTACCCAAGAATAAACCTTCCAGAAATTCAACACGCTAAACCGAAGCATTTATTTTTTGCGAGATCAAAATTTATTTCAAAGTAGTGTCCGGTACCCTCTTAAAATTCTAGAAAACCCTAGTTTCATGCAGTTTTCTCGCCGACGAAATGCCGCCCAAAATTTAGAAAATTCAAGGTTTTGTGTGATAATGCTGGATGGAGAGGTCGAACAAAATATGTCTCCGCACTCTCAGAAAAATTTTCTCAACTCTGATCAATAGCACACCGGGTTGATTTGGCCACATTGCATTGGATACATCGATTATATCGCTCGATAGTCGCGAAGTACTGCTCAAGTATTTGTTTTTGTGCAAAAAAATCAACTGAGAATGAAATATAGTAGAAAATTGTGCTGTTTCTTATGGCTTTACTTTTCTCACCGAAACTCCGAGAAGTAATATCGACTGGAGAACTGTATGAAAAGATTGCATTTTGTTTATGTGAACCGAGGCATTAAATAAGTAGTACTTTTTGATTGTGCATCTCTCCTGAGTCGAGCAAATGTATCTATTGAGCTATGAGGACTGTTTTCCTTTCGACCTTTCCATTCAGCCTTATCGACTAAAACCTTGAAATTTTCAGAATTTTCAATAAAATATTACCATCGAGAATACTACGTGAAGCTTGGGTGTTCTAGAATTGTGGGAGGATATCTGTACAACGTCAATCGTTAATGGCATGAAACCAAACTTTAGTTTCATGCCTGTGCGAGGTCAGTTTGGGTATCAAACTGACCCTGCACAGAAAAATTCAATAAGTTACAAATAATAAGCACTATTTAGGTTGATATGAAAGAGAAGAGCCATTGAAAATGGGATAAATTAATCTGTGAACGTCATAAGATTACAAAGTACTGCCTTGAGTTCTGAATGACCAAAAAATGACTTATAGCTCGGTAAATTTGTACGGGATAGTGAGACCGGTTCTAATTCAGCTATCAACAAATTATTCGGTACTAGGTGAACCTTCTTTGCTTTCATACCCAACATATGTGATTAAAATAGACCCACAAAAATTCGAGATGCAACGACTAGGGTTGGAGCCGTTAGTACTGATAGAGTACTTACAAAACACCAAACTTTTTGTACGCGTTGATCCCCACATACTTTGTTCTGTACTAGCCTATCTGATGACGCTTTCGTCGACTGAGTGCTGAATTAAATCCTAATTGAGTATATGAATTGCTTTGAAGTCCAGCTATCTGTTTGACTGCGTCAGCCTAACTTATACAAGATGACATGTTCCAAAACAAAGCGTGACAGTCCCGTTCTACACATTTACTCAAAATAGACAGGAAATGTTTACTTAAGAGCCACTAGATACACGTACGATTAACAGAATGGTAATAAATTTGCGACAAGTGCACGGATTTAGGAAAGTGTACTAAAGCTTCGCTGAACCGTGTTGAGACGGACACAGAGAAAGCAAGCCGTCCATTTATCTTGTACGTCCGAATCTCCCGACTCATTCTGCGTTAGAGTGTATTGAAGCGGTGGCTTCTTTCGAAATTTTTGCGCAGACAGCCAGAATTAATTTCTTTAATAGAACCTTCGTGCAGTATTGAATTTTTAGCAGGTCCAGATTTGTTGTCAAAGTGGTATTCTTTATTTGTTTTTGATAGACTCTATCCCTCGGCACATATCCATTTCAAGTTCGATCAAGTAATATCTCTGTTGGAATAACATAACTTTCGGTTGCAACAATCGGAACACATAGACTTCAAATACTAATTTGCTGTTGTTGGCAACAGTGGCAGCGAAACAATTGGTAAATATTTCCTGAAAACCGCAACAATGAAGCGATTGAAGCCCCACAAAATAGACAATTTTTACGGTGCTCGGCCTCGACATAAGCGATAGAATAGCGATGATAATCAAGGTGAGTTTCATTATTTACATTCTAGACAATAGAATCCAAAAATTTGTCTGAAAAATGATTGTGCGTCACTGTGAATGCACAGCAGCCAATAATGTTAATCTGAAACTAAAATGTGTATAAAAATCGAGCTTCTTGGATATTTCGGGCTTTCTTTGAGTCACATGGTCAGATAAAACTCCTGTGGCACGGTTCGGTACAGAATGAATGAGTTCATGGCAGTTTAGAGTAAAGATTTGTACCGTTGAGATAGAGTATCTTCTAATATTTTGATAGTTTAGCGCCCGAAGGCTATTTTGTGCTATTGAATAGTTAGGGGCATCTTTATCTCTTGCTCATACAATTAACAAGGTTTACTGTATATAATTTAACTGAAGTTCTTGTCAAATAGAACAAATCACGAAATTTTGACTATTTCAATTCCAAATGTGTTGAATTAACCAATTGAATATGGTAAAAGATGAGGGTGAATTCAATTGAGTGCAATAAAAGAAAACTTTCTCACACGATTTAGCTAACATATTGATTTTATCATGTCAGTTCGGTGATAAGAGACATTGAGTTCATTAAAAAACGTTAGCAGGCTATGAAAAATCACTGTTATTTTTCATAGCTCATTCTGGAAGCTTATTGAATGTCTCTCTAATAAAATTCTTTCTCGGAAGTATTCGTCCAGAGAATGGAATGGAGTGATTTTTTGCGATCCGTGCACAAGAAAGGTACTGCCACGAGCAGAGGAGCTATGAGTGTAGTCCATATCTTTCTCTCTTGTCCTTTTCTTTACCGAAGCTAGTGATGAAACTACACAGGAAAAATCCATACAAGTCAACAAGCTGCTTCGAGTTCAGACGATTCGTAGCCCGTATTGTCTCGTAGTGACAGAAAGAATAGAATGGATTAGAGCTTTCATGTCGGGGATCTGCAATCTTGCTGCTGTTCCGAGTTATGTCAAACAGGAATCTTTTTGCTGTCGCAATCGAGCAAATGAGCTCACCTATGTTTCACGCAGCGTCTCCGAGAGATATTTACGTAGATGGGAAACTATTAGAATAGCAGTGAGGGATGGAACAAGAATCCGAGAGCTATTTTGAAGAGAGGAATGAAACAAGATCGTTTAATTCAAACAAATTGAATAGCACGGTGATACGAACGGGAGCAATCATTTATCTTTCACAGTAGATGTTTGGGATCGAGGTGAGATGAATGAAGTTGATACTTCCGAAGTACGTGGCACCTGTGAACCATATCAAGTAAAGACTGTATTGTAAAAAACAACGATAATAATTGTCTAGAATCTCATGAATTTCTGTGAGTTTCCCATACAGTGTATCAGAGTTTTGAATGAAGCGATGGAGCTCAAGAATATGTATCGGTAATGGTAGGGCGATTTCCGTCGTGCTGTGTCAATGAGTACTTGTTGTTTTGAACCGTCGTATGAAACAAGGTTTAATTTTTAAATTTTTGATCTTCGATCGGCTAGATATTCTGAATGTCTGAGGTTTCCACAATCAAACTCAGTGCGCTTGTGACAGTTACCTGTCGAAAATGAAGACCCGAACTTACGAAGATTTGAGTTCTCAAGATCAGTTTAGGCAATTATCTCTCAAAATAGAATCCACAGACATAAAACCTCCGAACGAGGAGGAATATAGGCTAAGAGATTTTCCCCGCTCAAATACCTTACATGTGCTCTAAAGAATGATCATAGTTGATTAAGGGACTCAGATCCTGAAATAAGGTGATCAGGGAATGAGGGGTAGCTATCTGGGTCACGGTGCCGTTTTGGGAGGTACGTTAGTACTCCCGTTAGGAGTGTCACCCGATCAGGAAGGTACTCTACCCAACGTACAATTTTAATTATTTTGTTACTATTTTTTCGAGATTTTTAGAGGTTAGTGGCTGTTCAGCCACACCGAGGAGCTAGTAGTTAGATTCACGCTTTACAGAGACTCTTAGTATATAATACATAGTTTTTCGATGCACTACACCAGAACTTGGACCGATATACTATGAGAAAAAGTCACTCTCTCTACTGAGTGGGGTGCTCCCTCTGTGCTTATGGACCGCGTCCTTGGTCAGTCTTCCCCAAAGTTGTTTGTCACGCGATATAGTTCTCTACAATCAATTGCTTTGTACATATTGTGGTGCTGGGTGAGTGTAGCACAATTTGCAGGTGTGAATTTCATACTCAAATCTGTCATAGATAATCAAATGCTTCTCGATAATTCATGAAGCTAATAATATAATTGAATTAGTCATGTAACAGCTATTGTCATACTAGTAGAACCTTGGTACATCTGAGATTGCGACACCCGATAGTGCTGATGATAGGATTAATATCCTTCAACGCCTACAAAAATGCTTCAACTCTTGCAAACAGAGGGATAAAGGGTGATTAGTCTGATAAACAGAGTGTATCAGCTGCACCACAGGCATTATTGACCCAGAAATTGAATCTGTAAAAAAGAACCTCAGAAAGTCAATGTTGAGTACTGATTAGGAATAATCCAACGTATTCTTCTAAATTTTCCACAACTTCTTTTGTAGTTCGATGTCGAATTCCACAGAAGAAAACATTTGGCAACAAAAATACTATAAATCAACAAAAGCACGGTTTCTCCAGAGTGCAATACTTGAACTCAATTCCTGTACTTCTCATTCTTGCTAGCTAAACTTACGTTGATTTCACAGTATACTGTAGCGGTTTCGTCCATGACTGTATCATCGATTTTTATTCCACAACATTGAGTTTGATTCCCACAAGATGAACAAGAAAGTAGACCAGTCGAGTCCAAGTGCGAAGAAAACCTATGGCAGTGTCAGAGTTGTAAAAATCCTCATTTGCTTGTCTACGACCAAAAAATTCGACAGCACACAGGCACTGAAATAAAGCAGTAGCGCTTTTGCTCCACTAAAACTAAGTATTGAATGATTCAAAGAAGGTGCGCATATTCCCACAAACTGCGGATTCCCAACAATTCTACAATTTTCTAGAAATAAATACCGTTTCAACATGCAAAAGATACAGTACCTATCGACATCATAGGGCGATAGTTTCGAATAGTGCCATTGGGTAAAGCATGCAGCACCACATTTATATGTGAATCCCTCCATAAATTAATCTCTTGATCGATATCATTTGTTGGCAGTATTCAATACACGAAATGTAAACCTATACTTCAACGAACTAAGATTCATCAGCACTCCCACTGCGACAGAGAAAATTTCCATGAATATGTTTAGATTCTAGCGCGAACATAATGATTTTCTCTTCTCTAGGACAAGGACAAATCAGCAAGATGTTGTCGAGTAAAAAATGGCATTACTCTTAGGATTCACCTGTGGTTGATTCAATTCAGCCGAAATAGTCCCGCATTTCTCAGTGAGCTCAATCTGGTTACATAGCCTGAACGGGCCTAATTCAGATAAGAAAATAGTTTGTTCCCTGAAGAATTTTGGCAAAAGATGTAGAACACTCGCAATTCGTAACCTAATTGAGACCTTCTCGGGCGGTTACTAAATAGAACAGAATCAGATATTTTCTCTCGATCCGTAAAAAAAGTCCTTCGATAAATCTGCCGTATGAAAACGAATCACCCAGCATCTTCGGAAGGCAGACGCCTTCCGAAAGATGTCCATTATCGCTGACTGATAATACACTGATTGGTAAATATCAGGACAGTGACATACTTCGCTTAACTCTATTTGACTAAATCACAGAGATGTTTTTACGAAATTGTCGGACTAAAAAAATCGGGGCACATACAATCAACTAGTTTATAATTAACGCCAAGAAGCCTTGAATTTTCTGTGACGGTAGACATAAGCGTGTGCACAGCTGCATTGTATTTTTCCATGTTGCTCGCACGAAAGATAGAATGACTTGATATGTCCAACTATTATTTTAGATCGCACAAGTACAGCGCCGTCCTGAATCTGATTCTTCGGAAAAGACAAGGCAGCATTATTTCTGCGCTAAATCTGGCATCTAGTGCCGCTGAATAGTCATCATTCCATGTTTTGACTTGAATAGGGAGTCATGAAGCTTTTTTCATTCGAGAAAGTTGGATTTACGTTCCAAAATATAAGCAGATGTTAAAGTCTCTTCACAAGATCAGTTGTACAAAGGACTCGAACGACAATGAACTTCTAAATTTGGAACAAATACCTCTCGATGTACTGGGTGCAACTTGATTTGCCTCTTTATGTTTAATCAGAGTACATTTTTATAGGAATCTCGAATTGCAGTCATGTGATCTCATTAATTAAAGAGTGGCTTCGAATTCCTGAATGTCCTATATAATATCCATTCGACAGAGAAACCCACGGACGTTCAGATGGAAATCCAATCACAAGTGGTTACTTCTCACGTACAATCACTCCGTAGTCGCCACATTCTGAATGAATTTGAATCTGACGTTCCGAAGATCATCATCGATTTCGGCAGCTGATACAGCCAAGTGAAAGCTTTGAAAGGATCACTCACTCTCATTTGATTACTAAATCTGTATGATAGGCTTCATTTGCTGCACGGTCTAAAGCAGTTGTTGTTCAATTCAGACAAATCATTGTTCGGTTAATACTAGCTGACCTGTTTTAATTGGTTGATACACTGATCTGCAAATGGATACAGTAGTGCTGTACACAGCAATCAAAATTTCAATATTTTTCTAATACCACTGCAAATGTATTTAGAGCCTGAGACCAGTCTCTATGCAAAGAATTTTATGCTCGACTCACATTAGTCTTTTCAATTTATCTTTATGCTTGATTATTTAATTTAAGATAACTTCACAATCGGATAAGATTTATTCCATGGTCACGGCTTTTATTCCGCAACTGCAAAGACTTTCAACGTTGGAAGGAATTCACAAGAGCCCTACATTTTTCACTTTTTCCACTGATTGTATCCACGGGTGTTTCGGCTTTTGGCCGAGCGATTCTTGGTGAGTCCCTGGGAACCGAGAACGAATGCAGGTACCAGGATAGCTAAATAAAGTAATAGATAGCAAACTTGTAGGCCGTCCGAGAACGACTGTCGAACTCCTACAATGGATGCTGAAGCGTTCCAGTTGGAGTAAATGGAAATCCACTTGTTCCTTTCTGGGCGACCCAGTACGAAACCTCGCAACAAAGAGTGTTTAGTTGAAGGGTTGAGAAGAGAGTGCCGCGTGAGGTTTCAATATGTACTCCTTAGCAGCCAACTGGTAAGAACTTATGACAATCCACTAGGTAGGCGTTAAAACTGAGGCCCCCAAACTCTTCTAGTTTACTTGTGGTTCCGCTGTTCCTTCTAATATTATTTCTGGGTCACTGTAAGGATCAAGCACGTTGAATATAGTCCACCAGCTCCAGTTCAACCTAGAATTAGAACACTCTAGCTCCAATTTGGAAAACAGTGTTGTCTCTCAGACATCTGTAAGCACGCTTGCTGGGATTGCCCTTTCAAATCTAATTTGATAAAGTAAATTCCAGTTTCGGATGACCAATCAGTTACTTTCGCCCGCACT
>JAAUYH010191435.1_pt1 | contig 21715 bp, 17 predicted proteins | sample 7278061 | NCBI WGS metagenome assembly JAAUYH01 (sample SAMN14350203, study PRJNA611818) | marine sediment metagenome | isolation source: surface marine sediment (0.6m) | place: French Polynesia: Moorea | collected 2018-08 | reverse complement strand
TTCGCCTGAAACCCAGATATATTAAGGATTTAGCTATTTTGAGGTTAAACCATTAATATATCAGGCTTTCACCCCTTTTTGAACCTAGTTTTTTGTCAAAGTCCCGTTAGCTTTTTTACTCCACGGCAAGTTAGGAATTAGTGACTATCATAATGCTCTAAAACTCGGTTACGATGTGGAAATTCGTCAGCGTTGTTTACAAGTTCCAGTTATTTCAGCTAATAATACCGAAGCTGTCTATGGTACTGCTTTATTAGCTAAATCAAGATTATCAATCTAGCTATAGCTTTTTAAACTACTTGAAATTAGCGATTTTTGATAATCTTCTTGATAAACCCACTCTAAATGTAAGTGTTTTTGCAATAAGTTTAAGAGTTTCTTTTCCTCAAGGGGTTTGCTAAGAAACTCATCACATTGGAGATACGGATACATAGTTTCAGTAATAGCCGTAGCAGACATAATAATAACGGGAATCTCATTGAATTCTGGCATCTGTCGTAATTGCTTGGCTGACGTAAAACCAGTTTTTTTAGGCATAAATAAATCGAGACAAATCAAGTCTGGTCTTTCTCGAGCCATAACGTCAAACATATGCTCCCCATTTTCGGCAGTCAATACATTAAAGCCGAGGGGTTCGAGTAGATTGACCAAGAGCGAACGATTTTCTTTGCTGTCATCTACTACGAGAATATTGCGCTGTTTTCCTTGATAACCAACTATTTTTTCTAGTTGGAGCTTTCCTGACATAGCAGAAGTATTGTCTACCAGAGTAAATACTGTCTCGAACCAGAAATTAGAGCCTTTCCCTAATTTACTTTTAACTTTTAGTTGACCTCCCATTAACTCTACTAGCTGTTTGCTAATAGATAAACCCAAACCAGTACCGATAAGTCTCAAATTTGTATCTCCAGTTTGCTCAAAAGGTTGGAAAATTTTTACTTGTTGTTTTGGACTAATTCCTATCCCTGTATCAATTACTTCAAAGCGGATTTTTTGTTGAGGCAAACCGCGATCGCTAACAACATCACTAATACCTCTAACTCTTAAAATGATTTTGCCACGCTCGGTAAATTTAATGGCATTGTACAAAAGATTAATTAATATCTGTTGCAGTCTGGTTTCATCTGCTAACACTCTGGTAGGTATGTTTTCAAATCTTGTAATTACTTCTAACTTTTTTTGTTGGGCATCATTTTTAATAATTTCAATAACTGAGTTCAAAAACTCAGGTAGGTCTAAGTCAATAGGATGAAGTTCCATTTGATTGACTTTATTTTTGGAAAAATCCAAAAGATCGTTAATTAGGGTTAATAAATGCAAACCACTGTTTTCAATGATTTTAAGTTCTTCCCGTTGCTCGGAATTTAAAGAAATTTTTCGTTGTAATAATTTGGCATAACCGATAATTGCGTTCAGAGGAGTCCGCAATTCATGACTGACATTAGCTATAAATCGATCTTTGGCATGATTGGCTTGTTCGGCAGCTTCTTTAGCTTTCTCTAATTCGGCAGTACGCTCCTTTATTTTTACTTCTAATTTACCGAATGAAGCTTGTAATCGATCGGTCATTTTATTAAAAGAATTAGCGAGAACGCCAATTTCTGAAGAATTTTTAATTTTTACTCGTCTATTCCATTGCCCTTCAGCAATAGCAGTTGTTGCTTCTGTTAAATCAGTAAGTGGTCCGATCAAATAATTAGCTAAAATCCAAACTAAAATACTGATACTGACAACAGCGATCGCAGTTATCAGAAATGCTAGATTTTGAATGTCTTGTCGGCTATTAAATAATTCCCATTCTTGTTGGAGGACGATAATCCCCCAGCCATTCATATCTAAACGCTTACCATAAGCAATCCAATTTATACCTTCCCAGTCCTCAAAGGAAAATTTACCCTCACGACCTTCCAATATCTGTTGAACTGGAGGATAAGTACTAAAATCTCGCAGTTTTTTCCCAGAAACATAGGCTGAATTAGGATGAGCTACAACATGACCTGTTTTATCTACTATAAAGGCGTGACCTGTCTTAGCAAATTTAATTTGACCTATCTGTTCGCTGATTTTCTCTAGATCGCTACATATGGCGGATACGCCAATAGTTTCTGTTGCTTGTTCTCTATGAATTGGCGTTGCCATGCATACGGCAGGTCTTTTATTCGTACGACTAATGATTGTTTGACGAGTTATGTCATCACCAGCAATAGCACCTAAAAAATAAGCCCGGTCTCCATAATTTTTGAGAGGGCTACTGTCATTACGAGCAAGATTCATTCCTTTTCGATCCATTACCATTGCTAAATATAAATGCTGATAAGTCTCAGTTAGTTTTGATAGCACTGGTTTTTGTTTTGTGGGATTCATGCTGACAATATCGGGTTGTTGGCTCAAATTTTGTAAAACTAAAGTATTAGCAAGATCCCATTGAGATACTAATTCAGCTAACATATTAGCTCTTAAAGCCATATTTTCTTCTGCTTCTCGACCAATTTTTTTGGAGGCTCTTTCGCTATAGTAAAAAAATCCTCCTACAATTAAGGGAATAACACCTAAAATAACAATTAAAGGCATCCGAAATTTCAGGCTATTTAGTAATTTAATATTCATAATTTTGTTCTTTTTCTATTCAAAATTTTGTCGATTATTCATGCTGGAAAAATAATTTATGAATGAAGTCTGTACAATTATTTAAATAGCCTCTACTCTAAATTTGGCAACTAAGAGCAAAGATAACGAGATGAAATTAAAGATCTATCGATATGTCTGAAAAGCTACAACGACGATAAAAAAAGTATATATGTATTAGTGAAGCTCGATTTGTTAAGTTGATGTACATTTGAACTGCTAAATTGCATAATTATACTGATAAAATTTTACGTAAATTATATAATTCTGATACAAAATTACATATTTACTCTACAATATTACACAAATATATCGATGAGGCTTTATCGGAATTGTTATGAGATGCTTTTTATACACAAATATACTTATAAAATTCTACAAAAATTGTACTGAATAATAAAACATACTCGTATTTTTTACCAGACAAGAGCCAAACTGTTTAAAAAAAAATATCGTTTATTCCCAAAAAAAACAAGAAAAATATGAATCAGCATAGATTTTTTTCTCGCAGAAAGTTTGTAAACACGGCAGCTACGACCTTAATAGGGACTTTTATCTTAAAAGGTTGTCAAACAAATTCAGAACAGACAGCTATTGGAGGAGGCAATACTAGTAGTGATGGAGGTTCTCCTCAGGGAATTTCCGCAGATGACGAACAAGCTCTCTATGAAGCAGCTAAACAAGAAGGTAAATTGGTCTGGTACGCTGTTTACTTTAACCAAGAGATTGTCGATGAGATAGGTAAAGCTTTTACCCAAAAATATCCGGGAATTAATTTTGAAGGCACGCGCAACACGGCTTCTAACCTCTTTCAAAAGTTAAATCAGGAAGCTCAAGCAGGTTTGAATATTGCAGATATCTATGCAACTACAGATTTTAGCCAAATGCTGCAGCTAAAGGCGGAACAAAAGCTAGCGCAGTACGAACCAGCAGGAAAAGAAAATATAGTCGAAAAGTATCGCAATCTCGATCCAGATAACTATTATCAAGTAGGTGCTTTTTTACCTATTGTTATTGGTTACAATTCCGAACTAATCTCCTTAGAAGAAGCCCCTTCTAGCTGGCAAGAACTAACTAGTGCCAAGTATCAAGATAAAATTGCCACGGGTAGTGGTGCAGCCAGCGGACAAGTAGGGACTTGGGCTTTATCGATGGAGCAAAAATACGGTTGGGACTATTTAGTTAATTTCAATCAACTTAACCCTAAACTAAGTCGATCGATCAACGATGTAGTACCAGCATTAGTAGCGAAAGAAAGAGCTTTAGGCGCGACAACCGTAGGACAAATTTTAACTCGCAAATCTTTGGGAGACCCCCTCGATGTAATTTACCCAGAAGACGGAGCGATCGTCGTAGTTGCACCTATTGCTGTTTTAAAAGATGCTCCCCATCCTAATGCTGCTAAACTTTTCCTTAATTTTATTAACTCCAGAGAATATTCTGAGGTAATTACTAAATATTTCGAGCAACCAATTCACCAAGAGGTAGAACTCGCGGGAGCAAAATCTCTAGCAGAAGTTAACACCTATACTCCTCAGCCAGAAGAAATTAGTGCAGATATCCCCAAAGTTAAGGAAAAATGGCGTGAAGAATTTGGTGCGTAGAGGCTCTATAGCTAACTATGATTTTTCTCTAATTATCTGGTTAGTCTTTATTGCTGTTTTACTAATACTAATCGGTTTACCCATTTTTTGGTTAATTAGAAATAGTTTCTTCTCGCTAGAGAGTGAAAGTTTCAGTTTAATTAACTATCAGACAGTATCGATCGAACCCCGCTTTCGAGAGGCAATTTATAATTCTCTACTACTAGCAACTGGTTCGAGTTGTCTGAGTCTATTATTGGGTGTGCCTACAGCTTGGATAATCAGCCGTACCGATCTCCCCTTAAAAAGCCTATGGCGAGTTCTCCTACTGTTAGTGTTTGCCATGCCTCCTTTTTTGGGAGCGATCGCTTGGACTCTGTTAATAGCTCCTAATTCTGGCTGGTTAAATCGCATTTATATCAGTCTGACTGGTGCAGAAACAGGGATATTTAATGCTTACTCGATGTGGGGTGCCATTTTTGTAATTGGGCTATCTACTTATCCCTACGTCTTTCTCTTAACTAGCTCCGCTTTGGATGTAGTTAACTCGGAATTAGAAGATGCAGCCACAATTTTGGGTGCCAACAAGGGTCAGATGACCACTAAAATTACTCTTCCTCTAGTTGCGCCAGCTATTATCGCAGGAGGAATTTTATCCTTTCTAGAAGCGATCGCCTTATTTGGTTCTCCTAGTATATTACTCATTCCCGCGCGTACTACCGTAATTACTACGGAAATCTGGCAATTATTCCAATATCCGCCCAAAATTGAACTGGCTTGCGCTTTCTCTCTCTGTCTGGTGTTAATTACTGCTTTACTCGTTTGGGTACAACGTTCCTTAGTTGCCCGCAAAGATTACGCTGTCATTACTGGTAAAGTGGGGAGAAAACGCTTGTTGCAATTAGGTATTGGACGTTGGTTTGCTCTCGGTTTTTGTCTAATTGTCTGTAGTTTATCGCTCTTTTTACCCGTACTGATTTTATTGCGTACTGCCCTTTCTCAGTCCTGGGGTAGACCATTTGGTTTCGATAACTTTAGCTGGAAATGGTTTGGTGAAGTCTTGAGTAATTCTAGTACTTCCGTGGCGATCCAAAACTCTTTCTTTTTTAGCGCGATCGCAGCAACCCTAGCTATGGCGATCGCTTTAATTATTGCTTATCTAGTCAATCGTCGATTAGTACCTTGGCATCAAGTCTTAAGCTTTTTACCCATGTTACCGATCGCTATTCCTGGAGTGGTGATTGCAGTAGGTATTTTTGCTGCTTATACTCGTCCGCCTCTAATTTTATACGGAACAGCAGCCATTATGATTGTGGCTTTTACCACTAGGTTTTTACCAGTGGCTTTTACTAATGCCAATACCTCAGTAATAAGTATTAACCCTGAGTTAGAGTTAGCTGCTCGTAATTTGGGCGCGACTAGTGCGGATACAGTGCAGAAAGTAGTTTTTCCTCTAATCAAAAGCGGTTTAATTAGTGGCTGGATACTAGTTTTCATTCTTTCTATTCGCGAACTTAGTTGTGCAATCTTACTGTTCACTCTTAATACTCAAGTCATGTCCACGGCATTATTCGAGTTAGTCAGCGAAAGTAGTTACGAGCGTCTTTCTGCCCTAGCTATTATCATGCTGGCGATCGTCTTTACTATTGTTTTGTTAGCCTATCGATTTTTGGGTAAAGATTTCTTATTAGAAAAGTAAGAGGTAAGAGGTTAAAGGTAAGAGGTGTAATTAATTATGTTTAGTTACTAACTACTAACTACAAAATATGTCCAGTATTGTCTTTGAGAATCTAACTAAATATTTTCAATCCAGTCTTGCTCTCGATCGCCTTAATCTGGAAGTAAAAAGTGGCGAATTAATTACTCTACTCGGCCCTTCTGGTTGCGGAAAAACTACTACTTTACGTATGTTGGCAGGTTTTATAACTCCTGATGAGGGTAAAATAATTGTTGACGATCGCATAATTTCTGCTCCCAAAAATTCTCTACCGCCAGAAAAGCGTAATATGTCGATGATCTTTCAAAGTTACGCTATTTGGCCCCATCTAACCGTATTTGAGAATGTGGCTTTTGGATTACGACTGAGAAAAGTAGGTAAAAAAGAATTAAGCGATCGCGTTGCCCAAGCTCTGGCTTTAGTTCACTTAGAAAAATTAGCTCATCGCTATCCCTCCGAATTATCAGGAGGACAACAGCAGAGAGTATCTTTAGCTAGAGCAGTAGTAGTCGAGCCTCAAATTTTATTACTAGATGAACCCCTCTCTAACCTCGATGCCAGCCTAAGAGAAGCAATGCGGAATGAAATTCTGACTTTACATAAGCGATTAAAACTAACCACGGTTTATGTTACCCACGATCGGATAGAGGCATTAGCTTTAGCAGATCGGGTGGTAGTGATGAAAGCAGGAAAAATCCAGCAAGTTGGTACGCCAGAAGAAATCTACGAACATCCAAATACAGAATTTGTCGCTAGTTTTATCGGACGCTGTAATCTGCTCTCTGGCAAGTTAATTAGCCGTAACTCAGTTGAAGTAAACGGTATGCTCTTTCGGGTAGCAGATATAGCCAAAGAGATCGGTGTTGGCGATGGTGTAGTTCTCTGCATTCGTCCCCATGCTGTAATTATGAACTCTGCTCATTATCTTATGGACGGAGAAACAGCCAATTCTCTGGGTGCCAGAGTCGAACATTGCGAATATTTAGGAGAATTTCGCGAATATACACTGAAACTAGACAAAAGTAATCTCAGTCTATGTGCGATCGCGCCACCCCATATTCGTCACCAGCCCAATAGTTTAGTCGATATCTCTATTCCCATTGCTAGCTGTCGAGTTCTTCCTGCTGAAGTAAAAAGTGCTAAATCTCCCTATGTAATGCAAAAAGTGTAGCCAAATTGTTGTAAGGAAAAAAGTTCTTAGTTATTAGCTATTAGTTTCAATACTCTCCACCAATAAATTTATATTTTACGGAAGTTATCAAAATGTTAGTTTCTCATTCTTCCTCTCTCACCGATCGCAATTCTTCTCAAGAACAATCTCTAAGCAATAATCTCTATGAAATTTTAACTGCTTCGGTTAAGAATCCAGCCAAGGTATTTTTGATTAGAGAAGATGAAAGCACGGTTACTTATCGAGATATAGATATACTATCTGCCCGTATTGCCCACCAATTAAGTCAATTGGGCATCAAAAAGGGCGATCGACTTGTAGCTCAAGTGCCTAAATCAGTTGAAGCTTTAGCTCTCTATTTAGGTTGTTTGCGTAGTGGAGTGATTTTTGTTCCTCTCAATCCTGCTTTTACTCTTAATGAGTTGCAGTATTATCTAGAAAATGCCGAACCAAAAATAGTAGTTTGTAGTCCAGATGCTCATGCAGGAATTGCAACTCTAGCTGGCAAAATTGGCATCGATCTAGTTAAAACGATCGAAGCAGACGAAAATAGTTTAATCCCTTCCCCAGAAATTCGATCGGGGGATTTTAATTTCCCTACGGTAGATGTTGCCCAAAACGATATTGCCGTAATGATCTACACCAGTGGCACTACAGGCAAACCCAAAGGAGCAATGCTTTCCCATCGTAACTTAGCAGTCAATGGTACAGATTTAAAAAACTGCTGGGGTTTTAGCGAAAATGATATTTTATTACATTCTCTGCCAATTTTTCACGTTCATGGCTTATTTTTTGCTACCCATTGCGTCATGCTTAGTGGTGCATCTATGTTGTTTTTACCCAAGTTTGATGTCGATAATATCATCAAATTTTTGCCTCAAGCTACAGTGATGATGGGTGTACCAACTTACTATACTAGGCTACTAGCCGATAACCGTTTTCAACAAGAATGTTGCTCCCAGATGCGTCTGTTTATTTCTGGTTCTGCACCACTGCGAGAAGAGACTTTTCAAGCGTTTGAGACTAGAACGGGACTAAAAATTCTCGAACGCTATGGTATGAGCGAGACGGGAATTAACACGTCCAATCCATTTAAGGGAGAAAGAAGACTGGGAACAGTGGGTTTACCTTTAGGCAAATCAGAACTACGCATTGTCGATGAAAATAATAATCCTTTACCATCAGCACAAGTTGGTCACGTGCAGGTGAAAGGAGAAAATGTATTTAATGGTTATTGGCAAATGCCAGCCAAAACTAAAGCCGAGTTTACGGCTGACGGTTTTTTTAAAACTGGAGACTTAGGCAAGCGTTCGGCAGATGGCTATGTTTCTCTAGTTGGCAGAGCCAAAGATTTAATTATTTCTGGGGGCATGAATGTCTATCCTAAAGAAGTAGAATCTTGTCTCAACGAAATTACTGGAGTAGTCGAATCTGCTGTTATTGGTTTACCTCACCCTGATTTTGGCGAAGCGGTAACTGCTGTAATTGTTTCAGATAATTTAAAGATTAGCGAGCGACAAATTAAAGCCTATTTGCAGGAAAAATTAGCTAACTATAAAATACCCAAACAATTTTTGTTAATAGAAAGTCTTCCCAGAAATGCTATGGGTAAAGTACAAAAAAACATCTTAAGGAAAAAATATCAGAATTTATACAATACGTCTCTGTCGTGAATACCATTTAAATTGGTATAACAACTCTATAATTTTCTGTATCAAAAGAAAAAAACCACTCTTTTCTTAGAGTGGTTTCAATAGATTCACTTTTGAGATAAATTGTAAGAACTATTTAACAATTCCTTCAACAGATGCTATTTCAGATTGGGAAAGCTTTAATCCTTGAGCATAGATGTTGGAATTATTTTGAGCAATCTGGGTGTAAGATTGACGGACCTGGGCGTTTACTGCCACAGTTGTTGCATCATACATCCCTGTAGCCATTTTAGGATAAAGTCCAACTCCGATAATTAAGACTAAGAAGCAAGCAGCGATAAATATTTCACGGGGTTGAGCATCATTGAATTGTGCTTCGTTAGGTAAGACGCAATTGTTACCGAAACAAGCTGCTTTCTCATTATTATGTTCTCGATCACCTTCACTACCTACAACACAAGCATTGGCAGACTCGGTTCCGTAAAATAGCTGGCGCAGCATCGAGAGTAAGTAAATAGGAGTAAGAATTAGTCCTACTGCTGATAAAAAGACCATCGCAGTGCGGAAAGAGGAACTGTAGATATCGCTATTGCTGAAGCCAACAAATACTGCAATCTCACTCACAAAACCACTCATACCAGGAAGAGCTAAAGATGCCATCGCACCTGCGGTAAACAGAGCGAACACTTTGGGCATTGCCTGACCTAGATTGCCCATTTTATCCAAGAGCATGGTATGGGTACGGTCGTAAGTTACCCCTGCTAGGAAGAATAATACAGCAGCAATTAAACCGTGAGATAACATTTGTAGCATCGCTCCACTAATACCCAAGTCGGTAAAGGAGGCAATACCCAAGAGTACAAAACCCATATGGGAAACGGAAGAATAAGCTAGACGACGCTTCATGTTGGTTTGTCCAAAAGAAGCAAATGCACCGTAAATGATATTAACTACACCTAAAACAACTAGAATGGGGGCAAAGTAAACATGAGCATCGGGAAGTAAACCTAGGTTCAAGCGAATTAGTCCATATCCTCCCATTTTTAAGAGTACACCTGCCAAAATCATCGAGATAGGGGAAGAAGCTTCGCCGTGAGCATCCGGTAGCCAGGTATGTAGGGGAAAGATGGCTAGTTTTACGCCGAAAGCGATTAGCAATCCAGCGTATAAAGGAATTTCTAAAGCAATAGGATAGTCCTTAGCTGCTAATGCAACCATATCGAAGGTGAGAGTTCCTCCACCATAGAGAGCCATGGTTAACCCTGCTACTAAGATGAAGATAGAAGCTGCTGCGGTATAAAGTATGAACTTCATCGCTGCATAACGTCTTCTCTTGCCACCCCAGATAGAGATCAGTAAGTAAACAGGTACTAACTCTAGTTCCCACATAATAAAGAGTAGGAGCATATCTTGAGCCACGAATACCCCTATCTGTGCAGCATAGAGGAGCAGCATCAGAAAGTAAAATAAACGAGGTTGGCGATCGACTCTCCATGCAGACAATATTGAAAGACTGCTTACAAACCCTGCTAACAATACTAAGGGCATAGAGATACCATCAACGGAAACCGCCCAGTTAAGACCAATTTGTGGTATCCAAGTATAACTTTCTGCCATTTGCAAGCTAGCAGTGCTGGCATCGTAATTTTGCCAAAAGGCGTAACACATTAACACGAAGTCGGCGATACCTACGCCTAAGGCATACAAACGCAGCCTTTTTCCATCTTTATCGGGTATTAAGGGAACGAGAAAAGATGCAAATAATGGTAATGCTATTAGTGTAGTAAGCCAGGGAAATTGTATAGTATTCATCAAAATATAATCCCAAATTTAATTTACATATGTGAAGGAGTTAAAATAGCCAGAGCAAATCAATCATCATTATTCGATCGCTAACTTATTTACTTACTCCTCTTCAGTTGGTAGGTGCTGAATTTGTAGTCAGAACTTGTTGTCTTGCCAACATTTGACGTTATGTAAAATTACTTGTATGTTTGCAGTAATATTGTTCCGTAACTTTTCTTTATATTACGTTACCTACCGTGACAAACTTGGGACAAAAAAGTGATATTCTAGGTAAGATTACTCACTACTTAGGTGGAATATACGGTGTGTAGGCAAAAAGGCTTAAGTATCTTGACGATGAGTATTGCGCCAAACATGAGGAGTCTGATTGTGTACTTGCCTAAATTGACGGATAAAATAGGTAGTACTCTTATATCCAATTAATTCCCCTACTTTACTAATATCATTTTCTGTATTTAGTAATAAGCGACGTGCTTCTAGCATTCTTCTTTCTCGAATTAATTCCAATGCAGTATTACCAACAAATTGACGAAGCAAACTAGCAAGATAAGTAGGAGAAAAATTTACTTCGTTGGCAATATCTTTGAGAGAAATGGATTTTTTGTAGTTATTGTCTATATATTGAAATACTTGATTCAAAATAGGATGCCTTTCTCTGCTTAGACATTCTTCTTTTTCTTCTTTAGCTATACGAGCAAGACTGACTAATATTTCAGTTAAGTAGGCTCTAGCTGCTTGTTTGTAACCGAATTTCTTGTTGTTTAATTCTACATGAAGTGCTTTAAAACATTGACACCATAAAGGACGACAAGACAGAGGTATATTGTAATACTGAGCCTCTATGTTTGTTTCTGAAAATTTTATGAAGGGTATGATTAGAGGGTCCTTAAACCAATTTAAGCAAGAATCAGCATCCCAATAGTAAGGATTAATAGCAGTTGTTGCAAAAAATACTCTCCAGCCTTCTGCTTGAGAAAAAAATTTTCTTGGGTACAATTTACCAGATGGTATGGTCAATAAATCTCCCGATTTAACTCGCCAAGTACGGGCTTGATGTTGATATTGACCGTCATTTTCAAAGTAAATAAGTTGTAAATAACGATTATTACTTGGTTTAAAGTGATCCAGATTATACTCGTTATTTAATCTTTGAATAGCTATTTCTTGGTATCTATTGTCTACATACATAAAATGAAGTAGAAGTAATCAAAACAACTTTTTGTTTTTTTAGATGCGCTTTAAAGTATGCGCTCAAATATTCAAAATTAAAGAGGCAAGATAATTGCCTCTTAATGATTTACCTTAGGAATACTCTGGTTTTATTCGCTCACAGAACCTAAGCAAATCTCAATCCTAATCGTCCATTTCTTTCAAAGTAGCTACTGTAGAAGCAGAAATCTGACTCAAGTAACGGAAAATCCAGAATTTCGCCACTGTATCCATGATAACTGGCACCGTAGCAATGAATAGAGAAATCATACTTTCATTGGCAGCAACCCCGACGTGATTGGCTAACCATTCCAGTACAACTTCCCAACCATGAGTTGAGTGGAACCCTACAAATATATCTGTAACCAGAATAATTGCAAATGCTTTAGCACTATCACTCAGACCTGAAACAATATTATCGATGAAAGATTTGAGAACGTTTATTTCGTTCCTACGAATTATAAGTACGAAACAAAATGCTACAAACCCAACTAAATCAGCAAAAATATTACTAATAGAATCGATTTTCTTGAAGTGGAATTCTTCAGCAATTTCGTTAGCTTTCTCTTGAACCTTTTCTTCAAGTTGTTCTCTGTTTAAAGGCGGGGCTGCCTTTAACATCCGATTCATTTTTAGCTGTTCTTCGTAGGTGCTAAGCTCCCCTAAAGCTTCTTCTTTCCACTCGTAGTTTAATTCATCGATCGCTACAACTTCTTCACCCCTAAAATCTGTAACGATAGGTTTGATGATGAAATTCTTAGAGAGTTGCTGAGTGATGATTGGCACAACAATCAACAAAATTAACAGTCTAACTCCAACAACTGTGATTTGTTTTGAGCGACGAAATTCGTCGACTATTTGTTGCTCTGATTGGGTACCAAGGTCTTTTCTTATCTTGCCAAGAGTTTTTCCCAGAGAGGCAGACAAATTTCCTGTATTGCTGAATACAGAGCCTAAATCTACTGAATTACTTTTACCTTTCTTTATTTGACCAGACCTTCCTGAAGACTTAGCAACAGAGTTAACATCAACAACTTTGATGTTAGGTAAGTTAGGGTTTCCATTATTGGCTGGATTGTAGTTAACTCCACCCGGAACTGAAGGAGTCATAGCAGAAGAGCTAGGACCCATAGCATATTTAGCTAGAATTCCCTCAACAAAGATGAGTTTTTCTACATAATTGGAGCTAAGTTGGCTAATTGCACCACCGTCATCGTTAAACTCTTTGGTTTTACGCTGAAGTATTTCTAAATTTTTAACAATCTCTGCCTCTAAAGAAGGATGAATATTGCTGCCCTCTCCTAGCATTTCAATAGGAATTCTGTTTTGATTAAAATGGTTATCTTCTATAACCTTAATCTTGATTGCAGCTTGGTAGGCATCTTCTAGGGCTTGTTCCCCATTGCCGAAGAACTTAGAGAAGGGGGATCCTTTTTTTCTGGGAAATATAGATGTCATAATTTAACAAATAGTAAATTTACAATGATTTTTATTAGCTCTATTTATCTATTTGAGGGACTGCTTAGATTAAGCGATCGAGTTCTGGTGATGAAATAAAGACCGAGTATGATTAAATTAATCAATGTCTTTCCTATTTCCATCCAGCTTGTTGACTTAATTTTGCAACATAGAGTAATACGGTTACAATATTAGATACCTAGTTATATTCCTCCTGACTGGATGGAAAATATATCTGTTTGCATAATTAAGTATCATTATTCTCTTAGTTAAGCAATCTAAAGTAACAAACTCGGGACAAGAAAGTAACAAATCAGGGACAAAAAAACATGTAGTGCTAATTTAATGTTAAATCGATCGTTTAAAACAATTCTCGTGTAGTTTATATTCATTTATTCAGCAATAATATGCACGACTAAGGATGATTAATTGTATTTAACTATGGTATTGTCTGTTTTTTTACGTTTTTAGTCTAAACTACTTCTGATTTAATCAAAAAAATAATTGTATTCTTCATATTGGCAATGGCTTCAGTTTCGATAATTGGTAAAATCTTCATAGGAAAACTTCACCATCTTCTCGGCCAAGGTAATTTTTGCTTTTTATGAGTCAAATTCCTAGCCAGAGTTAAGTTGACGTAGCTTATGAAGAAGGCGAAAATATAAATATGAAACTTTTATTGGTTGAAGACGATTGGGAAATTAGTGAGCTGCTAGCAGAAGCTTTAACTGACCAACACTATACTGTCGATATCGCTAGTGATGGTCAAGCTGGCTGGGATTTTGTTAAGGCTTTTGATTACGATCTCATCTTATTAGACTGGATGTTGCCTAAACTAGATGGGATCAGTCTTTGCCGTCAGCTACGAGCTCAAGATTATCAGATGCCAATATTGATGCTCACAGCAAAAGATAGCAGTACTGCTCAGGTACAAGGACTCGATGCTGGTGCAGATGATTATGTTGTTAAGCCTTATCGTTTAGATGAGCTACTAGCTCGTATTCGTGCATTGTTACGTCGGGGTAGTTCCAATTTACCTCCTGTCCTTAAATGGGATGATTTACTTCTCGATCCCAATACGTGTAAAGTGTCATATAGTGACAAAACCGTAAAAATAACACCCAAGGAATATCGTTTACTAGAACTTTTCCTGCGGAATGGAAACCGAGTACTAAGCAGAAGTGCCATTTTAGAGAATCTTTGGTCGTTTGATGAGCCACCTGATGAAGATGCCGTTAAAGCGCATATTAAGCGTCTCAGGCAGAAACTGAAAAGAGCTGGAGCACCTAATGACTTTATTGAAACAGTTTATGGATTGGGCTACCGTCTCAAACAGAAACTCTAGCCAGAGATTTCCTTATTTACGTAGACGTTTACTCCTTGCCTATTTAATAGCTATAGGAGCAGTTTTTGGTACTTCAACTGTCTCTCTATACATTTTTTTTACTCACAGCCTCAACCAGCAGCTAAATAATAGACTGCTCACTCTAGCTCAAGCAGCAGTTCCTAGCTTGAAAGTGGTTAAAAACGAAAGTCGTGAAAGCTTGGAGCGCGATTTACCTTGGCGTAATCTGTTTTATCAACAAGATCAGGGCTTAGAATGGTTTGACGCTGAAGGTCAACTTTTAACTACAGAAGGAAACATTCGTCACCGATTACCCCTAACTGGGAATTTACGCTCTTCAAATGTAGGAGAAGGTGCGCCGTTATTCGAGCAACAAGATAAAACTAGGCTGGTAACTATTGCTGTCTACACTAGTTCTTCTGACCAAAAAATTCTCAGTTTAGAAGGTTTTATTAGAGCTAGCGAATCTACGGAAAAGATAGAAGCTACTTATAGTCATTTTCTCCAAGCATTAGTTTTAGGAAGTATATCGGGCTTTTTCGTCATTTTTGTGAGCAGTGTTTACTTGACTCAACAAGCCTTGAGACCAACCCAAGAAAGTTTTCAACAGTTAAAACAATTTACTGCTGAAGCTTCTCATGAACTCCGCAATCCTCTAACTAAAATTAGCTTTGCTGCAGACAATTTACTAAGTCATCCAGAACAATTTCGTAGATCGTCGGAATTAAAAAAGCTGAGAATTATTAAAAGTTCTACAGAACAAATGAAGCGGTTGTTGGAAGACTTACTTTTTTTAGCCAGAACTGATTCCTTACCTGATGAAGTAGATTTGGAAGGGTCAATTGTAGCTTTAGATGAACTGTTTAAGCCTTTAGTAGACCATTTTAAAGCTATTGCGGAAACCAAAAAAATCACTTTTCAATCTAACTTAATGAGCGATTTGGTTGTTAAAGGTGATGCGTCGGAGTTGAGTCGTTTATTTTCTAATCTTTTAGAAAATGCCTTAAAATATACAGATGTCGGGGGAAATATTAATTTTTCTTTACAAAAAGTTAAACAACAGGCTCTTATTTCGGTGCAAGATACGGGTATTGGCATTGCATCTGAATATTTACCTTTTGTCTTTCAACGTTTTTGGCGAACTGAACGAGCAAAACAAAAACAAGGAGAAGGATTGGGATTAGGTTTAGCGATCGCCGAAGCGATCGCCCATAAACACAAGGGAGAAATTTCTGTAGAAAGTGAGAGAGGAATAGGTAGCTGTTTTCGAGTTTATCTACCTTTAGTCTAGTTATAAAAAATTAACATGGAAAAGCCATAGTTTTTCTACTTTTTTACTTTTTGTCCCTAGATTGTCCTTTTTTACTCCCGAGTTTGTCACTATCTATGATTTATCTTCTTATATATATCGGGCTAATTATGTTAGGCGATTAACAAACGGTTAAAGTATCAAAGAGAATTATGCAAGCAGTTATTTTATTGTTATTTGTAATCGCTGAATGCAGTCCCGATTAATCCTTCGTTTTACGGTAGTTTAATGGTGGCTTTAGAGCGGTGGCAATAAAAAATGATGGCAATAAAAGATAAATCTCATTGAGGCAAGCTTAAAAGCAAACAAGCTTTATCTGTTTGTTTAACAACAGCGAATCTGTGGTTTCCCAATCTAATTTTAAGATTAGACTTATTTATCTATGTCATTAATTACTATTTTAACTCAATTTCTTCGCCAAACTTTTCCCTATATACGTAAACGCTTGCTGCTTGCCTACATAATTATTATGACAATTATTTTAGGTACAGCGGAAACCTCACTATACTTTTTTTTAATTCATATTCTTCATCAACAATTAGATCATGAATTACTGACTTTGGTTGAAGTAGCAACTCCTAGTTTGAATACTATTGAGACTAGAGGAATTGAGAGCCTCGAGCGTAATTTATCTTGGCGTAATTTTTTCTCTCAGGAACAACAGAGTTTGGAATGGTATGATGCTGATGGTACGCTTCTAGCCAAAGAAGGTAATCTTGCTTCCTATTTGCCTTTGTCTTTAGATCGAGTAAAAGAACAAAAAGATGCCCCTTTATTTCAGCAAGATGCGAATATCCGCGCCGTAACTATTTCTGTATACGAGAGTGACCTAGAAGATACAGATATAATTTTAAAAGGCTATATTAGAGCTAGTGAATCGACTACAAATATACAATCGACTTTTAGTAAACTAAGACTAGGTTTAGGGTTGGGCGGTAGTACAGCTTTAATCTTGGTTAGTATAAGTAGCATTTATCTGACCCAACAAGCAGTTAAGCCCATCCAAAAAGTGTTTTTCCATCTCGGACAATTTACTTCTGATATTTCTCATCAGCTACGCACTCCTCTGACTAGAATTAGTATGGCTACGGAGATTTTGCTTACTCACAAAGAAGCAATTCAGCCTTCTGATGCTAGGAAGATCAATATTATCAACGGTGCTACAGAGCAAATGAAACGGTTGATAGAGGATATGTTATTTTTGCTCAGGAATGACTCATTTCCTAATTCTACTAAGTTAGAAAAAAAGACAATTTCCTTAAACCAGCTACTTCAAGAGGTGATTGAAGAGTTTGAGCCAGCATTTGCGAGACAAGGGATTGAGTTTCAAGCACAGTTAGTCAATCGGGTCTTAATCAAGGGTGATACTGCTCATTTACATCGTCTATTTGCTAATATTCTCGATAATTCCCTCAGTTATACTCATCCAGGCGATAAAGTGCATCTGTACGTAGAAAAATACAGGCGTAAAATTGCTATCTGTATTCAAGATACTGGTATAGGCATAGCTTCTGACGATCTTCCCCATATTTTCCAATATTTCTGGAGATCTGAGGTCGCTAAACAACAACAAAGGGATCGGTTTGGGTTGGGTTTAACTATTGCTCAAACCGTAGCCAAACAACATAATGGCGACATATTTGTTACTAGTAAAGTTGGCTCTGGTAGTTTATTTAAAGTGGTTCTGCCCATAGTTTAGTATTGTAATTGTGGGCAGTTTGACAACAAGTTTTATGACTAATCAGATTGGGAAACAGCAAATCTTTTGCTTAAGGATTCTACTCGGCGTTTTGCTGTACTGTTCTTAGGTTCGTACTTTAAAGCCTGTTCGTAGGTTTCTAGAGCTTTAACAGTCATTTGTTTGCGTTCGTAAACATTACCCAAGTTATTCAAAGCAATTACATACTCGGGATAAAGTTTGAGTGCTTCTTTATATTGACGAATAGCGATATCGTATTGTTCTTGTGCAAAATAAGCATAGCCCATCGCATTATGAATTAATGCTTTATTTTCTGGCTCTATATTTTTCTCTGCTTTTAATGCTTTTTGAAACAAGTTAATTGACTGAACAAATAATTTTTTATCGAGGTAAAGACTACCAAGCTCATAGTATTCTAGTGCAGTTCCTTTTTCTTGCTGGAGTTTTTTTTGTAGACGAGAAAATTGGTTTTCTGAGCGACGAGTTTTAATGATTTCTATGATAATAACGATCGCAGCTATAAGTAATAAACCTAGTAAGATGGAAAGATAAACTGCAGGAAGTTTTTCATTCATAGTTGGTTATTTGTTATTTTTTATTTGTTGTATTTATTACGCTCGGGTTAAGGTAATCCCCAATATTCAATTCTTTCTTGTAACCATCCCGATCTACGCCAACGAACGATCGCTTCTCGCACTTGTTTTCGCAAATCTTCATATTGGATTCCTTTCGGCATAACTACAGATAATGGTTCGCCAGATAGTCTATCTGGTAATAATCGATACTGAGGGTATTGTTGTATCCAGCCAGCGAGAATACTGCGATCGCCAGCAAAAGCAGTAACTTTATTTTTTTCTAACAAATTTAGTGCTTCTTGATAGGATTTTACCCCGATTAATTTAGCTTTAGGTAACTCATTACGAATTACAGCAATGGTGGTCGAACCATATAATACAGCAATTTTAGCTTCTGCTAGGTTTTCTTTATTATCTATAAATTTATTGTTAGTAATTAGTCCCGTACCATCGAGATAATAGTAGGGACTAAAATCGACAATTCTAGTGCGGGGAATGGTTGCCGTAACTCTAGCGATCGCTATATCTACTTTTTCATCTAATACTGTTTGTAAGCGTTCTTGGTTCGTAACTGGTTTTAAAACTACTGCCTCAGCACTACCTAATAATTCTTCAGCCAAACGACGAGCTATATCAATTTCTAAGCCTACTAAATTTCCCTGTTCGTCGTTAAAACCAAGAGGACGAACATTGTCTTTAACCGCGACAATTAATTGTCCTCGCTGTTTAATTTCTGCTAACTCAGCAGTTTTAGCTGATGGCGATCTAATTACCATTATTGCTAATAAACCGATGATTGCAGCCAAGAAAGATAACTTTTGTTTAATCATGCGATCGCGATAATTTCTTCTAAGAAAGTTTTTACCTGGTTCGGATTTTTTAAGATAACAATTTTCTTAGAGTATTGATGTTGGTTCAGTCTGGATATAATTTGTGGTCGTTGTTGTCTGGGAAAATTATAAACGTATAGTAAAAATTCCCAAGTTAACCTTTCCCTGCAACCTGCAGCCATATCATCTCTTACATTACCTCTATATTGCAGATATCTTTTGATTATTCGCCATAAACACAAGTTACGCGGGAAATCGAGCCAAATGATTGTATCTGCTGCTTCCAGTCGGATATCCATAGTACTTCCATAATTACCATCGATAATCCAGCACTCACCCTGAAGTAACTTTTGGTGTAAGGTATCCCAATCATTTTTGGGAGTTTCTACCCAATTGGCTCGCCAGTAATAAGAATCTAGATGAATAATTGGTAGAGCAAGTTTTTGTCCTAAACTTTTAGCTAAAGTTGATTTACCCGCACCACAAGAGCCAATAATCGCAATACGCTCCATAAGCTTGTCTTAAAATGGGTAAAACTCGGCTTCTCAGAAAAACCGAGTCGATCGGATATACAATTTCTCGCTTAATCCTTACCAAATTATTTTGCTTGAGTAGAAGAATTCAGAATTCAGTACATTCATTAACGCTTGGTTTATCCACTTTGGGCTAATGTTTTGAGTAAACTTTTCGAGCCTACTCCGAACTCCAAACTCCGAACTTATTGTTGACTGGCTGCTTCTACAACTTTGCCAAAAGCTTCCGGATCGGTCATCGCCAATTGAGCTAACATTTTCCGATTTAGCTCAATGTTAGCTTTTTTGAGCTTACCTGTGAGTTGGCTATAGCTCATACCATGTAGACGCGCTCCTGCATTGATTCTAGTAATCCAGAGACGACGGAAATCCCGTTTGCGTTTACGTCGATCGCGATAGGCATTCCGCAAAGCTTTCATTACCTGCTGATTAGCAGTGCGGAACAGTTTAGAATGGGAACCACGAAAACCTTTAGCTAGTTTAAGGATTTTTTTACGGCGTTTACGGGCAACATTACCCCGTTTTACTCTTGTCATAACTAATCTGTATGAAATTTACTTCTATATTTTTTGACAACTCGATCTACTAGTTTGATATGTCTAATAGTTTACTTATCCTTACATATAAGGCAACATTAGGCGTACATTTTTTTCATCTGCTTCATGAACTAAAGCGATATTGGAAAGACGACGACGAGTTTGTTCGGAACTTTTATGATTTAGTAAGTGGTTCTTATAAGCTTTACGGCGAAAGATTTTCTTACCGCTACCAGTAGGGCGAAAACGCTTAGCAGCAGCTTTCCGAGTCTTTAACTTGGGCATAGTTTATTTTGAATTCGACACAATTTTCTATTATACCTTTTTTCTTTCAGAGAATAAATTTTGACCGTATTCCTCGTCGAAGCAGGCTCCGTTCCCTTTCTCCTGTTGTCTTTAATATTTTAGAGAGGCATTATAACTGTTCCAATACTATATCTAAGTGAATTTTTGGTAAATTTATTTGGAAAAAATGTGACAAATAAGTACTTTCCCTTATATAATCTTCATGTAATCTTTTTGGAATTCACAAATACTTTTATCTCCAGGTTCAAGGTATTGGAGAGAAAAATGTCTATAAACTCGAAGTATGGCTAGATCTAACCAACTAATTTCTGCTCCTAATATTTATTTATTTACTTTTCAACAACAACAAGAGTTTTTTTCTCAGAGTTCCTTAGAACCTTTATCTCCAGAATGGTCAACTCATAAATATTGTCAAATACTAAATCATTTTCATGTCTGTCAGAAAATAAAATTAAATTCCAGAGTGGATAAGGAGAATTTAGTCGATCGAAGGCAAAATTATCCCCAAGATATTACTCAGAAACAACAATTTTGGGGGACGATTAAAACTCAAGAAAATTTAGAATTAATTCAGGGAGAAGCCTATCCAAGCTGCGCAGACACAAGTCATATTATTTCCCTGAGAATTCATAGACAAGAAAAGAATGCAAAGGAAGCGATTAGTATAGATAAATTAGCTTTTTTCAATCCTAAAAATTGTTTTTCACCTCACAACATTCAAACTAACTTGGGTCAGACCCTTGTTATTACGGCTTTAGTGAATAATAAAGAAAATATGCAACCAGACTCATTAAAGTCTTTGGCAGATAGTTGTCTTTCTTGTTTTGCTCATTTACCAAATAGTTCGCAAAAAACTGTCTCGATCGATTCAAGCATTATTGCCAATGGCTATTTTTCTACGTATTATTTACCGGGAAACTCCCGTCAGTACAATCAAATTATAATTTGTTTATTTTTTCGCCAAAAAGACCAGGATAATTTTCACAGACATCATCAGCAGCTATCTAAATTCTTTTTCTCGCTTCATAAATTAACTTATGTCCATCAATATAGTAATAATTTATTTAAATTAGCTTGTTATCAAATAGATAGACTTAAATATCACCTCAAAACTTTAAATAGTAGTGATCTAGCTCAATTTTCGTCGCCCAATGATGTTAGAGTAAAATACTCATCTGTCTATGACCAAAATAGAATCGATTGGCATTCACACAAGAACAGTTTTTCCCAAATAAATAGAAAGCCTATAGCAGGGCAAACGCATCTAAATTAGTCTTGACAAAAACACCTATTAATGAATCGATGAAAGAATCAGGATTTATCGTTTGATAGATTTGACAAGAATTTAAGCGATCGCTTAA
>JAAUYH010157392.1_pt1 | contig 21719 bp, 13 predicted proteins | sample 7278061 | NCBI WGS metagenome assembly JAAUYH01 (sample SAMN14350203, study PRJNA611818) | marine sediment metagenome | isolation source: surface marine sediment (0.6m) | place: French Polynesia: Moorea | collected 2018-08 | reverse complement strand
TAATTTTTCGGAGATTTAATTTTTGCTTCGCCCATTTTCCAATCTCAGCAACTGTGCAGTTCACGTTTTGATTTTGGCGCTTTTCCAGCTCAACAATAATTGCGAATTTTCGTTCCGAAGTCAGACGTTGTCGTCGATTTTTTTCAATGTTTTTTGTTTGTCTGCAGTACTACTGTTCTACAGGCCCTATCATATTTTGGGTGCAATGCCCGTTTACGGTTATGGATTTTATCACAAACTGTAAGATGTGTGGCGGTTTATTTGCAGTGAGAGAGGTAGGTTTTGTCCAAACGCTATGCACACTATCGAGAGGGAGGACTGTACTTGCATGGCTAACATTTATATGTATAATATATATATTCCAGGCAAATCAGGTAGTTGAAAACCGAACGTCGAACAGTATCGCAATATTAAAATTTCTAATGCCTTTACTATACACTGCGAACATCGAAATTATTCACAGTTCATCAATTTCACTGTATGAATTCCAATATTTTGCAATGTCAATGAAAATACAGAATGGCAGGTTCATTGCGTAATCAAAATCCCCTTAATTTGATTTTACAATTTGATTGAAGCAAGTCTTGACTGAGAAACACCTCATCTCATCTGATGACTGACGCACCTCTTTTAAGTCGTTGAATTTCATGGTTAAAATTTGGTATTTTGAGAACCCATTCAAATAGCCAACATTGTAAGTACAATAGTACTAGGCAGCCGAACAATTAAGCCTATGAAAACGCCAGCCTCGCCAACATCATCTGATTGTTAGTTTCGGAAGTAGAATGAGAAATACGCAAGACTTCATTCTCCACCCTGCACATTCACTAGATGCTTCACTTCTGCAACGATGATGTGGTATAGAAGTGTCTAATCGAGACAAAATTTCATCGAATGAATGACGCCTTACCCATCAGCTTCGAAGTCGAACAGGGCATTCTCATCGATGAATCCTTCAGGCTTCACATGAAGGTTCATTCGCGATAAGTAGGGAAGCGAAGGCTTATTGCATGGCATTTTTTGAATCAAGCCACAGTCGAATCAATGCATTAGATATGAATAGCCTTGTTCCTGAGTCTTTCATACTTCGTCTCTCGCCGGCTGAATCGAGTCGTTGTCGGGTCGAAAAATGCCAAATTCCTTCTCCAAATCGACCGTCCTGTGCCGTCGTAGTCGAGTAGACAAGATACCGACACTCAACAAATCTTGCTCCTGATCCTCAGAACTGGACGCCGTTCGCATCGCGAAATAATTACACTTGATGCATTCCCGTTTGCCAGGCCACGAATCCTTTTTCTGCAATCTTGCACGAAAATAAATCTCCAGTACCACCCCCACCGTCATCGCTACGAACGCGACCGTCAGCAATGCTGCACCGAAACTGAACAACTTCAATGTAGGGGAACATTTCGCCACCCATGCCTCTGCCACACCCAGGTCTTGGCTCGAGTCTAGTCCGTAAACCAGAGTGCTCGACTCGATAATAGTCGTGGCACTCAACGCAACCAGCTCGATTCCTTCGAAAGCGAGAGGTAGACAGGCCATGATGTCAGCGGCAAGAAAGTACAAATGCAAAATCCAATTAACGTCAAGAAACAACGCAATTGGTATAAGTGCACAAAAACAGGGCAGTACCAAGATGGATATGTTCGCTGCAGTCATCCCGTCTTCTGCCGCCGCCAGGAAGTTTGCGCCAGTACTCATGGCCGCCGCAATAGCAGGATTATTCTCCAATCGTAGCATATCCAAGAAAAGTGACGCGGAGGGCATTCCTCCCCACGTTGATTGAATTGTTGTCGCGTTCACACGTACCTGTGCTGAATTATTAACGTATAGCTGTAAGTTTCCCACCGAACCATTCTTGTTCGTCAGATACTCTTCAAGATAGTACCTCCCACGATCTTCTCTTCGAATTTCAGTTGGGTGTGAGGTTAGTGAACCGAGAATTGCCCACATACCACGCACACGAAACGCCGCAACATGTCGAATTTCGCACGTTTGAAACGCCGACGAGAAATGAAAGGCGTAGTGATTAAGCGGGCCTTGACTCCAACGAGTTCCCAGGCCTGTTTGTTCGACTAACTGGCGTCCTTGACCTTCAAGAGTGTCTTGCAAGGTTGCAATGTAGTTCCATAGATTTTCCTCGTTTCCAAGTCTTAGCTCAGTAATACAGTTGGACTTCCATTGGCCTAGTTGTAGCATTCGCATAAGTACTGCGATTCGACCCGGCGCAACATTGTCATGGTGGTTACATATTGAACTTAACGCATTGTGCGCGTGGTCATAGTCGGCAACTTTCTTGCTCATTGCGTCACCAACAGAATCAAAGTAGCCCAGTAGTTCGAGGGTGGCGTGCCGTGCAGTGGAATTCTTGTTCACCACAGCGGACATGGGGCCGAAATTGGAAACCGCGATGCTGCGATTTAGTGCCCATGGTGGCAAAGGCCGCGCGGGTTGCGAATGCCTCGCTGTAACAAATGCGAGAGACAAGGCTAGTCCGAAAATGTAAATTAATAAACTTGCCCTCATGCGCGCAGTCGTTTCAGTGTCGTAACTAAGGTAGTTCACTTGCACCCTGTCTGTCTCTCAAGACATAGATCTACGACATAGAATCGCGAACAGCTGTACACGTATTATTTCAAAATCCAGCTCTCCCTCTCTTACTTACTGTATCTGCAACAGAGAAATACTGCAATGCACTAACGTATGCCTAATACAACCCTACAGTACTGAATTGAACTATTGTATTTGTTTGATAGCATTGAAGTAAACGCAAAGTGGACTTCCAAGTATCGTGCGCTAGTCCACAATGCCCATTACTGACCTTCGATTTTTACTATGCAGTCGCACTCTTAGCAGCAGTCGCATTTCCAATAATTTTGAAAAGGGTTGCACCATACAACAATGAGCATGTGTTTGGGATTGGTGCACACTGTTACAGTACCGACTTGTCGGCCTGCTTAGAAACAGGGTTTAACATCTATTTTATTTACAGTAACAGTTTTTCGATGGAACCCTTCTCGTTGTCCCATTTTGGTGCTGAGGTGAGGCTGTGACCAGCTGCACCCATATTTCCATTCCTTGTTTCCTACTCGGAATACTTTGTGTTTACAGTATTCTTTCTAATCGCATATAATAGTCGGCATCGAGCAGTATGCAGTAGTACTTCCTCCACGCCTGAAAAACAAGCATCGCACTTGATTACTTCGCTAAACTGGAGCACTACCTCAAGTACGAGCATGCTATTGGTGCGAACCTGTTAGGATTCGTTTTCGTAGGTCTGCAAAATGAAAGACACTGCCCTATTTGTTTCCATAAATGACGGCTGTTTTGCGCCCATGGCACTACCCAATATGCACGTCCCCATACCGCCCCGTAACTTTTATTTGGACTCATTCTCCCATCCCTGTGAAACATTCAAAGTATGCGTAATATTTCACCGGGGATGGCCACGGCCCGAATGAAGTCGGTGCACGTCCTAATTTGGGCTGTATTTATTGGAAGGTGGGGTCGAAAGATGCAATGGACAAGTCACAATCATTTCTTGGTTTTCGGAACGCAGCCACTCTAGAATTAGGTCGACTAGACAGTGGGGTATGGAAGGATGTTGAGGAGTGAATGTGGGCATTCAAAGTGGACGATCGTGTACCGTTCTACAGGGTCATTTACATGAGGACATGCAGCGGAACAACGCTTGGACTGTCTCTAATTTACAAATTAAGATTATCCCAAGTACATCACTGAGGTATACATGTATAAATAAATATCCAGATTCGTAACAGATACAAAAATTATTTAATTCATTTATCCCTGTTTCTTGGTTGTATTCAAATATATAATCAAATGAGTTTGAGTAGTCGAAGAATATAATTACAGCAGTATCCCTCAACGAAAGTCAGTTCATTTCATACACAGTGACTCCTTACTTTAGGAGACTGGGCGTTCGAATGACAACTCTCCGGAACGCCAACTCACGAGTAGGGTAAATTGTCGATTGATGGGAAGAATCCACAGTGGGAGCTGATAGTTTAGTGCACGTGTAGAGCTCTCCAAACAGTCCAGCAGCTTACCATTGAAAGATAACCCTGCATTTCGTTGTAAATACGGAGTTTTGCTCATCAGTCAACTCAGTACACTTGGGTGAACGAGCTAGAACTGATAGGTTGGTTGAAAACAGTAGATAAGGCTGAAAAGGATGCGACGACAACGGTGGCATTTGACGGATGAAAATTTCACTGGGAATTTTTCTGGACTCTTGAAGCGGCCGTGATAAGTATTGATACTACTTGATCGAGAACGACACTAAGTACCAGTGTATCAAGTCTGGATGCCTAGAAATACGAGATGGTGATAGTCCACAAAGTTTACTGAATCCGGTCAAGTATTTCTGAACGGAGGGAGTAATTTAGAGTTCATCGATCTGTTAGTTTTTCAATGGTAGATACTGTCTCGCGCATATTGATAAATTCAGAATCTTCTTGATATCGTCTTCTTCTAAACGCAATTTATTTGATTTCGTTTGTGTACTTCTGCGCCTTCTTTCACTTTGTCGATACTCAGGGTCTTCATCTGAATCGAAGAAATACTGCCAATATTTGTTTATTCTCTGCAATAATTTGCTCAGTATAAGTTATTCTTTCTAGAGCAAATAAATAATCAGGCTGATTACCTAAGAAAGGGAGAATAAGCTTTTCATCTTGGTCAATTTACTAGGTTACTCTGTAAGAATACTTTAGTAACTTAAATAGGAATATAATTTTACATATGTATGTCTTCTGCCTTCCTACATATTTACACAATTCGTCTACTTGGCTGTGATTTACAGACCAATTTATAATTTCTGAAGACAACACACGTCTCTTGGGATGATGAATCAGCACGATGCCTAAACAAGCCCACACGACTTTCTGTATCACTAAATAAACTCGACTAAGTAATGCCTTAGAGTTAGAAGTTTGTTTCAGTTGTGTGCGTTGTACGACTTGTAAGTTCAATAGCTTCCAGTTCATTACCGTTTTAGCTAGAAGAAATCGTATTTTTTCTTGAGGAACTTAAAACTTTAGTACGAAATTTCTACTGCTATTCTATTTGCAAAATTATGTAAGCAGTAAATAACAGAATAGCGTATGTGAACATTATAGCTGATTAAAATAATTCTGTGATAATCAATCATAATCATTAATCACGCAAAATAAAAATTTAATCAATCAATCATTAAAACGACCATGGCCAGGATTCTCATCTCCTACTTCCTGCACATTCGCAAACGCTTTACGTCTGCGCCCTTGATGTGTTGCAGAAGTGTCTAGTGTTGATAAAGGTTTATCTTGTGAATAGCCTAGTACCGATCAGCTCCAAGCCGGAACGGAGCGTTATCATCTACGAATTCTTCCGGCTTCACTTGGAAGTTCATCTGCAGTTAGTAGACATGGGAAGCTTAATTACACTGGAATTATGTTAATCAACCCACAGTCTAATTAATACATTGCTGCTTCTTTCACACATCGTCTTTGCCCTGTTCAATATGGTCGTGACCAGGTCCAAAAACGCCAATTTCCTCTTCCAAATCTACGGTCCTGCGTCGTCGAAGCCGAGTGGACAAGATACCGATACTCAACAAGTCTTGCGTCTGATCTCCAGAACTGGACGCCGTTCGCATCGCAAAATAATTGCACTCCGTACAGCGCTGTTTTCTCGCCCACGAATTCTTTTTCTGCCTTCTCTCACGACAGTAAAGTTCCAACGCAACACTCGCCATCATGGCTATCAACGCGACTGTCAGCAATGCAGCGCCAAACCTGAACAACTTCAATCTAGTAGAGCACTTGGCCACCCATACCTCTGCCACACCCAAATCAAGTTTCGAGTCCAATCCGTAAACCAGTGTGCTCGACTCACCAAAAGTGGTACCACTTAACCGAAGCATCCTGATTCCTTTGATAGCGAGGGGTAGACAAGCTATGATGTCTGTGCCAAGAATGTAAAGATGCATCATCCTATTGACGTTGAAAATCAGTTCAGTTGGTATGAATCCAAAAGAACAGGGTAGCACCCGGATAGCTACGTTCGCGGGAGTCGTGGAGTCTTCCGCGAGTGCTAGCAATTTTGCACCAGTACTCATGGCGGCCGCGATGCTAGGATTCTTCTCGTATCGCTGCATTTCCGAGAAGAGTGACAGAGGTGGCCTTCCTCCCCATGTAGATTGAATTGTTGTTGCTTTCACGTGGACATGCGCCGAATCATAAACGGACAGCTGCAAGTTTCCCACCGAATTGTTTATGTTTGTCAGGTACTCTTCAAGATAATACCTCCCACGACTAGTTCTTCGACTGTTAGTTGGATGTGAGGTAAGGGAGCCAAGAACTGCCCAAGTACCTCGCACACGAAACGCCGCGACATGACGAATTTCGCACGTTTGAAACGCCGACGAGAAATTGAAAGCGTAATGAGTAAACGTGCCTTTCCTCCAACTAGATTCGAGACCTGTTTGTTCGACTAACTGGCGTCCTTGACCTTCGAGAGTGTCTTGCAACGTTGCAATGTGGGCCCATAGATTCTCGACGTTTCCAAGTCGTAGCTCAGTAATACAGTTGGACTTCCACTGGCCAAGTTGTAGCCTTCGCATGTATTGTGTGATAGCAGCCGGTGCGGCGTTGTCATGATAGTCACAAATCGAACTTAATGCATTGCGCGCGTAGTCATAGTCGGCAACTTTTTTTCTCATCGCTTCACCAACGGCATCAAAGTATCCCAAGAGTTCGAGGGTAGCGTTACGTGCGGGACCACTCTTGTTCACCACAGCGGACATGGGGCCGAAATCGGAAACCGCGATGCTGCGGTTTAGTGCCCATTTTGGCAATGGCCGCTCGGGTTGCAAACGGTTCGCTGTAACAAATGCGAAAGGCAGGAGTAGTGCGAAGGGCCAAGTAAATAAAACTGCTCTCATGTCCGCGCTCGATTCAGTGTTGTAACCAAACCAGTGCAGCTGCACAGTGATTGTGACTCAAGACATAAATCTACGACATAGAATTAAGAACAGCGATGTTATTTGGCAATTCTACACTTCCTCCCACTTACCGTACCCCCGAAGCATGCCGCATACTACCTAGAGTATTCAAATGAAGAGTTTCGATCTTCATTTGAATATGTTTGTATGAAGATTCTTTTCCCGTAACGCTCTTACCCCCAGCAACAGATGAACTGTTTTCGTACCCGGATCAACCTTTACTTTGAAGCCATTCTATCTGAGTCTTCCAGAACAGCTGACCTTTGCTCCCAGCAGATGCTGTATTTAGATGGTCCATTAGATTGTTAAGAAATTCGTGTAGGCCCCGCATTTTAGATTCTTTTGTTTCTCAACAGTGAAGAATTGCTAGCAAGATAGGTTACTCTGGTAGGAGTGGAAGTGGGCGAAATTCAGAAAGTCGAAAGAGAGAATAGTAAAGAAGAATATTTACAGAGTTACTGCTGTATTGGTGGTACTGTATTCGACTTAACGGTATTGAGGGCATTGAGGTAAGCGCACTGTGGGCTTCCCCCTGCCAAATTTATGTACGAGAATGTAACAAAAAATAATTAGTTCATATCTTGTTGTCAAACGAATATTTCTGCTGTCGATTAACGATAAATAAAATAAATACAACACAGGGAGGACACAGAGATCCGGAAGTTTTAACGTTAAATATCGACACTATTTTTGAATAAATTCTATAGAATTAGTGTTTCTTAATTGTAACATTAAAAATTCTACAAAATTGAAACACAATTAAAGCCTGTTTATAACGTTAAATTAATAGTTTGCAAGGGAAGCGTTAGAAATAAATAAAAATACCATTCATTCGAAGAATTTAAATTACAAATTTATCTTGTGCTTGTCTACCATGTTCCACAATTCTTCTTCGATTTGTAATAGTGCTGTCGCACTCTAGCCACCACTACCATACAAGAATGAGTATTTGTATAGGTATGGTGCATACGGCTGCAAGCTTGTTGCACTGCTAGGGAACCAAGGTTTACACTTGTGTTTTAGTCAGCAGCTTTCGGGTGGAACCGGTGAAACTGTGAACAGCTGCACCCATACAGTATTTCGAATCCTTGTTTCCTACAGTATGGTGTATGTCCGTAAAAGAAATTGATTGACAAAGAGCATTTCGACGTATTAAATGGATTTGCCTCCAGTTCGTGTTCCATATCTTCCTATTGGCTAATGAAAAAAGCGCATAGTTGAAGTCAGCAATATCAGCCAATTACGCGAAAGTTCGTTGTTCATTCTGTTCCTTATTGCTACCTACTGTACCCATGCCTCAATTACGAGCCCGCAGTTGGTGCGAACCTGGTAAGATTCGTTTTCGTATGTCTGCAAATAACAAGGCACATCGTTATCTGTTGGCATAAACCGCGTCTGTTTGCACCGAACGCTCTACTATCTGCGCACGCTCACACCATGCAGTCCCCGAAACCTTATTCAAACTCATTCTCGCATTCCTGTGAACCTGTCGAAATAAGAGTCCAATCTCCCCAGCGATGGCCGCGCCCTAAATGTGAGTCAGTATATCTCTTAATTTCAAGCCGCATCTATTGGAAGGGGGCAAACAAAGATGCCGTCGGCAAGCCGCCGACATTTCTTGATTTCCGGAACGCGGACTCCCTAGAATTAGTTCGTCTTGACAATGGAACATGGGATGATGTCGAGGAGTACGTCAAGGTGGACAATCACCATGGACGGGCGTGCATTACGCTACACGGTCATTTACACGGGCGAATCCGGCGGAATAACGCTTTACTTGTTCCTAATGTACGCGTTGATATAATCCCATGCACATCTCAACAGCTTGAAGTTTGGGTGAATCAAATTCGTGCTCGCATCGCGCCGTGGAGCCTTTTGCAACAAGAGATCAACGACATAGCCCGCCGCGCACCATTATCTGGAATGGAGGAGTTTGAAAAGGCTCTGAGTGGATTGTTCAACAGTAGAGCGGTCACTAAACCGTCTTTGATGCAGACGGATGAAGGGCGAGAGACGACGAGCAATAGCCTCGGCACCCTCACTGGACAGATAGGGAAACTTCCCATTGTGGACGAGTTGCTTGTCTATGGCACAACTGCAGTTGAAACAGGCGCGGCATTGTCAAAGTTGGTTGCAAGTGTAGAGAATGTGGGGAAAGCTGCCGAGCTTGTGGCTGATATATCCAAATGTGTCGCAGGTGTGGGTTCCGTCTTCCATCTGCTCGCACTCAGCGCTCAAGGGTTGGCAATGTGCGCAGAGGCAAAACGTGGGCGGCGAGTGCTCCCGGTTGCACTTGGTCGAATCGTGATTTTACTGCGTTATGTGTTGGAAAGTATGGCGGCTATCATGAGGACTGCACGCAACGTGAACGAGCTGGACAGGCAGTTCATTTTCCAAGTTTTGAAACAAACAGTTGGTGCAATGGACATGGCGGAGACGCAGCTATTGCGTGGACGTGGTAGCGAGTTCATGAACGCCGAAGATGTGAAGGAGGTGGAAAGGAAAATAGAAGAGCTGGAACCGCTGGTGGTGATGGCAAATAACATTTCCAGAACATGTAGAGTTGATGAGAAAGTGAACCAGTTGGAAGAAGAACGGGAAATGGCGGATAGTGGGCCCCATCACGTACGGCCTTCAATCTCGGCCTTCTTTTCAGGGCGTGCCAGGGAGTTGGGCGAGCTGCGAGATATACTCGACAAGTGGGGGAGTGCGGTAATCACACAATATGGAGGAGTCGGGAAAACGGAATTGATGATTGCGCTCGCAAATCGAGCAGAACGGGAAGAAGCGGTGCCAGGAGGAGTCTTCTGGGTGACAGTAGACGGCAGTGAGAGAGATTTGATTGCGTCACTCGCTAATCTGACAGAGAAACTCAAACGGAGGAAGATGAGCGAGGAAGAACGTCAAAATGGGAATTTGGTACTCACGATGTTGAAGCAAGGACTAAATGAGAGGGCAGGACGATGGTTGTTGTGCTTGGATAATGCGGATGATAGCAGAGTGAGTGGGATACTCAACGAAGTTTGCGGGATAGCACAAGAGGCGAGAGGGAAAGGTTGGGTTTTGGTGACCTCGAGACAAGGACAACCTCACATATGGAGCGAAATGACGGGTGAGCAGAAGTTGGTTCTGGGACCACTTTGCACAGAAGATGCGATGGTGGCGCTATGGCGACAAATCAGAAAGATAAAAGCGGATGTCCAAGATGACCACTGTGTAATCAACGCAATAAAGGGGCTGGCGAGGGACGACCCGGATGAGTATCGTGCACTGAAGGAGCTGTGCGAAGAAGAGGGAGGTTGTAGCCTTGGAGGTTTGCCGCTTGCATTAGTACAAGCAGGGACGTACATGGCACAATTCAAATGTTCGATCGCGGAGTATCTGCATATGTTCATGAACGCGAATAGAATAGAAGACATGCGAAATATTATGAAGAACACAGAAGAGATGAAACCGATTCGAGAATCGCAGAGGTCTATTTGGACAACGTGGAAAATGAGCGTGGCACGATTGTCGGGAAAAGCCTACCGTGTATTGCGTGCGATGGCAATGCTAAGCCCTGTTGGTGTTGGACAGGCAATAGTGGAGGGGGTTGTGAAAAGATTTGCTGGAGATGAGGGGGGCAGCATCGAGTTAATGTTTCGAAATGTCGTGATCAAAGAGTTGATTCACGGCTCGTCGCTGATTTTTCAAGATGAAGGAGAAAGATATGGACGAGAAGGGAGCAGGTACAGGATGCATGGGCTTGTGCGACGGTTTATTCTGAGCGACATGAAACGTGGTTCAGGATTGTGGAATGAGGTCTACAGTATCGCCTTGATCACGGTGTATGGACTTGTGGAGAATGAACTCAAAAAAGAGGGCCATTCATTCGAACATTTTCCCGATGTGTTTGGGGAAAATCATCGTGAAATCGCGGCACATGCTCTGGCACTAGTAGAGCATCACATGCTTCCGGGACAGGGTTATGAAATACGACATGTTGTTGAAGTCGAGAACCTCCATCGATACACTGGTAAGGCAGCGGCGTTCATGGGGAAAGGAAAGGAAATAGTGCAAGTGTGGCAAAGTTTGGTGGACATTTTGCTCCATCGACAGGCGGCGAACGGAAGGAGGAGCTGTATTGGGCGTTTGTCAGACACTTGGCATCGTCGGAATCTGCGGAAAGACGAGAAGTCCCGTCTCGCCGCGGTATACAATTCTCTGGGGGATGCACTTATGAACAATGGAAAGCTCAATGCTGCAGCTTCTGCCCACGAACAAAGCCTAGAAATATATGAAGCCATCCACGGCCCGAACAAACATCTTGACATCGCAGCATCGCTCGGCAGCCTTGGAAGTGTTTATCAAAAACTGGGTAGACTGGACGAAGCATTGGAAAAGCATGAACACAGCCTGGAGATGAAGCTTGTGATCCACGGACATAGCACGCCCCATCCTGCTATCGCAATGTCCCTCAATAACATTGGCTGTTTGTATGAAGAACTGGGTAAACTAGACAGGGCGTTGGAGAAACACGAGCAGAGTCTACAAATGTATTTAGCGATCCATGGACATAACGAGCCTCATTCTGATGTCGCAAGGTCACTGAACAATCTCGGCAATGTTTTCAAATCCTTGGGATACCTTGACAAAGCATTGGAGAAGCTCGAGCAGAGCTTTGAAATGTACCAGGCCATCCACGGACCTAACAAACCACATCCGGATATCGCTAAATCACTCAATAACCTTGGATGCGTGTACCAAAGATTGAGCAAACTTGATAAGGCGTTGGAACGCCATGAACAGAGCCTGCAAATGTATCGTACAATCTATGGGTATAAAAAGCCACATCCTGACGTCGCAATGTCACTGAACAACCTGGGGAATTTGTATCAAGAACTGGGAAAACTGAGCGAAGCGTTAGAGAAGCATGAGCAGAGCTTGGAAATGAATCTAGCGATCCATGGACCGAACAAGTCTCATACTGCCATTGCAATGTCATTGAACAACCTTGGAAGTGTGTTTCAAAAGCTTGGTAAGCTAGACAACGCGTTAGAGAAACACGAGCAGAGCCTTGAAATGAAACAAAACATCCACGGGAAAGACAAACCACATCCTGCTATTGCGGCTTCACTCGAAAATCTTGGGAATATTTACCAAGAACTCGGTAAGCTAGACAAAGCGTTGGAAAAATACAAACAGACCCTGAAAATTCATCGAGCGATCCACGGGCCATACAAGCCCCACCCTGCCATTGCAGCTTCACTCAACAATCTCGGGAATGTATATCGTGAACAAGGAAAATTGAACAAAGCGTTGAAGAAGCTGAACGAGGGCCTCGAAATGTATCGAGCAGTTTACGGGAATGAGAGTATCCGCCCTGCCATTGCAGCTTCACTCGGAAATTTAGGAAGTGTGTATGAAGCCCTAGGTAGAGCCGACAAAGCGTTTGAGAATCACAAACAGAGTCTGGAAATGTATCGGGTGGTATACGGACCAAACAAGTCACATCCTGATATCGCAAATGCACTCAACAACCTTGGAAGCATGTACGTGAAACTTGGTAACCTGGAAAAGGCGTTAGAAGCTCACGAACTGAGCTTTGAAATGAGAAGAGCGATCCATGGTCCAAACAAGCCGCACCCTGACATAGCAAAATCACTCAACAACCTTGGAAGTATCTACCAGAAACTGCGTAAGTTGGACAAAGCATTGGGGAAGCACAAAGAGAGCCTGGAGATGTATCAAGCAGTCTACAGGCATATCGAGTCGCATCCCGAAGTTGCAACGTCACTGAACAACCTCGGAAATGTGTATCACGAACTGGGTAAGCTGGATGAAGCGTTGGAAAACCACGAAAAGAGCCTCAAAATGAAACTAGCGATTCATGGCCGAGACAAGCCTCATCTCGCGATCGCCACTTCACTCAACAACCTTGGATTTGTGTATGAAGCGCTATGTAAACAGGAGGAGGCCTTGAAGAAACACATGCAGAGCCTGGAAATGTATCGAGCGATCCACGGATCTAACAAGCCGCACTCTGATACTGCGATATCGTTGTGGAATATTGGAGCTGTGTACCACAAGCAAAAGAAGCAAAATCAGGCAGCAAACTTCCTCGAACAAAGTCTTGAGATGCTACGCATTGTGCATGCTCGAAATTTATGGCACCCGGACATAACGGAGTTACTGAGTGACTTGGCCGACGTATATGACGACCAAGGAAGACGAGGTGAAGCTTTTGCAATACGTAAGCGAAATGCCTCGAGAAACAAAACAGTTCATGGTGAAAAACGGATTCGTACAAGTGAAAACTAAGGGAAAACCACATGAAATGTGGTCAGAGCAAGGTCATTTATTTAAATTTTAGGAACTGTGTTATGTGCTCCTGATCTCTAGCAGTTGAGAATGTACGGTACTTACATTTCAGTTTTTTTGAAAAAGAATTAGTAATTTGTTGAATAATAATCACATTCATTGAAAAAAACTTAACATGACCTGATATACTCCTGAAGTATGGTTGTCGTAAGTACATTCGAGGAAAATTAACTTTCCATTTTTAGTCCAGGGTTTATCGATCTAAACCGTACTAGCTATTTCGAATTCGATTTCGAATTTCGAAAATGAAAGAAGTAGAATCAACCACCCATCCCATCTAAACTAAATGTGTACCAAAGATTAGGTAAACTTCACATAGCGTTGAAGATGTACAGAGAGAGCCTGGCAATATATCGAGCAGTATATGGTCGTTTCGAGCCGCATTCGGAAGTCGCGACTTCACTCAACAACCTCGGAAATGTGTATCAGGAACTAGGTGAACTGGACAAAGCCTTGGAGAAGCACGAGAAGAGCGTGGAAATGTATCGGGCGATCCACGGGTCGAACAGGCCTCACCATGATATCGCGATTTTATTATGGAATACTGGGTAGTGTATCACAAGCGCAAGTCCTTGAATCAGGCAGCCGAGTTTCTTGAGCGGAGTCTTGAAATGTTACGGATTGTGCATGCTCGAAATTCAATGCACCGGGACATAATGGAGTTACTGTCTGACTTGGCCGACGTATATGAAGACCAAGGACAACAGCACGAAGCGTTGGCAATAAATAAGCGAAATAACGCGACGAACAAGGCACGTAATGGTGATGCGCAGTCTCTGATTGGTGGAAACTAAGAGAGATACAGTATAAGATCCCTTCCTGTGGTATTGTACCTGAGGTAACAAAGTGCTGAACTACCGTTCATTTGAGTGCACAATTGCAGAAAGAGTCAGGAAATCCCAAATCGATTTTTCTATCGAATTGAAATAGCGGTAAAATTGAATTCAAGTACTCGCTCTTGTTCAATATACTGATAATTACAATTGTTCTCACCAAGAGCCTTCTATGGCTAGGTGGAGTAATGTTTAGTAAACTTACCAATTCAATTAATTTCCCAAGGGACGGTTTGATAAAGTATTGTACAAGTAGCAGGAAATTGCAAACCAGGTTCACCTGCATTAATAACTGCTCTAATTTTGCAATTATGTCAGCTCATCTGCAATTTGTTGTCCCGACACTCAAACTCACATGCATCATTCCTATTAGAAAGTTATCCACCTCAATGAGGAGGAAAAATTGGCTTGATGCACAAATGCAGATGAGCAGGACTCATCAACATTTGTGCAACAAGCCACAGCCACTGCTAACACTCCTGACTGTGAGAATAATGGGTCTTCATTCTGATGTCGTACAGAGTTGTAGCCCTGCATGCCTTTCAAATATGTAGTTGCGGTGCGAAAAACAGAGATGTGTAAGTTTAATTTCATATTTATTAGGAACCGAACCCCTAGTATAGTAGAATTCAAATTGCTCCGTACTCTTCAAACTGTAAAATTTATTATGCATCGCAGCGCAAATAAATTATTCGTATGTTGGGATGTACATAAATACTAGAATATCTTTCATATATTTGAAAGGTACATGTTTTGTGAATTTCCGACTAAGACTAGACTTCAACTTCGTTTCGCTCTACTTCCATTGCTATCGCCACAATCGCCGTTTTGTTTGACCTATTATGACCAGATGCTCTTCCGTTCCTCCTTTGCTATACTCATCATGAAAGAAGCTTTGTGCAGCATTTTCTTGTCCATACGAATTATTTCTGTACTACCTTCTTGCTTTCATTCTTGTGTAAACCTTTAGTCATTCGGCGACCTTTTCATTATTCGCGAAAAATTATGTCAGCCTTCTGTCCCTAATTCTCACAATTGCAATCCTAAGCCAACTGATTCGATTCTCGTGCAAAACTCTAAAGAGCAGGTCCAGTAGATTTTCCAACAATGTATTATGTATTGGTCGTATGTTAAATTTTATCTGCAATTTCACAGAAGAACATCTCAATGTAGAACTTTGTACATGGAATGATGATTACTGCCGAGCTGATTTCGTCACAACTTAAGGTATTAAAGAGCGATCGAAGCGATTTAGTTGTTTTAATTAAGCTATCTTTCTGTAATTCATTTTTTATTGTAGCAAATGTTGCACAATTAACGGTGTCTCTTCAAGGAAGTAGGCACTATGAAACCATTAACCGGTGTTTACAAGCTTACTTTGCTACAGATGGCGTGGTTTGAGAGGCGACGTCGGTAGCTCGATCAGTTGATTCCTCAGAACTTAACGTCTACTGTTCCTGAACGCACCAGAATAAAAATTTGAGGGATTATGACTTCAAAAGAATTTCTTGAATCTGTAATTGTTGAATATTTTATCTTGCACGCAATGAAATGTTCTACAACGGTGCTCGAATGAAATTATAACCTTCAGGAAACTCTCAAATTTTTTCTAGAAAAACAATTTCGATACTTCGAATGTAGAGTGGACAAAAACAAGAAATGGAGCGAAGTTCAATTAGCAAATATACGAAACTTGTAGTGAACAGAAGTCTATTTCGCGATCCCTTGATCGCGAATGAAACAGTGTGCAAGCTGTTTATCCAAGTAGTTCGCTTGAATGTTCCATGCCTAAATTTTGCAACATGTGTTCGACATTTTCGATCGATACAGTTTCATAAAACTAGTTTTTTTATATTTGAATACAGCTATGCTGTGTATATTGGCATCATACATTATCTATGTGTCAAACGAAATTTTGCGGGTAACTGTCTCAGGTTGCAATGGAACACTCAGCAACTACAGCGCTTGGTCTAATTTTTGAGAGTCCTGGTGCCATTCTAGTATTATTCAATTGATCCATAGAATTATTCCGTTGAAAATATAACGTGGTTCCAAATGGGACTAGAAAGACCATACTTGAAAATAAAGAAAAAATATATCATTGAATTCTGCACGCTCCATGAATTCGAATAAGCTGATGATGACAGCTAGTTCAAAAATTAATTAAAGGCATGAAACAATTGTTTGCATGTTCCTCGCCAATATCACGAGGATCGAAAAGGTGAAGTATGCAGGTAGCCGAGACTGTAAAAAGTATTTTTGTAATGATTTTGTGATTATAAAACAAGAAAATTATACTTTATTGAATATTGCTCTGGTGAAAAAAATAAATATGCATAGGTGAAGCTTCTAAATTATCTACAGATTATCTAACCATTTCTCTACTTCTAACGAATCTTACTAATATTGAAAATGTCAAAGATGTCTTTGTAAATGAGAATAGATGTTTTCTGTTTAAACATCCGACAAGTATGACTCGAAACATAACAGGAATACGCACGCCGCTTCAGTATCGTAAGACATCTTCGAAACTAAAAGCAAACATATGGAATTTTTTATCTCCACCCTACCAGTAAGGGCGCGGCTCTGCTTCATCCCTCGCCGTAGGCGAAAAGTGCCCAGAACGTAATCGTTGCATAATGTAACTAACATGGCATCTTTATCAACCGCTAGCAATATTATTTAGGAATCTCTATCCTTGAATTTACGTTTCTGGTATTGGCCACTGGTCTCACTCTACCTTTGATATCCAAAGCGCTCACAGGGTGCACTGTCGCATTGATCCTGTAGTTTACAGGTCTCTCAACCGAAACAGCGTTCTGCTGCACATTAGATTGCATGTTTGACAACCGATTGGGACGGCCTTGCTTCAAGTTCTATGTTTCGATAAAGTTTTTGGGCTAATCTTAATGGTTGTTGTAAAATTTACTCTATGAAAGTTTTTGATTGTTACTGCAAATGATAGAAGAGTTTCACTAAAATATAATAATATCAATGTATATAGAGAATGACTGATTCCCATATTTACTTCCCAGCTGGTTTCCATCAAACAGTCAGATTCGTCAAGAGTAAGCTCTGACTTCAGATTGCACTGCTTAATGAACGGTTTATACATATTTCCATGACAGTTTTTTGTTGCCCGGTTACCACCAAACCTTTCTTGAAATGGTGCAAAATAGTTTCTATCCTGTTGTAACTTGGATCTCATCTTGGAAAAGTTAAGTGCCGAAAATTGTTATTTCTGTACACAGATTTCTTAAATGCGAGTTTCAATAACCTAGATGAGTATTATTTACGTAATGGTCTTCTTCCTCAGTTATCGTCATTCTTTTTGTAAACTAGATAATAAAGATGAGAAGATGGGGCTGAGAAATTAAATTCTGTTCAAAGCTAGAAACTCCATATAGAAGGTTAATTGGTGTCTTTGTCGAATATTTCCTATTGTGAAGTCTTATCATGTGCAAAGAGTGTTATCGCTCTTCATTGCGGTCTGAGGGTTATGTTGCAGGCATTTATCGATCTGAAATTGCTGACGATTGTGAAAATCTAATTTTGATGATTTGGTTTTCGTATAAATCATTTCTTTTTCCCGAACGGCAGACTTCGTCGAATTTTTCATCTCATTATCAAGTATTGATTCGAGCTGATTCACTTCTATATTCTAATAGGAAATGAAATCGATCTTCTTGCTATTTTGTTGATCGAGAATTACTACATCTATTCGTTTTGGTCGAAGGCCTATTATCATTTGTGTAAAACATACTATGAGTCCCGCCTCTCGAAAAAACATTTGAAGTTTTGCGTTCTTGCTAGGTGGAATTTCTTTTGCTCAAAAAAATGGAACCATTTTTTGTGCACACTCTTGTTTTCCGAGTATGATTGATTGTACTGCTCAAAACAAATCCTGGGCTCTTCGAAAAAGTGTTGAATATGTTCTATTCGATCAGAGAAATGAACTGTGGGTCGTTACCTCGTGTCTTCCATGCAAAGATAACTCCCAATATATTGAAACAATTCATTGCACTTGTATATCGGAGATTTGCTTTGCTATATGTCTTAGAAAGTTGAGTGAAATATGTTACAAATTGGAGTCTGAAACTAGGTTGACGTAAAGTGAGCTAAAATTATGCTCTTGGAGCGCGAGGCTTCGGAGGCTCAAGAACATGTCAGATCAAGTGTAAAGGTTATGGCGAAATGAAATCCGAATGTGATGAACCCAAAGTGGCTTAACGAAATTGCTGTAGGTGCTGCTCTGCTGGCCTATGAATTTATTACAAAAAAATATCCACCCATGGAAAGATAGTTCTTGCAATTTGGTATTAGGGCCCGAAGTGGCAGTATGTCGCAATATTATTGAACGCATCCCTGCTTTCAAGATATTTCTGTACTACTGTATATACCCTTAGGGTTCTCGGGATGCGTGTCAGAAGCGACCTCGTCGGGTATTCGAAGGTAAGCTCGAAGCATTATCGACAGCCGTACTGATTTGTCGTGAGCTCATCTGCAGCGAGCCGAAGCATAAATCAAAAAGGAGATTTAGTATGGGAAGGCGGAGGGACGGAATGTGCAAATGAACGGAATTCTGCGAAGCGCTAATATATTGAGGATTTGAGCTGCACAGTCCCTCTATTTCGCTATGAGACTCACCAGGTGAAGCAACGTTACGGTATGAGACTAACAAGGTGGAGCAACGTTCTTTCATTCTTCTCCGTTTTCAGCATAAATTCGGCAACGTTGTTGCGTCATGGATGGTAAGAGGAATCTACACAGCAAGGCATACAGTGAAACAACGTTATTTTCTTTGAGGTGCAGAAAGAAACAACAATGCAGTAACATCACATGCTTTGTGCTGACGCGAACTGTCAGCTACACTCCCATTTCTCAGACACTGATATGTGTCATTCTATGAGATTTAAATGGTCAATCCTAGAGATCTCTTCTATGACGAGCAACCCGGCTGTATGCGCTACTTTGATACTATTTGATTGGTCGAGCGTCCGGAGTCACATGCTCTTGCACTGCTGGTATTCGTTTTGTCAACTTGCAGCTACATATTGACTATTTCTTGGTGACGTTCCTCTTACGCCCCTTTCTTTCTCTGCTTCCTAGCACAGTTGCCGAACCAGCTCCACCCATGGCTTCGCCTCCGCGGCAATTACTCACGTACTCTCCACCATGGTACAGACTCGGCGACGCCGACTACCCTCTCATGGCGTTTGCCTATGGTTTGTTGGCCGCGTGCACGGTATGGGTGTTTGAGTCGCTCATTCACAATATCCTATTCACGTCTGACCTGCACATCTCTGTTGCGGAAGCAGCTTCTCTGTTCACCTTCAAAGGCGCGAACTGGTGGGATATTTTCCGTTGGTCGGTACGTGGGCGCGGACTACGACGCAACAAGCGTGCGCACATTGCAATTCTTCTGCGAATTGTCATTATAGCCGTCGACGTATGCATTATCGTATGCGCCGTACCACGCGAGTTGGTTGTCTTCGAGAAAGATATTGGAAACCCAATGATCAATTTCCAACGGCGCGGCAACGCTCTATTCAAGACCCCCAACGCCGCAGTGCTTGAATTCAACTCGTGTATTTGGGACAAAACAACATTCGATTCGTTCACGCCCAACGCCGCCATTCTAGTTTGCTCCACGCAGAACACATTCGAGGGAACGAAATCTCTGACCGCGAACACATCAGAGCTAGCGTTCATGGTGACATACAACCAGTCTATGGAGCGCCTTGTGTTCAACTCGATGTCGGACAACGCCGTGTTCTTCATCACGCACAATCTGTTCTTGCCTAGCGACGAAACCCGAAACGCCACCACATTTAGTCTACCGTTGCCAGTCGACGTCGCGGAGCAAGCCATCGAAGCTCTATCGAATGATGCTGACTTCAGACAAAAATGTCGATCCGTACGTCGACAAAACATGAATGAGCCTGCACAATACTTCACATGCAACCGCCAGTTTGTGCGTGACACCAACGACCTACGACAGAAGGTTATCATTGCGACTATGCAGAACGTTTTCACCGAGAAAATCGATCCGTCGGAGCGGCTGTTTCGCAAAGTCAAACCCGCGGGTGCTGTGGAAATCGACAACACTGGCCGAGGTGCGGAAATTGGGACAGTCAATAGACCTTTCGTAGTAAGTTTTCACTCATTCCTTCACTCGATTTTTTCATCACAACTAACAAACTTCCGTTAATCTAGTGCATCATCCCCGGTCTCATTGTTTTTGGAACACTACTTCTGCTGCACGTAATCGTCGAGTTCTGGGTGGGCTCTGGGAATATTATCATGAAATTATACCGTCTTGCCGTGGAAGCAATCGGCGATGAAGGCAACATCAACCCGCTGTACGCCAACAATAGACGACTGATGTTCCAGGGCGACAAGACGACGTACCGCGATTTCGACCGTGCGAGAGGGGGTGGCTATCTCGTGGGTAACTGGCAGAATGAACGACTCCCTGACTCCTACCACCCGAATGACCGCGAGTACAAAGATCCCCCGGCTGAGTACAATGATTCTGTTAGATGAAAACTGTGGGTGCCTCTTTCGAAACAGTAGCAAACGTCTATCATTCTCCAACTGCTATAGTGATGCAGTTCAGGGTAAATCGCTTATTTTCTGAGATCAACAGCATCTTGTATTTAACGGATCGTTTGAGGGCTGCAATTGAGATCGAGATATAGTAATCTGGTTCTGCTTTTCTTACGTGTGCCATTCAAAGTAATGCAAGTGACTAAAAGGCCCCACATACTTTCCGAACAGAGCTGTGACACATTGCTCGGGGTTTCAATTCGATTAATGTTGAATATTACTGTATCTCGATTGTCAAAAAATTCGCCTGCCACGGGGATTGTTTGGGGTGCAACCCTATATGTCCGGACATTTTCACGGATTACAAAACTTATATCCGGACATGTCGAAGAAACACGGCATTTGAGCAACATTCACCTAAATATTTACTGTTCATAAATACATAGTCAGGTAGTCGAAAATGACTAATCTTATAGCTTTTGCGCAAGTACTGCGTTTGTGTAAAAGCAGTATAAATTTTCAAGTATTATACCGCATCCGATTAGGTGTAATACTTGAAAAGTTGATGCAGCGCATCGACTGCTACTTCGAATTCTTATCGATTATCAAGAGCAAAAAAGTTTTCAGTTTTGTATACTGTGAATCTCATCCAGAAGACATTACCCATTTAGATTGTCAGATTTGTGCAAAGAATTTTATGAGATACGGGATTGCATTTGCAGAAGTTTCAGAGGAAGCTCAAACTCATTCTTCATATGATTTCATGAGCTATCAGTACATATGGTTCTTGTTTGTCTGACGAACTTTCACATCAATTACTTAATAATAAGCAAGTAGAACAGAAACAGCTGGCTAACTACATGAATATCGAAGATAAAGCGTTAAATTACTTTTAATTAAAAGAATGAGTTGGGTTCGAATAGAAGTATTTTTTTGAGCTTATTTTGATTTTTTTCGCTTTTCTCACTTTG
>JAAUYH010066311.1_pt1 | contig 21721 bp, 18 predicted proteins | sample 7278061 | NCBI WGS metagenome assembly JAAUYH01 (sample SAMN14350203, study PRJNA611818) | marine sediment metagenome | isolation source: surface marine sediment (0.6m) | place: French Polynesia: Moorea | collected 2018-08 | reverse complement strand
CGCCTTTGAAGCCGATCATCCGACCTTCGAAGGAAAGAAACTCATGACAAAACCGAATATTGTCGTCGTCATGGCCGACCAACTGGCCCCGCAGTTCACGGGCGCCTACGGGCATGGCACGGCAAAGACACCTCATCTGGATGCGCTTGCGGCGCGTGGCATGCGCTTTGATGCCGCCTATTGCAACTCGCCCTTATGCGCGCCGTCGCGCTTCGCCTTCGTGTCCGGGCAATTGATCAGCCGGATTGCGGCTTATGACAATGCCTCGGAATTCAGGGCGTCCGTTCCCACTTTTGCGCATTACCTGAAGGCGCTTGGCTATCGTACTTGTTTATCTGGAAAAATGCACTTTGTCGGACCCGATCAGATGCACGGGTTCGAGGATCGCGTGACCACCGACATCTACCCCTCGGACTTCGCCTGGACGCCGGATTGGGAAGCGCCCGACGAGCGGATCGACAAGTGGTATCACAACATGCAGACGGTCAAGGAAAGCGGTGTCGCGCAGGCCACGTTCCAAATCGACTACGACGACGAGGTTGGGTTTGCGGCCAAGCGCTGGCTCTTCGATGTCGCGCGCGACAAGGCGCAAGGCAGCGCAGCGCCCTTTGCGCTGGTTGCCAGTTTCATCCATCCGCATGATCCTTATGTCGCCCGACCTGAGTGGTGGGCCCTATATTCGGATGAGGAGATCGACATGCCCGCCTTCGTGCCTCGGGTGGAGGGTCAGGACCCGTTCTCGCTTCGTCTGATGGACGGAATCGAGGCGTCTTACGTGCCTCTCACAGACGAGGAGGTGCGCCGGGCGCGGCGGGCCTATCTGGCGAATGTCAGCTATTTCGACAGCAAAATCGGCGAGATCGTTAAGACGCTGGATGAGATTGGTGAGTTGGAAGATACCATCGTCATCGTGACTGCCGACCACGGCGATATGCTTGGCGAACGTGGTCTTTGGTACAAGATGAACTTCTTCGAGCATTCGGCCCGTGTGCCGCTGGTGATGGCGGGGCCGGGGGTTGTGCATGGCACGGCTCCAAACGCGGTGTCGCTGGTCGATCTGCTGCCGACGTTCCTCGAGATCGGCGGAGGGGATGAAAGCATGCTGGGCGAGCCTATCGATGGGCGCAGCCTAATGCCTCTGGCGCGCGGTGAGAGTGACCCTGCCGACGAGGCGATTGGCGAATACTGCGCCGAGATGGCGGGCCATCCGGTCATCATGATCCGGCGTGGGGCGCTGAAATACGTGCATTGCGACAGTGATCCGCCGCAGCTTTACGATGTGCAGGCGGACCCGTTGGAGACCACCAACCTTGCTGCCGATCCGCGATATGCGGAGGCGGCGTCTGTCTTCGCCGAAGAGGTCGCCGCGCGTTGGGATAGCGCGGATCTCCGCCAGAAGGTCATCGCCACGCAGCGGTCGCGGCGCGCGCTGCATGCGGCGATGGAGGCAGGTGCCAGCGAGCCATGGGATTACGACCCGCCGTCGGACGCCAGTCAGCAGTATGTGCGAAACCACATGGACTGGACGGTGGCTGCCAGCCGCTATCGCTATCCGCCGTTGAAGGACCCCGGCGCATGATGCTCGAGGGAAAGGTTGCGTTGGTGACAGGCGCGCGGGGCGGAATAGGCAGGGCCATCGTTCAACGGTTCCTGAAGGAAGGGGCGGTGGTCTATGCAGCGGACCTGACCCCGGAAGGTTCGCTTGAGGAGGGCGGTGACGGTGCGTTCCTGACACTCGATGTCTCGCAGGAAGCCGAGGTTATTGCCGCCATGGAAGAGGTGGGGGAGGCGCAGGGCAAGCTGGATGTGCTGGTCAACGCAGCGGGGATCGAGATCGAGAAGACGATTGAGGATACCTCGCTGGAGGAGTGGAACCGGAGCTTCGCGGTCAACGTCACCGGCACCTTTCTGACCTCGAAATACGCGTTGCCCTTGATGCGAGAAGCGGCGAGAGCGGGCACAAGCGCCAGCCTGATCAACTTCGGCTCGTATGACGGGTTCATCGCAGATCCGGGGCTGGCGGCCTATTGCGCGACCAAGGGCGCCGTCCATGCGCTGACCCGCGCCATGGCCTGCGACCATGGGCCAGAAGGCATCCGCGTGAACGCGGTCTGCCCGGGCTATATCGACACGCCCATGCTGCAGAGCTTCTTCGATGGCGACGGCTCGGGCGGCGGTGGCGGCAATATCGAGACGTTGCAGAAGGCGGTGCGTGACGTGCATCCGATGCGCACCTACGGGACGCCCGAGGATGTCGCCAATCTGGTGAATTGGCTGGCCTCGGATGAGGCGCGCTATGCGTCGGGACAGCTTTGGGTCTTGGATGGAGGGCTGTCGGCGCAGGTGCAGCAGATGAAGCTGTGACGCGACTTGCACGCAAGCGCGCATTCGTGACCGGCGGCAGGCAGGGGATCGGACGCGGTATCGTGGACGCGTTCGTTGCCGAAGGCGCCGAGGTTCTCACCTGTGGGCAGGGCGCAGCCCCGGCCGGCTTGTCGGCTGACTGGCTCACTTTGGATGTGTCGGATGCCCAAGCGGTTTCGGATGCCGCCCTGGCCTTAGGATCATTGGATATCGTCGTCAACAACGCGGGCGTGCAGGTCGAAAAGACGGTTGTAGACAGCGCGGAGGCGGACTGGGACCTTGTGATGGGCGTGAATGCGAAGGGCGTCTTCAACGTCTGCCGCGCGTTTATCCCGGGCATGCGCCAAGGCGCGTCGATCATCAATATCGGGTCGATTTCCGGCTACGCCGCCGATCCGTCGATGGCGCTTTACAATGCGTCCAAGGCCTTCGTGCATGGGCTGACCCGATCCATCGCCGTGGATCATGGGCCAAAAATTCGTTGCAACGCGATCTGTCCGGGATGGGTCGAGACAGGCATGCTGGAGGCCGGGTTCGCCCTCGCCAGCGACCGAGCAAAGGCCAGGACGGACGCGTTGGCCCGCCATGCCATGCGACGCTTCGGGACACCGGCGGATATCGCTGCAATGGCGGTCTGGCTCGCCTCGGACGAGGCAGGCTTCGCCACCGGGCAGCTTTTCACGGTGGACGGTGGCCTGACCGCCGCGTCGCCGCTCAATCCGGGGTTATTCTGAAGCGACGCGCCAGTTGAGGTTTGCTTCATTCTCCGCAGCATTTGCCTGATCCTCCGCATTGTCAGGTCAATGCTTTGGCTGCGGTGTGGGTTCGGACTACATTCTGATCGACCAATGGAGCGATCGGATGAGCCTCGAAAATTTGTTGGCGGATGTCAGGGAGTTCGTCGCTGAAACCGGGATGACCGATGGCTTTCAGGCCTGCGGCGTCAAATGGATGGGCCTGCTTCTGTCGCAGTCCGCCAAGTCGAACACGTCTTGTTCCGTCATCGACCCGGTGATCGGGCTTGTTCTGCAGGGTGCCAAATCCGCGCGCTTCGGCAACCATCAAGTGCGATATGGGGCAGGCGACATCATCGTCATCGGGCAGTCTCTGCCGATCTTTTCTTCTGTGATCGATGCCACGCCAAGCCAGCCGTACATCGCTGTCTACGTCGGGCTCGACATGCAGACCCTGCGTGACGTCTTCAGCGACATGGGCGGCGGCAGGAGCGAGTTGACAACCACCGCCCTTGAAACCGGAAAGGCCGAGGAAGAGATCGTCGAAGCCATCGCACGCCTCTTCCGCTTGCGTCGCGATCCCATGGAAGAACAGGTCCTTGGCGAGGCCTGTTTGAGAGAGGTCTATTTCCGCGTCCTTCGAAGCCGCTACAGCAGCGCGCTTCGTCAGACGATCCTGGCCGACAGCAAGGCCAACCAGATCGCACGGGCCATTGCGCATATCCGGCAAGAGTACCGCTCGACGATCAAGGCCGAACATCTGGCCTCTATCGCGGGCATGAGCGCCTCGGTTTTCTATGAGACGTTCAAGAGCGTCACAGCGAACAGCCCGCTTCAGTATCAGAAGGACTTGCGTCTTCTGGACGCGCATCAATTGCTGCAGCAGACAAATGCCTCGGTTTCAGAGGTCGCGCGCGAGGTGGGGTATGAAAGTGCCGCCCAATTCAGCCGCGAGTTTTCCCGCAAGTTCGGCGCGCCGCCAAAGACGTTCGCGAATTGAGGCCCAGAGGGTCCGGAGGATCGGGCAAGTCTTTCGGAGGATGGGACATTAACAGAAATGCCCCGTATTCTTACATTTCCGGTCAACACTCCGGATGAAGGGCAGCGTATGGCGATAGGCGATCAAATTCCGCTTCACTCAGGATTTAACGCAAAGAGCACTGCCGCCGAGGTGATGGCAGGCGTAGACCTGTCCGGTCAAACGGCCATCGTGACGGGCGGCTACAGCGGCATCGGGCTCGAGACGGTGCGCGCGCTGGCGGACAAGGGCGCGACCGTGATCGTCCCCGTCAGGTCGCCTGATAAAGCCCGAGAGAATCTGGCACCTCTGTCGGGCGATATTCGTACTGCTGCGCTCGATCTGGCGGATCGGGCATCCATTGAGCGTTTTGTCGGCGAGATGACGACATCGCTCGAAGAACTCTATCTGTTGATCAACAATGCAGGTGTCATGGCCTGCCCGGAAGCGCGTGTGGGACCCGGGTGGGAATCACAATTCGGGATCTGCCATATGGGTCATTTCGCTTTGACGAAGGGGCTTTTGCCGCTTCTCGAAAAGGCGCAAATGCCGCGTGTCGTGGCGCTTTCGTCTGCGGCGCACAGGATGTCGGATATTCTTTGGGACGACATCAATTTCGAACGGACAGAATACGACAAATGGCGGGCCTATGGACAGGCCAAAACCGCAAACGCGCTTTTCGCCAACGCGTTGTCGCGCCGGATGCGGGCGTTTGGCGGGCATGCGTTTTCCGTGCACCCCGGTGGCATCTTCACGCCGCTTCAGCGGCACTTGCCCAAAGAGGAAATGATCGCGCTCGGCTGGCTTGGGGAAGACGGTGAGCCGTCTGAAATGGCCAAGGCCGGTTTCAAGACACCGGAGCAGGGCGCGTCGACCACGCTATGGGCGGCGACTTCGCCGGCACTCGAAGGACAGCCGGGCGTTTATTGCGCAGATGCCGACATCGCGCCGGTCACCGATCCCGACAATCCAGAGAACAGGTTTTCAAGTGTCGAACCGCACGCCTGTGATGACGATGCCGCCGAACGGCTTTGGGACCTGAGCGAGCGCATGTTGGCGGCAACATGAGCTGAATTCTTACAGCTAGGTGTCACGCAACTGCAATCGCACTACCTTACGTTCCAAAAGAATAGACGACCAAACGACCAAAATACCGACCAACAAGGAGTTCAGAATGACATTTTCTTTGAAACTCAACGGTGAAACGCATGAAGTTGATGCGGAGCCGGGGACACCGCTTCTTTGGGTGATCCGTGACGAACTGAAGATGACCGGCACCAAGTTCGGTTGCGGTGTCGCGTCCTGCGGGGCCTGCACGGTGCACTTGGACGGCGAGCCTGTCCGGTCCTGTCAGACCTATATCGATGACGTCGAAGGTGTGGAGATCACCACCATCGAAGCGATGAGTGACACGAAGATCGGCGCCGCCGTCCAGCAGGCTTGGGTCGAACTGGATGTCGTGCAGTGCGGTTACTGCCAGTCGGGTCAGATCATGTCCGCCGTCGGGCTTCTTTCTGAGAACCCGAAGCCAAGCGCGGACGATATCGACAGCTACATGGCGGGCAATGCCTGTCGTTGTGCCACCTATCAACGCATCCGCGCCGGTATTCAGCGCGCCGCAGAAATTCTGGAGGCTTGATCATGACTGTTTCAACATCCCGTCGCGGCTTCCTGAAAGGCGCCGCAGCTACCGGTGCCGTTCTATTAGTCGGTGTCACGCCCAAGGGCGCGCTGGCTGCAGGCGACAGCGCGATGCTCAACCCCTTCGTGAAGATCGGGGCCGATGGCTCGGTAACGGCGATCGTAAAGCACTTTGAGAAAGGGCAGGGTCCGGCAACCGGTCTCTCGACGCTGATCGCCGAGGAGATCGGCCTACGCATGGACCAGATCGGATATGAATTCGCACCGTCCAATCCAGAGGTCTACAACAACCTTCTGTTCGGCCCCTTTCAGGGCACCGGCGGCTCTACTGCCATGGCGAATTCCTTCATGCAGTACCGCCAGGCGGGTGCCGCTGCGCGCGAGATGCTTCTGCAGGCCGCAGCGGAAAGCTGGGGTGCCGATGCGGGCACGCTGACGCTGGAGGACGGCGTGATCAGCGGGAGTGGAAACTCCGCGCCCTTGGGCGATTTCGTGGCTGCTGCCTCCGAACTGACCCCACCGGCGGAACCACGATTGAAGGACCCCTCCGAATTCCGCCTGATCGGCAACCCGGACGTCCGCCGTCTGGACAGCAAGATCAAGACCGATGGCACCGCGAACTTTGCGATGGACGTCTATCTGCCGAACCAGATGATCGCGATGATCAAACGCCCGGAGCAGCGCGGCGCGCTGGCCACGGGCTTTGATGACAGCGAAGCGAAGACCGTGAAAGGGTTCATTCGCGCTGCGGTTTTGCCCAATCAGGCGGGTGTCGTGGCCTATGCCGAGAACACCTGGGCTGCGATGCAGGCGCGCGATTTCCTGATCGTGGATTGGGATACCTCTGCCGCCGAAGCGCGCAGCTCGGACGAGATCGAGGCTGAGATCCGCGCGGCCCTTGATGCCGAGCCCACCTACAACGTCAACAAGACCGACATGGCGGCAACGCAGGCGGCCATCGACAGCGCCGACAAGATGGTGGAACAGACCTTCTACTTCCCGCTTCTGGCGCATGCGCCGATGGAGCCCTTGAATTGCACCATCGAGCCTCTGGCCGATGGCGGGATCATCCTGCACGACGGGGCGCAAATGCCGACGGGGCCGCATATGGCGCTGTCGCAAATCCTCGACCTGCCGATGGAGAAGATCCAGGTCAACACAATGCTGGCCGGTGGCTCTTTCGGGCGGCGTGCGACGCCTGATGCGGACTATCAGGTCGAAGCCGGTTTGGCCTTTGCCATGACAGATCGCACCCGGCCCGTGAAGCTCGTCTGGTCGCGCGAAGATGACCTGCGGTCGGGCTATTACCGCCCCGCTTTTGGTCATAAGGTGCGTGTCGGTCTCAGCGCCGACGGAGACATCGTGGGCTGGGAGCATCGGATCGCAGGCCAGTCGATCATGAAGGGCACCGCGTTCGAAAGTTTCGCAGTGAAGGACGGTGTCGATCACAGCTCGGTCGAAGGGGCCGCCGACACGCCCTATCAGATCCCGGGTGCGCATTTCGGCCTGACCGATGCGGAAAAGGCGACCAGCACGCTCTGGTGGCGCGCTGTGGGCCATACGCACACCGCCTACGTCATGGAAGTCATGATGGACATGGCGGCAAGTGCGGCGGGCATCGATCCGGTCGACTTCCGGCTGAAATACCTCGCTGGAGACGGCTCGGATCAGACGCGCATGGCGGGTGTTCTGAAGCTGGCCGCCGAGAAGGCGGGGTGGGGCAACGCTCCCACCGGTCGCAGTCAGGGCATCGCAGTCCACAAGTCCTTCGGGTCCTTCGTCGCCGAGGTGGTCGAGGTCTCAGGTAATCCGGAGGAGGGCATCCGCATCGAAAACGTGACTTGTGCTGTCGACTGCGGCATCGCCGTGAATCCGGACATCATCGCCGCGCAGATGGAAGGCGGGATCGGTTACGGCATCGGGCACACGATGCGCGACCGGATCACGTTGACCAATGGTGCGGTGGATCAGTTCAACTTCCCGGACTATGAGCCACTCAGGATCGGCGACATCGCCAATATCGACGTGCATATCGTCCCCTCGGCAGAGGCTCCGACGGGTGTGGGAGAACCAGGCACGCCGCCTTCGGCACCGGCCTTGGCAAATGCGATTGCGGCGCTCAGCGACATGCGAGTCAGCACCCTGCCGATGAACGAAAATGGCGTCGCCTGGGCCTGATGAAAAGCTCTGCTCTCGGGGCGGTCGCTTGACCGGCCCGGAGCTTACGCAACCGTGGCGCCCGGCGGGATAGTGGGCGCTGCCTTGTTCAACTCGTCCATCGCGAAGCCGGCGGCCGTTTTGTACTTGGCCATGAAGTCACGGCGTTCATCGGTCGGGATGACCTGATCGATGTCGTCGAAGACACCGCCGCAGCGTTCGTCCAGAAGATTGAGCAAACCGAAGGGCCCCGCGCCCCGGTTGCGCAAAACAAGCTCCGAGACTGGTTTGCAGAGCGCCGCGTCATAGGCCGCAAGCGCCTTGGGCGTCGGTCCATATTCTAGCATCTTTGCGCCTAGGATACGGGCGTCGATGATGGCCTGGCTCGCACCGTTCGAGCCCGTGGGATACATCGCATGCGCGGCATCTCCCATGAGCGCCACCGGACCCTCGACCCAGGTCTGCACCGGGTCACGATCGATCATCGGGTTTTCATAGGCGCAATCGGCGTTCGTCAGCATCTGAGGCACGTCCAGCCAATCGTAGCGGAAGTCGTCAAACTGGTGGATGAACTCCGAGATGTCCACGGGCCTGAACCAGCCTTCCTGCTGCCACCCTTCCGAGTTCTCCATGGTCACTTCGGCGATCCAGTTGATGAGTGCGAGACCATCATCGTCGGGTGACGAGATCGGATAGATCACCATCCGATGCCGGTGTGTGCCTAGGCCGACAAAGGACGACCCGGTCCTGAGAGGTTTGGCACGGACCGTCCCTCGCCACATCACGGCACCGCCCCAGTGAATGGGAGGCTGATCCGGGTGCATCTTGGCGCGCACCACTGAATGAATGCCATCCGCCCCGATCAGCAGGCGCGCCGTTTCCTCTGTTTCGCCATCGGGGCCGGAGAGGTCCACGCGAACGCCCACATCTGTTGGCGCGTAACCAGTGACCTTGGTGCCAAGCTTCACGGCGTCAGCCCCAAGCCGCTCTATGACCTTACGATAGAGCAGCATATGCAGTTCGCCCCGATGAACGGCGTATTGCGGCCACTTGTACCCGGCCTCCAGCCCTCGCGGCTCGGCGTAAACCTCGTTGCCGTTCAGCCCAACCAGCGCCCATTCCCGGGCCTGAACGCCAACGCGGTCAAGGTCGTCGCTCCTGATGTCCAGATCGAACAACTCGCGGACGGCGTTGGGCTGGATGTTGATGCCGACGCCCAAAGGCCGCATCTCACGCGAGGCTTCGATGACGCGGCAGGGCACGCCGATCTGGTCGAGCGTCAGGGCAAGGCTCAATCCACCGATCCCGCCGCCTGCGATGATCACGGGTGCGGTCATAACGGCAACTCCACTGGGTGCAGGGCGCGTTGCGCCAAAGCCTTGAGCCGTGCAGGTGTCGGGTGATGGTCCGCCGCCGACAGACTGCGGGTCCAGATCGCTTTCTGGAACAGCTCCGCCGTCTTTCGATAAAACGCATCGGCATATGGGGTGGGGTCCGGAACCTCGGCCATCCAGCGCCGCGCCGCGCGCCATTTCCCAAGCTTGTTGGTCACGCTCGGATCGCCCTTTGCCAACTCTGCAATAAGGTCTTCGAACTCATCGGCGCCGCCGTCCGGCCGTAGACCGCGTGTCGCCAGGCTGCGCGCATGAATGCCGTTTGCTCCTTCGTAGATTGCGCAGATGCGGGCGTCGCGCCAGATCTGATCCATCCCGTACTCCGTCAGGTAGCCGTAGCCGCCAAGGACCTGTATCCCAAGATCTGCGCTGCGGATGCCGGCCTCGGATCCATAAACCTTGCAAAGCGGCGTCAGGAAGTGGGCCAAGGCCGGGCGCGCGCCCAACTCCAGCTCGACGAGCGCGATGTGGCACATGGCACGCGCGCCAATGGCGAGGATCGCTTGTTCGTCTAGCATCCGGCGCACGTCAGCATGTTCGGCTAGTCGCGCAGCGCTTCCGTCGGGGCGGCGTCCCTGCTTACGTTCGTTGGCATAGGCGCTTGCGATATGGGCCGCGCGGGTCGCATGGGCCGCGCCTTGCAGGGCCACGTCAATCCGCGCGTGGTTCATTAGCGTGAACATCGCCTTCAGTCCCGCGCCTTCCTCGCCCAGAAGCTCGGCCTTCGCTCCGTCGAAAGCCATGTGGCACGTCGGCGAAGCGTGCAGCCCGAGTTTCTCTTCGATCCGGGTTACATGTGCCTCGGCCTGCCGGGGACAGAGAAAAAGCGACAGGCCGCGCAGACCGTCGTCGCCGCTACGGGCCAGGACAAGGTGCAGGATGTCCTCCGACATGTCCTGGTCGCCGCCCGAAATGAAGATTTTCTCGCCGTCGATCCGCCAGCCGTCGCCGCTTCGTCTGGCGCGTGTACGGATCGCAGACAGGTCCGAACCGGCCTCGGGCTCTGTCAGGCACATCGTCGACAGCACCTCGCCGCTGGCAAGTCGGGGAATCCACGCCTGCTGCTGCGCTTCAGTCCCGAACCGTAGTAACGTCGAGATCGCACCGGGTACCAGGTTGCAGACCATCTGCATAGCATGGTTGGCTCCAGAGAAGATCTCAGAAACCCCCGCACCGATCACTGGTGACAGGCCCATGCCGCCGAAAAGCTCCGGTGCAGCCAGTCCCTGCCAGCCGCCTTCGGCCAACTGGGAATAGGCCGCGCCGAACCCGTCCGGCATACGCACCCGACCGTTTTCCAACCGTGCGCCCTTCGCGTCGCCAGGTGCGTTTAGAGGAGCCATCGCCCCTTCGGCCAATTGCGCGAAATGCCCCAGAACATCGGCCGCCATGTCATCGTCCCAATCAGCGAGCCGCCTTGCCCCGGCCACATGACGCAACGAAAACAGGATATCATCCTTGGGTGCCGTAAATGGTGTCATCAGGCCAGCAGGATCGGCAGCGTGACAGGGCCGCGAAATCCGAAACCCTTCCAGACGACAGCCGAAGGATCGGGCAATGACAGGTTCGGGAACCGGTCGAATAGCACGGGCAGGAAAATCTGTGCCACCGCGCGCCGCGCCACATGCATGCCTTGGCAGAAATGCGGACCGTTTCCAAACGACTGGTGTGGAGCTTTCGCGCGGTAGACGTCAAAAACCTCGCCGTTTTCCACGACTTCTTCATCGCGATTGGCGCTGGCCTGAATGGTCATGACCGTGTCGCCTTTGGGGATCAGGCAGCCCTGTATTTCCGTGTCCTCAGTCACCAACCGGGACGAGACCGAGATTGGCGCGACCCAGCGTATGCCCTCCTCGAATGCCATGTCCCAGTCGCCGTTTCGCTTGACCACAGCCAGTTGCTCCGGGTTGGTCAACAGACCGAACAGGGTTGTGTTTATGGCATCGCGTGGTTCATTGATACCGCCGCCGATAGCGATCTTGATGTTGGCGTAGATCTGCTTTTCCGGGATCGGGTCCTCCGCATTGAGCATCACGGAGAACGCGGAGTTGTTGGGCGCTACCCTGTGCCGCCCCTGCAGGCTATCAAGCAAGGTGTGAATGGCCTCGTTCGCGCGGTCAGCGCGCTCAAAAGGCGCATCGCGCCATCCGAAATTGCCTGCACCTTCGATCAGCGCTTGGCTCCATTCCATCATGTGTTCATCGCTGGCCTCTTCCATGCCCAACAGCACCGCCAGTCCACGCGCTGCATAGGCCCCCGAAACCAGGTTGAAGAAATCAACGACCTCGCCGCGCGGAAGTCGACCGATGTATTCTTCTGCAATCTGCTGGTAGCGTGGCACCCACTCGTCCCGGATCACACGGGCCGCGAATGCGGGCGCCATGGCCATGCGCTCTCGTTGGTGCGCTGCGCCGTCCTTGCGCATCAGCGTATGGGCCCAGAACGCGCGTTTCATGGGTGTGTTCGGGTCATCCGAGCTGAACAGCTTCGGGTTGTCCTTGACGTATTTCGTGTCCGCCGCCCTGGTCAGAAACGTCCGACCCGTGGCCTTGACGCGGCAAACTGGCGCTTCGGCCCGAAGGCGACGATAGATCGGAAAGGGATCGCAATCGAGTGCGTCAAGCGTGATCGTCTCATCCAAGGGGGCGAAATCAGCCATCCGCCGCACCCAGAAGACGCAGAGCGTTCTCTTTCAGGATCAACGGGCGCACCTCATCCTTGAACGGGGCCTTCTCGAAATCCGCAAGCCAGCGGTCGGGCGTGATGGCGGGCCAGTCCGACCCAAAGAGCATTTTTTTCTTCAGGATGGAATTGGCGTAGCGGATGAAGGTTTCGGGGAAGTACTTTGGGCTCCAGCCGCTCATGTCATAATAGACGTTGGGCTTGTGCTGGGCGACAGCCAGACCTTCCTCCGTCCAGGGGAAAGATGGATGGGCCAGAATGATCGGCATGTCCGGGAAATCCACGGCGACGTCATCCAGATGCATCGGATTCGAATATTTCAGCCGCATCCCCATACCGCCTCGCATGCCAGAGCCGACGCCGGTCTGCCCGGTGTGAAAGAGCGTGATGACACCTTCTTCCGCACAAGCTTCCAGTACGGTGTAGCACGCGTCGCGATCGTTCGGGAAAAAGCCCTGCATGGTGGGGTGGAACTTGAAACCGCGGATGCCGAAGTCCTTGACCAGCCGTTTGACTTCGCGCGCACCTGCCTTGCCCTTGTGCGGATCGACCGACGCGAAGGGGATCAGGATGTCGTCGTTTTCTGCGCAAATCTCGGCGACTTCCTCGTTTGAGTAGCGGCGAAAGCCCGTCTCACGCTCGGCATCGACGGGAAAGATCACCGCCGCGATATTGCGCTCGCGATAATAGGCAGCCGTATCCTGCACGTTCGGCAACATGCCTTCGGCACCCGCCGGGTTCTTAAAGTAGGCGGCCATTCCAGCCTGGAATTCGTTGTAGCCATCGTCGCGCGCATGGTTGCAGGGTTCTTCCGCATGCGTGTGAATATCGATAGCTTTGACCTTGCTGAAATCGACCATGACCGTCTCCTGTCATAATTGCTATACAACAGAACCGTTATTCTATACAACAATATTGGAGCACCGCGAGGAGGCGCGATACATGGCAGATGGCGCAGGGCAGAAACCCGCGACGCGGGTCGATATCGAAGACGATATCGCCGTCATTACATTCGACCGCCCAGAGAAGCGAAACGCCATGAATGACAAGCTCATAGAAGAGCTTGACGCCTTCTTTTCCGCCCCACCCAAAGGCGTGAACGCGGTGATCTTGCGGGGTGAAGGCGGGCATTTCTGTTCCGGTCTCGACCTTGCGGAACATGAGCGCCGCGAACCTATCGAGGGCGTCTACCATTCGCGGAACTGGCACCGGGTCTCGGATCTGATCGAGTTCGGCGGCTTGCCGGTCGTCTCGGTTCTGACGGGCGCGGTCATTGGTGGCGGCCTTGAGATTGCGTCCTCGACACACGTGCGCATCGCTGAGCCGGATGTTCGTTTTCAACTGCCGGAGGGGCGACGGGGCATTTTCGTAGGCGGCGGCGCAACCGTCCGCGTCGGTCGGTTGATCGGCGCGGACCGGATGCGGGAAATGATGCTAACGGGGCGGAGCTATGGCGCGGATGACGGGCTTGCCATGGGGTTGGCCCATTATTCGGTCGGCGCGGGCGAGGGGCTTGACCTGGCCAGAAAACTCGCGCGCAAGATCGCGGATAACGCGCCATTTTCGAACTACCTGATGATGCAGGCCATCCCGCGCATCCAAGACATGCCGCGGTCGGAAGGACTGTTCGCCGAAAGCCTTGCCGCAGCCATGTCGCAGACATCGGACGGCGCAAAGGAAGGGCTTCGCGCCTTTTTGGAAAAGCGACCGCCGAAGTTCCGCTAGTCCAACGACAAAGTACAGGAATTGTCACACGAGGGAGGATGACATGAAAAAACGCAACTTCATCAAAGCCATGGCTGGAGCAGTCATCGCCGCTGCATCGCTGGCAGGGGCTTCCTGGGCGCAGGAGGTGACCTTGCGTCTGCACCAGTTCCTGCCGCCCCCGGCACCTGTGCCAGCGAAGATCCTGAAGCCATGGGCAGCACAGGTTGAAGAAGCCTCGGGCGGCCGCATCAAGATCGAGCATTTCGATGCCATGGCACTGGGCGGGCGTCCGCCGGAATTGATGGATCAGGCCCGCGATGGCGTTGTCGACCTGTCGATGACGGTCGTGGGATATACACCAGGCCGCTTCCCGCGGACCGAAGTGTTCGAACTGCCGTTCATGATGACGAACCCCGTGGCCACTGCTGCAGCATTTTGGGAAATGGTCGAAACCGACTGGCAGAGCAACGAATACAAGGACGTCAAGGTTCTGGGTGCTTGGGTGCATGGCCCCGGACTGGTCCATACCCAAAACGGTGTGACCAAGCTTGAGGACATGGACGGGCTGACGCTTCGCGGCCCGACCCGGATCATCAACGACCTTCTGGGCGAACTGGGTGCGGAACCCGTCGGCATGCCGCTTCCCGCGATCCCCGAGGCGCTTTCGAAGGGTGTCGTCAAGGGTACGGTGATCCCGTGGGAGGTCACGACCGCCATCCGTCTGTCCGAGCTTGTGGGCAATCACACAGAGTTCTCGGGCGAGGAAGCACTTTACACCGCCGCCATCGTTTTGGTCATGAACAAGGCCAAGTACGAAGCGTTGCCGGACGATCTGAGGGCTATTCTGGATGCAGAGTCCGGTGCGAAGCTTTCGACCTTCGCGACGCAAGTCATGTGGGACATGGACGCGCCCGCCAAGAAGATTGCCGAAGACGCCGGCAACACCATCGTCACGCTGGATGACGCCGAGGTTGCGCGTTGGAAAGAGGCGGCCAAGCCGGTGGTGGATCGCTGGATTTCCGACATGGACGGCAAGGGTATCGACGGCGCTGCTCTGATCGAGCAGGCGCGCGCCCTGATCGAAAAGCACGGCGGCTGAGCCGCTGACACACCTGAGAGTGGGCGGTTTCGCCCTCTCTTTCCCACCGGAACGCCCCATGTATCGAACCCTCCACAGATTTGCCGAAACGCTTGCACGCGTGCTCGCGCTTGCCGGTGGAGCGGTTCTTTTGGGGCTGACGGCGCTGACCTGTTATTCCATAATTGGGCGCGCGCTGATCCCGCTCGACATGGGCATCGGCCCCATCCGGGGCATCTATGACATGACCGAGATCGGCATGGCAGCCGCAGTCTTCGCCTTTTTGCCTTGGGCGCAATTCCGTGAGGCGCACGCGCGCGTAGATCTTTTCCAATGGGCCATTCCGACGAAGCTCGACCAGTTTTTCGACCTCTTGTTCAACGCCGCCATGGCCTTTGTCGCGTTCATCGGCACGCAACGCCTTTACTACGGCATGCAGGACAAGCTGGCCTATGGGGAGACGACGCTGATCGCGCAAATCCCCGTCTGGCAAGGCTATGCGGCGGGACTAGTGGGCGCGGTCGGTTTCGTCATCGTGGCGCTCTTTTGCACGTTGCGCGCCGCCCGGCGGTTGGCCGGGTTCCGGGACATCGCGACATGACCAACTTCGAGCTTGCGATCTGGTCATTCCCGGTCCTTTTGGTCCTCGTCTTCCTGCGCGCACCGATTGCGCTTGCCATGATCGGCGTCGGTGTCACGGGCACCTATCTTGTCATCGGCACGCCGATGATGACGCTCAACCAACTGAAAACACTGACCTACGGCACGTTTTCGAACTATTCCTTCTCGATCATCCCGCTGTTCCTGTTGATGGGGCAATTCGCGACGCTCTCGGGGATGTCGACTGCGCTTTTCAAGGCGGCCGAGAGCTTTCTGGGCCACCGGAAGGGCGGTGTCGCGATGTCGGCCGTCGGTGCCTGTGCAGGGTTCGGAGCGATCTGCGGCTCATCGCTCGCCACAGCCGCCACCATGGGCCAGGTCGCTTTGCCGGAGATGCGCCGCTATGGTTATCCGGACACGCTCTCGACCGGGGCCTTGGCGGCGGGCGGCACGCTGGGCATTCTGATCCCGCCGTCGGTGATCCTCGTGATCTACGCGATCCTCGCTGAACAGAACATCGCCAAGCTGTTCGTCGCGGCCTTCATTCCCGGCATTCTGGCAGCCATCGGCTATATGATCGCGATCTCGATCTGGGTGCGGGTGCGCCCGAACGCGGCACGGGTCAGCCCGCGCGTCCCTTGGGGGCAACGGCTGATCATGCTTGGCAAGGTCTGGCCCGTGATCCTGATCTTCGTGGCCGTTGTCGGCGGGATCTATGCGGGCATCTTCACACCGACCGAGGCCGCCGCCGTGGGCGCTGCAGGCACCTTTCTAGTGGCGCTTTTTAGCGGCGAGATGTCGTGGGGAAGGCTCAGCGAGGCGATCCTGTCGACGGCGTCGTCGTCTGCCATGATCTTCCTGATCATCCTCGGCGCGGGCATCTACAACAACTTCCTGTCGCTCACCCAACTGCCGCAGGAGGCCTCGGCCTGGGTCGGCGCGCAGGGTTATTCGCCGTGGTTCGTCCTGACGATCGTGCTTCTGATGTATCTTCTGTTCGGCTGCGTCATGGACAGCCTGTCGATGGTGCTGCTGACCGTCCCGATCATCTTTCCGATCATGTCGGTCCTGGACTTCGGGATGAGCGCCAATGATTTCGGGCTTTGGTTCGGCATTCTCGTGCTGATCGTCGTCGAGGTCGGGCTGATCACGCCACCTGTTGGGCTGAACCTTTTCATCATCAACGCCATGGCAAGGACGACACCGATTTCGGAAACCTATCGCGGCGCGCTGCCCTTCGTTGTCACCGACATTATCCGCGTTGTGATCCTTGCGGCCTTCCCGGCGATTACGCTCTGGCTCGTTTGGGTCATCGACGCAATGTGAGATGCCCATGCAGTTCCACGAGGAAGGCTTTCGACCCGGCGATCCCGACCTGAAACCCGAGGTGACGTCAGACCGCGAGGACCTCGATGCGCTGATCGTGGGCGCGGGACCCGCCGGGTTGACGCTTGCGGCCTATCTGGCGGGTTTCCCTCAAATCCGAACCGCGATCATTGAGCATAAAGAAGGCCCGATGGAGAAAGGACAGGCCGACGGCGTGTCCTGCCGGTCGATGGAGATGTTCCAGACCTTCGGCTTCGTCGAACGCGTCATGCGCGAGGCCTATTGGGTGAACGAGGCGACATTTTGGAAGCCCGATCCGGCGGACAAGTCCCGGATCGTCCGCAACGGCCGTGTGCAAGACGTCGAAGACGGGTTGTCCGAGATGCCGCATGTCATTCTCAACCAGGCCCGTGTGCATGACATGTACCTCGATGTGATGCGGAAGTCGCCGACGCGGCTCGAGCCTCTTTACGGTCATGCCTTCGAGAGCCTTGCAATTGACGACGGCGGCGTGACGGTCGAAGCCCGCATGGGCGGCGAAACCCGGAAGCTGCGCGCCCGCTATGTCGTTGGCTGCGATGGCGCGCGGAGCGGAGTGCGGAATGCCATCGGGCAAACCCTGAAGGGCGACAGCGCGCATCAGGCCTGGGGCGTGATGGATGTGCTGCTCAACACTGATTTCCCGGATATTCGTTGCAAGAGCCTGATCCAGTCCGCTTGCAACGGCACGATCCTCGTCATCCCGCGCGAGGGTGGATACCTGGTCCGGCTTTATGTGGAACTTGACGAGCTTGGCGACGACGAGCGCGTCGCGAACCGGGACATACAGCCGCGCGATCTGATCGACGCGGCCAACCGCATCCTTGCGCCTTACACGCTCGATGTGAAGGAAGTGGCGTGGTGGTCGGTCTATGAAATCGGCCAGCGCCTGACCGACCGCTTCGACGATGGCGGGGCCGTACCTCGCGTCTTCATCGCGGGCGATGCTTGTCACACCCATAGCCCGAAGGCGGGGCAGGGGATGAACGTCTCGATGGGCGACACCTTCAACCTTGGCTGGAAGCTCGTCTCGGTCCTGTCCGGGCGGTCGGACCCATCGCTTTTGAAGACCTATACCGAAGAGCGGCAGGCCGTCGCACAGGCATTGATCGACTTCGATCAGGAATGGGCCAAGATCATGAGCGCGCCGCCCGAAGAGCGCGAGGGCGATGCGGCGCCCCGGTTCCAGAAGTATTTCATCGAACATGGCCGCTATACCGCGGGCGTGTCGGTGCGCTACACGCCATCGCGGCTGACTGGCGATGGCACCTCGCAGCATCTGGCGACCGGTTATCCAATTGGTATGCGCTTTCATTCCGCCCCGGTCGTTCGCCTCGCCGACGGCAAGCCGATACATTTGGGCCATGTCCAGAAAGCGGATGCGCGGTGGCTTCTTTGTGCGTTCTCGGGCGGTGGATCGCCTGATGCGCAGCGGGCGGGGCTTTCGCAGCTATGCGCGGCGCTTGAGCCTGTCGCGCGTGGTCTGACGCCCGAGGGCGATGCCATCGATTCCGTGCTCGATGTGCGCGCAATCCTGCAGTGCCATCATCATGCGCTGGATATCACGGACATGCCCGCGCTACTCTTCCCCGCCAAGGGGCGCCTCGGGCTTCGGGACTACGAAAAGGTCTTCTGCCCCGACCCGGCGCGCGAAGACATCTTCGATCTGCGCGGGATTGACCGCAAAGATAGCTGCCTCGTCCTTGTGCGGCCGGATCAGTATGTGGCCAATATCTTCCCGACCGATGCGGTGGCGGAACTCGCGACGTTCTTGGGCGGCATTGTAAAGACCTAGACGGTCAGCACGTCGCCTTCGCCCGCATACATTTCCGCAATCACCCCGGCGTGGTTTGACCGCATGGCCTGTTGGTTGAGCGATCCTTTTTCGGTGATCTCGCCCCGGTCAAAGCTGGGCGCTTCGGTCAGGATCATGGCGCGGACGACCCGGCTGGCAGAGCCTGTCGCCGCCTCCGCCGTTTGTCGCAACTTGGCAGCCAACGCGGCGTTGAGGTCTTCCGGCTCCATCTTCCTGGCGGTGTCCGAGAGAATCAGTAGTGCCCCTAGATCCGCCTCGTTCTCGCCCGTGATGACGGCATCGCGCACCAAACCGTCCATGGCATCGACCAGCGCGGCCCGGACCGCGCCCACGGCGACCCATGTGCCGGTAGTCAGCTTGAAGTTCTCGGCAATGCGGCCGTCGAAGAAGAACCCTTTGGAAAAGTCCTTCGGATCGGCCGGGCGCAGGGCATCGCCCATGCAATAATAGCCTTCTTCGTCGAACGCCTCCTCCGTCTTCTCGGCATCACCGTAGTAGCCCGGCGTGATGCTTGGGCCCTTCAGCCGCAATTCCAGCTTGTCGCCAACGGGCACGAGCTTCATCGACAACCCGGCGGACGGCACGCCCACGTTGCCCGAGAACTCCTGAACATCGGTGCAAGCCAGCGCGAACGGCGCTGTCTCGGTCGCGCCAAGGCTTGTCGCCAGCAAGACCTCGTGGCCCGTCGTCTTCCGCCCGATGGCGCGCAACCGGTCCCAAGTGTGCTGCGCCATGCCGGCGCCTGCATAGAACATCATGCCCAACTGGCTGAAGAATGTGGCCGCCAGGTCATCGTCCGTCTCCAACTCGTCAACCAACATGTCCCAGCCAACGGGGACGTTGAAGTACCAGGTGCAGGCCACCTCTCGCAGATTGGCGAGCGTCTTGGCGAACTTGCCAGGCGCTGGCTTGCCATCATCGATATAGTATGTCCCGCCGTTCGTCAGCACGAGGTAGGAAACCTTGTTGCCCGCCGCCGTGTGGTTCCAGGGCGCCCAATCCAGCACAACGGGCGGGCGCTTTTCAAGGAAACGATAGCAATCCCGCACCATCGCCTGCATGGCGCAGATCATGCCGTTGGTGTTGATGACGGCCTTGGGCGAGCCGGTGGAGCCCGAGGTGAAAAGGTACTTCACGACCGTGTGCGCGTTGACCGCCTTGCGCGCTGCTTTTGCCGTCTTCGGGTCGGCGGCCATCAGGCTTTCGAACATTATCGTGTCCGGGGCATCCAGCGTGATGACCTGCAAATCGGCGCGTTTGATCGAGGCGATTGCCGGGGCGAAGGCCGCGCCATCGTCGGCAAAGACAGCACCCGGCTGCAAGAGTTCTGCGATGTCCTTGAGCTTCTTGTAGTCCTTCGAGACAAGCGAATAGGCAGGACTGACCGGCGCGTAAGGGATGCCGACATAGAAACACGCGGCCCCAAGAAGCGCGTGTTCCAGGCTGTTGCCCGAGAGAATCAGTAGCGGCCGCTCCGGCCCAAGTCCCATGCCAAGCAAACTGGCCCCAATCTGCCGTGCCGCATCGCGCGCCTCGCCAAATGTCACCCTTCGCCAAGCGCCACCCGCGCCCCGCCGCGCTATCCAAACCTTCTCTGGCGTCGCATCGGCCCATTTGTCCAGATAGCCCGCCAGCGTCGGCAGATGGTCGGGCAGGGGGTCGGTCTGCTCCATAATGATCGTGCCGTCTTCACGGGTCCGGACATCGAAACGCGGAGACCAGAAGTCGGTCTGGTCAAGGGTGCTCATGCCGCCCGCCGTTATCGGGGCGCCATGCGAATGGCGCCATCCAGACGGATCACCTCGCCATTCAGCATGGGGTTGCGGGTGATCTGGCTGACCATATCCGCGTATTCCTGTGGATCGCCCAGACGGCTTGGAAACGGCACCTGTGCGCCAAGCGAGGCCTGAACCTCTTCCGGCAAATCCTTCAGCAGCGGTGTCAGGAACAATCCCGGTGCAATCGTGCAGACCCGAATGCCCATGTCAGCCAGATCGCGGGCCATCGGCAGCGTCATGCCGACTATCCCACCTTTTGAGGCAGCATAAGCCACCTGTCCGATCTGCCCGTCATAGGCCGCTACGGAAGCCGTATTGACGATCACGCCCCGCGCTCCGTCCGCATCCACCGGGTCGCTTGCCGCCATCCGGGCGGCCGCCTGACTGGCCGCGTGGAAGCTGCCCATCAGGTTGACCCGGATGACCTTTTCGAAGAACGAAGGGTCATGCGCTTCGCCGCGGGACACGGTTTTGGCGGCCCCCCCGATGCCTGCGCAATTCACAACAACGCGGATTTGCCCACAGGCCTTTTCCGTATCAGCGATGCCGGTGGCGACCGACGTGGGGTCTGACACATCGACCCGGGCGAAATGCCCGCCGATCCTGTCGGCCTGGGCGTTGCCCTCGGCCTCGTTGAGGTCGAAGATCGCGACCTTCAAGCCATCGGCGGCAAGGCGCGCCGCCGTAGCTGCCCCCAGCCCCGAGGCGCCGCCCGTGACAATCGCGGCCATTCCGGCCCAATTCTGTAGGGTCATGCCTTGGCTTCCTTCCGGCGGATTTTCCTAAGTAACCCAAGAAGGGTCTCTTTCTCGGTCTTTGTCATGTCCGCGAACAACCGATCTTCATGCGCCTTCACCGCGGCCACGGCCTCGCCATAGGCCTTCGCGCCCTTCTTTGTCGGCACCAGCGCTTGAACGCGCCGGTCGCCGGGAACGGCCGCGCGCGCGAGATACTTCTTCTCCTCAAGTGCATCCACGATGGCAACAAGTCCCGACCGCTCGATGCCCAGCATCTTCGCCAGTTCGCTTTGGGTGATGTTGGGATAGCGGACCGTCAGTGAGAGCGCTGAAAACATCCGGGCCGACAATCCATCCTCGCCCAAGGTGTCGCGAAAATCCGTTTGCACAATCACGTAAGCGCGCTTCAGATTGTATCCGATCAGATCCTCCAGATCGGATGCATTGACCGTGTCTTCCAAATCAGCCGCAGCAAAAGAGGCGTGTCCGGGCATGGAGTCTGTCCTTTTCTTGACAGGGCCAGTCTAATCGATTTTCGTTACTTCGGTAAACAATTAAAGGAGTGAAAGATCTGCGCCATGGATCTTCCGACACTCGAGCTGGAACATGTCTGCACGCTGGATGTGGAACTTGACCCCATCCGTGAGATG
>JAAUYH010069246.1_pt1 | contig 21732 bp, 13 predicted proteins | sample 7278061 | NCBI WGS metagenome assembly JAAUYH01 (sample SAMN14350203, study PRJNA611818) | marine sediment metagenome | isolation source: surface marine sediment (0.6m) | place: French Polynesia: Moorea | collected 2018-08 | reverse complement strand
GCTTCACATTCAAAACTTAGAAGATCATTCACTTCAAACTCATTGTATAAATATTAACCTAGCTAGCTATGCCAGAAAATTAGTATCGAGGCATGTTTCCTAAAAAATAATTACGGCAATAATAGAATCTATGAAAATTTTACTGCAATAGCAATATACTGCATATACTGCAGCATATTGCAGTACAAATATATTGCAAACAGCCCCTGTTCAACACTCTTGCAAAACCTGCTTATTACGCCAATTTCTAGTTATTTTTTGAATAATCTTCTCAAGTGCTATAAATACAACCCAGCTATATTTTAAATTTTCCTTGGCAACATGAACATTTCAAGTAGTTAACTTGGATGTCTTCCAACTCCTTCTTAGTGTAATAATGCCGTCTGGTTGAGAATGAAGATGCGTTCTCGGGTTTACGAAGAGTTCACGCAAACATATTTAGCCAAAATGCTTGAAAAAGGAGAATATTTGACACCTCTTGCCCCTATATTTTGCTTTCTTACAGGAAATTGAACTTCTTTATCAGATTGTTAATTAAATTTTGCTTGGTTTCAATGGAATCGTTTAAACATGACTGACCACCATTGATCTTTACGATTCTACAGCGTATAACACATCATGCTGCCGCTTCAGTGCGTAGACCTCATTTCTAGAATTTTCATATCTAACTTCTGCTTTCGAATAATCTTGCATACGTGTCCACCTCATACGTAATACAACGCAAAGGTGCTTGCCTCACTTCTACTGACAAAGATAAAGGCCGAATTTGCCGTTGGAATTGATTCGAATAGGGTAGGTACGATGGAATAAGTGAAAAAGGGAAGGTAATTATTTCTACCATTAGACCTCACGTCGGAAATGAAAAACCTAAGTTTAACAAATTGACTAAAATGTTACCGCTACGATTGTTTCATTAGAAATGAATCGAACTATTTTCAACCACATGTTTCGAGCGCGAGGTACTTGCTACGCGTTGTCTGTCAGAATATAGTCAACTAACTTGCGCTGTTGCTAATGAAATATTCTAAATAAGCTATTGAAATTCTGAAAAGATGTAGTAAAAGAATTCATTAACTAATCATGCAATAAATGCACAGTCAATGCAAGTTCTCGAGACATTTATCTACAACCATCACAGGAGAGGGAATGTAGTAGCTATTGTTTGCTCCATTTTCATCAGTTGGAACAGTCAGAATTCCCCTTCTGAATTGTTGGAGGAAGCCGCTTGTTTCATATTGCCATTTAAATTTGTAATGTTAATTGATGTTTCGTCATTCGTTACACATCCTGTTGCTTCTAACTTATTTTTAGTATACGTTGCACATGCAGTTTCAAAACAAGTAGCAATGAAAGATGTAGCCAGGAATAGGAAATTTTTCAGCGTTCTCTAAGCATTCGGTGAACGAAAGGGGAGCAAAAATGAGATACTCAATTTTCGGATCCATAAGGTTTATAGTTTCAAGATGGTTGTTACTGCATAGATATTAGTACTTTCATAACTCGAGTATGTTTTATCTTTTCTTTTATACTACCATGTATTTAGCTTACTTTTGTGCTTAAAAAGCAAAAAAGAGCGTTTTAGATTAGTAGTCAGCGGGCCTAGTTGCTACTTTACATCTATTTGGAGTTTATTTCTAGTTTTTAGAGCTCTGACATTACCACATGTAATCATCAGTTTAAAATTTCCATTATGACTGCGAGTGCGTTGATATGATGTACTCATTAAAATTTTTGGTGTCTACTGTGTTCTACTCAGGCTGGTAGTACCACACTTTTGTTCCATCAGTCGACTGATTCAGCCGTTCAGAAAATTTGCAGTCATGGAAGAACTAGTGAGTGGCCAAGAATATGTCGAAGTTTCATTCAAATATCCTCCCCTTTCGGCTTTCTACTCGGTGAAAATCCACTAACAGTGTGTTTTAGCAGTGGCAGAAGTAATTCTTTCCTAAACCAGTGCTCTATTAATTGTAGTGTTTGGAATTCAGCGAATTCCTCTTGGTCTGCTATTCCATGTCATCCTTTCTACTTTTGAATGATATAAGTGCGGGACAGCCGTCTGAGCCATCCCACCTTCTACGAGCTTGGATGCTACGAAAACACTGTTCATTCGGCTGGCAAGGAGGTATCACGATATTTGGTCGCCATGCAGCATGTTCTACTGCTACAGATTTGGCAATGATGAAGTATTGAAGCTTAACTGACTCGCTTAGAGCACGGCTTTAAATATTTTAAAACAATTCAGAATCACCTGAAAAGCTGACATTATAGATTTTCATTGCATCCGTGATCATTTGGATGTATTTTTTATGCTCAAGAATGTGTGAGAAAACTCATCTGATAGATACGGCATGAAACTTATAAAAAGACGATGACGACAGTTTAAATTAGTTCGCCGTAATCAATGATGTAAGCAAAAGTCATTAAAATTTCGTAAGCATGCAGAACTTTGAGTGGGAATCAGTAAACTTTCGTACAGGATTTTATAGTACAAACCAACGTTTATAGTTCATTCTCGTAAAAAGTCCTTGACGTTCAGAATATCTTGACAGCCATAATTAAAAATTCGCGTCTTCTTGCACTTCGCAAATTCCTTACATTGCATGTTTAATTTTATCGATGTTTGTAGATTAACTAAAATTTTTGAATGATTGGTGAAACACTACGCGAAACCCGCTATTTTCGGAAGGAACAAATTCCAACAAATCCAGAAACTTTCTAAGAATCATGTATTTTGCCGTGCTGTTCTTCCCATTTCCGATCTATTTCCTACAACTTTCTGAAGAGTAACAGATATGTAGAATACATGTCTTGAGTAATTGAGTTGGTGCCGCACTTTTCGATTTCTTCGAGATTCCATTTCAAGAGGTCGTCGCTCCCGCACGATGGGTGCCACGTAGAGCTTGCCCGAATTTTGATGTGAACACTGCTTCGTGTCATCTAATAAACCAATTCAGCCGCTTAGAAATGATCAACAATGATAACTGCTATTGAGAAATTGCTTGCAATTTCGATGTTCGACTGTGAAAAATAGATCACCAGACTCTAGAAGATAGTTCGTACCACTAGGTTTGGGTTCTGAATAATTGAGTAACCTTCGAGTACATAGAACACACATTAAAAATTGAAATCAATGCTTTCCTCACAGTCTGAATTCCAACTCGCAGTCGTACGGAAACTTGATGTAGCCAAGCCCGAATTACAATCATAATACTATATTAACTGACGGTCATCGCTCCCTAACTTGGGAATTTCGTTGCTTGATGCTATTCAAATCAGTGCTTAAGTCGTAGTGATCGTGTTTTTCCTCACTTACACTGTGCTGTGTCAATCCTCGTACCCACTCTAGAACAAACAGTGTGTGATTAATTTCCTTTCTCATAGATAGGTTTCAAGAGGGCAACCGAAAGGGTTTCGCATACATTGTTGTAAGACATTCAAGTAATCATGAATCAACTTCAGATATGTTTTCTATCTGGTTATCTCTGATGAAATTCTCGGGCTGTTTTATATCTAAATTAATTGAGTACAGTAGTGTACTACAGTACGTGAACGGATTTACAGTACTACTCGAGACTCGAGACACTAAATACTGTACGGTGCACCGTTTGGTTTAGCAGTCGGAATGGATTGAGCTCCCAACAATGCACTGCAGTACTTGACTGGACTGTATAACAATGGGATATGGACGCTAATAATGCCCTATCGTTGAGATTTGAAACTCTTACAAGTGGCATTTAACTTGGTTTGATTAAAATTCGATTGCACTTCATGACAATATGCCATGGAAATACAAAATCAGACCTCCTCCTTACATTGCCACAAATTTCAAACACATGAGTACAGTGAAAACGAAGCCATTGATTGAAGATATGTGCTTAGAAGTTGACACAAAACGTTTCTGCATTCAAAACTGTTCAGAATACAAGTGAAATCGGGAATATATTGCTACTTACCTCGGTACTGTATTTTATTGTCAAATGTCCTGCCTACTCCAGAAATCGCTGGCAATAATGTTGAACGTATCTCGGGCTAACTACAGTACTGTATTTTCCTTCACATCAGGCAACCGTCACCAGAGAGAAGATGGTGTGCATCTATTTCATGGCTATCAATTTCACGTAAAAGGATAAATACTGCACAGTTAACTTGCTAATGTGTAGGAGATAATGCCCGTGCACCTGTTCTCGCGCGATAACCGCAGACTGCAGCATTACAAATACAGTGTTGGTACTGTACGTCAGTATACTGGGAAGAAATTCGAGTTGTTCTCATTAGGGAACAGAAAACTTTGCACCAAAAACTTGACCGTCAATCCGACAGAACCAAGTACACTTTGCAGATACTGTACAACTGTAATACTGTCTTCAAATCAATGACGCGATTGTAATTAACATCTCTGCAGATATTTACGAATTCCCATCAATTGCAATTCACCTTCAGTATCAAATGTCGTGACGATGAGAGCTTGTCTCTGTTTGATCCCTGCTCTCAATGATCAACAATTCCGGGGGCGTCATTTTGGACTGAAATAACGGAGAATTATGTCTACCAGGTGATGAGCGTTTCAACACAAATATGATGAGAATTTTGACCAGGCTTATGTAACGGTGGACGTCTTTTCCACTTCTACAGAAATAAAAAAACTGAGTGGACACATGGCGCAATTTTCGGTCATTACCCTGTCGCCCGTTGAACCCAATTAGAGAAATTGCGAGTTGAAAAATCACTAATTAGATGTTTGCCATAACGATTTCTCTGTTCCATGCAATCTGCAACCGACAAATCAACGAATTTGCATGATTGCAATTTGTTTTTAATCGATTGCAATTCGGTTAAGTCGAGCCATAAGATCGCAGTTGCTTGAGTAATGGGTACTGTTTTGTTTTTCCTGTTGCTTCCCCGTATACTACAAACACCGCATTTTTGAATTTCCTGATACCGCCCTTTCGATTTCTACTTTCCAGTCCTCTTACTTCTGAGCAGAATGACGGCGACAACCCACGCAATGAACATTCCGTACCGTATTGTTGGATAACGCCTTGGAATTGTTAGAACCGCGGTGCGCCAGATGACGAGTAGCACGAACTAAATGAATCTGCCTCATTGCTACGAGCCGTATTCCGCGCAAAGATCGTACCTTCTCGGATGATGCTTTTGCATTCTGCAGGACTCGAAGGCAAGTGGCAGGAATGGGGAACCAGCATCGCTCACTCACCGACCTGTTTCGATGACGTTGAAGATATAAACCACTTATTTTTTCATTGCGCTGCATGCTCACCCTTTCATGCCAACAGACAGTCTCGCCGGTGACAGTGTCGTTCACACTGACAGGGTCGAAAAGATGAAATACTGCTCTTTATGAAACATGTGCACGCAAGCTTGTTGGCCTAGAGCCGGCGCGTGAACAGAGATGATCTGAGCATCACTCTTCGAAACAATCGGACAGTGCGCTCTCTAATGCTAGGCAACTGGATTGGTTGGATTCGGAAGCATCGCGCCCGATTTGAGTGGCAGACGCATGTTTTCCGGATCTCTCCATAAATTTGGACGTGTTGTCGATAATTTGTGCCTACAGCAGCACCTGAAAGTATCTGCCATGTTTATCAAAATGCTCTGCGGCTTTTTGTGTAAACCCGTTCAGATTCGGAGCTGCAATGATTTAAACGCAGAAAAAACAAAACCGACCCTCTTAAACTAGTTAGCACATTCCCTGCTACAGCACGCCCATGGTAACAAGGAGCGGGCATTGCTGCTCGACTGTCGTAGATCTAATGCCTTCGATGCAGAAGAGACCGGAAAACAAGAACTTAGCCTTGTCGACTGTGCTCATGAATCCGACGACTCTCCCGGACACCAGCATGGATCGGAACCGTGTGGAAGAAGCGGCGAGACAACGCGCCAAGCTGGAGAAAGCGGACATGCAACGGCGAGCTCGGGCCCAGGCGGTACACGAGTATGTCACGGGACCCGCGTTGGATGTGGCCGCCAACCCACCGGTAACGCCCGTAGAGCGGAAACGCACGATGCGCAACAAGAGTGCTTTCATCTCGCGCCAAACACAGCGGCACTACCAACGGTTCCTTAGCGACCACATCAGGAATGCTGAAATGGAGCGCGATGCGGCGTGGAGGCAGAAGCAAAGCATAGAAGAACAAATCACGGTGCTGCGTAACCTCGAACGACAACTACAGAACGGTTTGTCTGCGACTGCGGCGCCAAGTGCACCGGAGAGACCGAGGAATGCTGGCAGCTCTTCTCGTATGGATGCGATGCGCGGCGTTTCGTCTGGACTTCATCCGAGAGCGTTGAGATCACGCAGTACGGCCGCAGGTGATGCCAGATTTCACGCACCTGCGACAACCTACGCGACAGCTCTACCGCAATCAACGGCAACAAGTACGACAATGGGTTTTAGTGGCCCTCCAACTACTTACACCCAGGGTGTTTCGCGCCCGGCATCAACAACAGCAGCGCTGACTGTGAGCTTTGGTATTCCATCCTCGTATGGAGGGCGCCCCCGCGGAGCACCGAATATTTCCACTGGATTCACCGCACCAAACCTATACGAAGCCGCTATAGCGGCGAGCTTTCCTATGTCTGCCGGCTATGCGCCTAGTGTTTCGAGGGCGACGAGCAACACCGGTTTTGACGCCTTGTTCGATGCGTCGAGCGGTGCCCATTACAATGCTAGCACCCCTGCACCGTCGAGTTTCGCTGCACCGACACGTGCTGGTGCTCCTCGCGCTAGGGGAGGTGTGACGACCGCGTCTACGCATACGACATGGAGCGGCTCAGCAGCAAATCTAATATCGAGCAGTTCGTTGCCAGTGAGTAGCGCCGCGTTCCCCACGGCCGATTCAACTGAGCAAGAAATGTTTTATGACGAGTTCGGAGACTGGGCCGCCCCACAAACAACGCCCTCGCAACCGCCGACATCTCGCCAAGACAGCTACCCCTAACAAGACCTAATTCGATCCGTACTAACTCGAGAGAGAAATCGATAAACACAACTTGGTCGCCTTTCCAATATCTAGGGTGGACCAACGTTAACATTTCCGTGTTCATGCACTATGCGCTAGGTACAGCATATAGTTATGTCTGTACTTGTACGAAAATGAGCAAACAACCAGTGACAAAGCACCAAAAAACTTAAGGCACCATATGCACAACAATGCATTGTGTCACAAGATTAGATTTACAGTACAAATGAACTGTCGAACATGCAATGCGTGGAGTTAAATCAGTGGGCAGAACGGGGATTTGATTGCACATTGAGAAGCGGGTGTTGGCTACATCTGACGCAGTTCTATATTGTCTGTATTCCAAGGGTTACTTGCATTTGTTTCTTGCAAGTAGAGAGGACAATATCGGCTGGCATATTCTGTCTTCATTTCTAACAACTACTTCGTTCCGTATTTTGCCGTGTGCTGAACTAGTAGCAAATCGAATTCAAAAGATGGACATGTGTAATTAATATGGTGCAGTTGAGGCGAAGTGTCTAATCGAGCAGTCAAATTAATAATAGAAATGTCATGGATTATAGGACCATCTAAAATACAAAAATATTGGGGCTAACCTTGATCCTCAGATCGTTCCAAAGGTATTCATTGATGTATACTATTTGATACACAGTAAAAAAACCCTGCTTTACTAGTCAATTTTGCTTGTACCACATTTCTATGCCTACTTCATCTTTTACAATGAAATTTATAATGAAAAAGCAATTTACTCTTTCGTGTAGCTTCCTCGCGTCTAGGAACCAAAAAGAATTTTCGATTTTTTTCTTTCAGATAAAATTCTTTTCTGTCTCAGAATAAATAGAATCTTTGCCAATTTAGTTAAGGGTGGCTACAGTTATCATTTCAAGATGCTTCAAAAAGATTTGAATTACAACATATCAGCTAAATCTGCCCCTACGTACTTTCCAACTTTCATGTGCAGGTTGTTTGAGTATCAAATGACTTAACGATTCATAAAATCATTATTTTTTTCTTTTTAGCAAATAAATTTAAATTAATCTGATCTCCAATCATATTAGTGGCCCGGGAATTCTTTTAATCGCATTTGAGGAGGTTAGAAAACTAGAAACATAGTATTTTTGTCAGAAATGTGCATCGCAAATGTCTTGAAATCGTTTCCTTCATTCTGTTTTAAACAGGTTATTGTTCGGTTTTCAGTTCAGGGAGATTCTAGATTCAAAAGTTCCTAAAAACTTCATAAAACTGTGCCTAGGCCGATTTTTAGTTAGAAACTTAGATGTTGCGTAAGTTTAGAAATTTGTTTCTGATAGGTCGTTGATCGGCTACGACAGGAATAATGAATAACTTTACAAGATATCCTCACTAATGAATCTTATGTGAAGGATCGATATGTAATACTTGATGACTATTCTATTTCGCATTCAAAGTTCCTAAAAATTGACCTGTAGCTAGATTGACTACTGAAAAATATTCAAAAACTGAACTATATTCAGTCAAGCTTTAACGACCCCCCACCGATCGAAAAGCAAAAATTATATAAAGGTTATCCTGTATTATTTATCTTTCTCAATTAACTAGTGCAACAGGTGTTCAAGGGTTGTTTAAAAACGCATATCAATAGAAAGCTCCTGCTCGCTCTGCGGTAAAGAAATGGCTCCATGGCTACCAAACAAGAAGATCGCAAACTCACAGTAGAAGGATTGGATGACCACGAATTAGCACTGCCATATGAAATAAATTTGAAAAATCTTTATTAAAGATATTAGAATATCTATACTTGCAGTGGCAACAAAAACTGTCGTTGCTTACATAACAAGTAAGGGTCTTTTTACGCAAAGAGTTATAAATTCATCCAATAAACTCCAAATGAGAATTGCACTAGCAGAATACCATGAGGGGCGTAGATTTCGATTTGCTCGACATTGCCAAAAAAGGTAAGTAACAATACCGGGTACCTAGAACGGATCATTTTTCAATGTGTCTAACTTCTCGAAATCCTGAGAGAGTTGAACAAGCGAAATTACCGAAATTGAAGACACAAACTTCTGATCGAGTTTATAAAGCGCTTCAATACCCACGATCGGTTATGTTATGGTGCACATTAGTCAAAATGAGATAATTAGGCTTTACGTCTTCTTCTTCTTGAGAAAAACCGAGATTGTCAGTAACAACAAAAAAACACTTCTCTATTTTAATGTTTCCCAAACTCGAAACCTAACATGAAAACATGATTTTTCATCAGTGTGGTGCTTCACTATATTATTCAGTTGAAGTATGAGAATTTTTTAATCGAAAGCTGTCTGATCAATCGATGAGCAGAGGTTAACCAATTCCATGTCCTATACGTTCTTCCAATTTAACGACGGGTAAGTGCTTTGGGCTGTTTAAAAGATAAATTATACCAAGAGCTCCTTCAGAACATAAATTAGTATACAAAAATATAGGAGGAAAAGTTGCAACAATTAATCGAGATTTTTTTTACAAAAAATCAAAGCTTCACTGTGCGAGCACAAGGTAGACACATCATACATCTTATAGACTGATTACAAGCTTCATTGAATAATTTATCCTTTCAGACTTCACATGTATAAAATATCGCCAGAGAAACAGAAAAACTATACCTTTCGAAATCTGAGTTTTTTTCGTCCTGTATTACCATTCACAAATCTTGGATTTTTGTTACATGCTACGGCAATACGGATTACAGATTCTCGCGCTGTGACAAATAATCCAATTAATTTTAATTAGCGAAATGGAAATGAAATATTGATTGAATTTCATTCACGAAGATGCTGAACAAGTTCTGATCATTTCAGCTAGCAAGATTGCTTTTCCAACAAATCTAAAAAATTCGACGCATTTGCTTCCATTTAGCATGATGGAGTTTGGTATGAGGAAAGGTTGAAATTAGTCAATCATTCATTGCAGCTGCCGATATTCGCTATCTCCATGATCTTATTGAGTTATGTCGTTCATGCATTGAAGATTGACCGCTTCGTCTTTTTGAAGACGAATGAAGTCTCAACGAATATAGTTACGTAGCTATTTTGCCTACCGATACGTCATGTAGAGTGTTGCTTTCGCTATGGATCTTACTATCAATTCATACATCGAAAAAGGGCAATTTGTTTTATACAAGAAATAGAAATGCGGCACAAATGGTTTCTCCCTCTTGAACTAGAATTTTTGAACACGACCAGCATGTAACAGTCAATTAGTGTGAATATTCCTTCAACGTCCGACTTCATTTCAGCAAAGGGATATACGTTAGATGAAGATGTGCATACCTACAATTGTTTGATCAAATCTGTGTTAAATGGCTGATTGAGCATCCAAATCACAAGCAATGATTTTGCCTGATTTTTAATGCTGGTTTTCGAATTATTGACAGCATTCATTATTTCGATTCTTCTTATGAAAAGTTAAGCTGAAATTATGATAAACGCAAGGACTTGCGCTCTCATTGCAGTCGGAATTTGATTCAGAAACAGGTTCGAAGCGTTTGCGAGGAACAAAGTTATGTTTTTACAATGGAAAGTACCGCGCGGACATGGTCTGACAATTAGGGATTTTATTGTTAGTGTAGCATGTGCCATGCGCGTGTTTGTGCGGTAAATTTCTGTTTTCTAGCAGCTCCTGCGTTCTCCTTTGCGCAATAGGCCAGGCAGAGGAATGCGTGGTAATATACTTACTACATTTCTTTGTACTGTCCAAGAACAACGTTGATCTGAAGACATCAAATGCAAGCCATCCTTGATCCAATAAGAAGCAAATTGTATTTGCGTCTATTTTTTGCGTTGTGTCACTCTACAACCTAGTTATGGAGTGGTGCCCACGTGCTGGAAAAGAAGACAAGAATTTGAAATGTTTCAATACGTTCAATTAGACAAGCGTCGCACTACCGTAATTTCGCAGTCACGACGACAACGGAAAAGTTCCACAAAACTCTATCTTACAGTAGAGAAGTTTGATTGAATGGCCGTTTCACTGTTGTAAGTGGACCAGCTGCGTGGCGATTATTTTATTCGATTTTTAGAAACAATTATTCCGGGGCAGATAACGCATGCTTCAACCGCGAGAGATGGCCCTTTCAAAAATATGGGCCACAACAATTACGCGTGTACTCGCTGGCTAAATCCTTAAATAGTCGAGTCGTCGCCGTCGCGACCTTCGTCAACCCACCCCACATGGCTTGAAGTGACCTCCGTTTCACAACGTTCGTCAAGGTAAGTGACGCTCAACCTCCAGAGACTATGACGAAGAAAGTTGTCCCTACCCGACTCACTCAGAACATGTGGATCGACCAATTGCTGTTTTACCCCGAGTACTCTACAAACGCATCCCTTTGTTGCAAGTTACTGACTCATGTATTGCAGACCTTTGTTCGTAATGTGAATTGCATACCCTATGCTTGAGAAGCGTCGATTCCTATTGATAGCTCCGGAGCGAGTCTCCAGTGTCGAGCGAACCTACTTCTTCTCCAGAGTCTTCGACATGTTCAGATGGCACGGCGATGTGATAGGCTAGCTTGTGCAGGCCTGCGGTCTTGCCGGTTACTGTTGCACTAATAATTCGTCGTCGTATGGCCCGTGCGAATATCATTCGTGTAAATGCTCCTTTGCCTTCCTGGAATGTATTGATATAAACCATGCCCCGCTCTATCTGTACGCAGCTGTCCCAAGGTACTCAATAGATTCGGGTAGAATGAAAGGTGGCTGCGCGAGGTGGTTAATTGCTGCCGGTCAACAATGCACTGCTGTTCCACAAGGAGGGTACAAAGCACACCAGTGCGCCAACATCACCTTTCGAGATGAACTCTCTAGAGGAATGGTGCAGCTGGGGTAATACTGTTCCATTTCCTTGCATCAACTCATCAACCACACCATGCGAGGCGCGGTGATACTACTGAATGGAGGCTGTTGCGGCCCTAGCTGCAGTAGCACAAGCGTTTGTGGCAGTGGCTATCATGCCGTGGTTCAAGAGGGTGACTTCGAAACTCAAGAAGAAGATACGCGGTGGACGTACTCGGAAATCGGACCGTGCTGTGGTACCGTACCAGCCACCATCTAACGACACGCAGCCGTCTGCAACGTTCGATTCTTCGACTGACGTTATCGACTCGACGTCGCCAGTGGCGGGCCTGGAGAGAGAGGTGCAGGTGGCCTACTTTCAGTTCTCATTCGAGAACGCGAAACATTCACGTGAGGTTGCCGCTCGTGACCAACGCCACCTCCGTGTTTCCCGTGTAATCTTTGTGATATCGATTTATTGCGGGTTAGGCTACATGCTGTCTAGGCCATACTTTGGGTTTCCGAGTCGTTTCCTAGTTTCTAGCGTTGCGGCGTACTTCCTCTACAGATTGGCACCGCGGTAAGTCGATAACAGTTTTGTAAGTGGATACGATTTCCCTTCGACAGTCATAAACCAGAACCTTCCATGGTGCAACAAACTATCCCTTCAGTCGATTAGTATATGAGGTTTTTGGGAGCGGTAAAGCAAACCCGAAAAACCCTGTACGAAATACCTTGATTTGAGGCGCAACAAGAATGGGTTACCGTTCCTCACCGTCATCGACTCGGTTGCGAACTTGTCGGTGGGTGATTTCATTTGAAGTCTCGATTTTACTGGACTTGAGGAAACGCTTCATCATTTCCTCAGTTACAGCTGTTCGACCATGTTCTGTTTCGTGGAGAAGCACTAAACGGGCACTGTCATCTTCCACAGTCGCTTCTACACGGTACATCCAAACCCTCTCCGTCCTTCCCTAACATTGCGCAAACATCATTCAGAGCGTTGACCATGTCAGGTTCTTCCATCAAGATTGTTTCAGCACATGGTGGCGTCGACTTCAGAAGAGAAAAAGCGGCCTGTCCATCATTTTTCATCACCCCGCACAACAACGCGAGCACACACATTTCTTTCATTACTTGGTCACTATCTTCATCGCCACCATTCTCTTTGTCCTCCACATTGCTCGGCATGCCGAAAACTCGCTACACACCCGCTTTGCACACCCATCAAACGCTTCGCAAACATTCTCCTTGCCGACCTGTACATTTTCCGGTAATCCCCCAAATATCGAGTCATAGGCACGTCGTCGAAGGGGATAGCGTTCACCAAAGTACTCTACAACTCATTCCATTTTTGCGAGTTGCTAACTCATGTCTTGCAGATCTTTCTGCGGAATGTGAAGTATGTACTGCTAGTGAGCACGTGAAACCTGCTGTGTCGGTAGCGCCATCGGCGCACTGAGAAATTCAAGCCGTGCACACAGCATTCATGTCCCGTGTGCGGAGGTTTCATGAGCCGAGCGAACCACGTCGACTACCTTGCTGTTGGACATGCATGGATCCCACCATCAGTGTAGCGGCATAGGTTGTACTGTACCGTACAGCTGTTGACCGATGCTAATTTCTGTTCCGTTTCCGCTCGCATCTCATTTGGTTATAACTTTTCGGGGTGTCACCTGTAAGACTTATTCGTCTAAACCCTCTCATCCAATTCTTCATGAAGTAGACCTGGGTGAATCCTGCTCCCACTCCATCTGCACTCAGCTGTTCCGAGGGTCGCAATAGATGCCGCTGGAATGAAAAGTGACAGCGCGAATTGGTTCAACATTTGTTTTGCTGGTTCGTAAGGTGCAGCTGCGCCAAGCCTAAAATAAGTTAGAGGGTACACGTACTGCTAAACTATGAGGGTGCAAGGCAGTTTAGTGCTCCAACTTCGCCTTCTGATGGTAAGCTTCTAGAGGATCGTCGAAACTGGGAAACTCTTTCCATTTCCTCGCAGTTGCTCAACAACTGCAGGGGGAAAGCACGGGGATACAATTGAATGGAAGCCGTTGCCGCCATAGCCACTGTAGCGCAAGCACTTGTGGCGGTGGGCATGATGCCGTGGTTCAGGAAAATGGCGTGGAAAATCAAGAAGAAAATGCGCGGTGGACGTACACGGAAACCGGATTATGGGGTGGTACCATACCGGCCTACGGCAAACGATTCGCAGCCGTCCATGAGGTTCGATTCATCAACTGACCTTATCGATGCGACGTCGCTCGTGGCGGGCCTGGATAGAGAGGTGCAGGTGGCCTATTTGCAGTTCGCATTCGAGAACGCGAAACATTCGCGTGAGGTTGCCGCTGCCGACCAACGTCACCATCGTGTTTGTCATGTAATCTTCGTGATAGCCATTTATTCCGGGCTAGCCTACATGCTGTCTAGGCCATACTTTGGCTTTCCGAGTCGTTTCCTAGTCTCTAGCGTTGCGGCGTACTTCCTCTACAGATTGGCACCGCAGTAGCTTGTGAGTTTTTGTACGTGCATATGGTCTTCTTGCGTCCATCAAATAGCAGAGCCATTCCTTGTACAGTGCAGAAAACGATAAACCGGAACCCATAGCACCTGTACGAATGACGGTGTAAGGTGACAGTAAGCATGGGTTCCGGTTCCTCAATCTTGTCCACTCGAATGCGAACTTGTCGCGGTGGGTGATTCAGTAAAACATTCCAAGTCTTGATTTTACTCGACTTGAAGAACGCTTCATCATTTCTTAAGTTTTCTCAGTGATAGTTGCCTCAGTGACACTTGTTCGGCCATGTTCCGTTTTGCGAAGAAGCACTAAAAGAGCGCTGTCATCTTCCCCAGTCGCCTCGATAAGCAAACCCCCTCCGTCCTTTGCTAACATCTCGCACACATCATTCAGCGCGTTGACCATGTCAGTTTCTTCTATCAAGACAGTTTCAGCAGAGGTCGGCATCGATTTCAAGAGAGAAAACGCGGCCTGTCCGACATTCTTCATCACCCCACTCAACAACGCAGCTCGTAACGCCAATTCTTCATTGCGCTTCGCGACCTCCTCCGCATATACAACGTGGTCTTTCATTGTTCGGGTCATCTCCAACGACTCGTACACAACAGAACGCGTATTAGAGCTCACTTGACCCCACATCGCTTTGCACACCTTTTGCACAACGCTTTCCATTGTCATCATTGCGCCGTCGCGGAGTGTACCTAGCTTCACCATGTCGCTGCATTGAACAAGAAGTGCCGACGAATACGCAGACAAAAACGTTCTCTGTGCATCGGACTGCGTCTCCACGTCATAGATTCCATCGTCACATGCCCAGTCAAGGAAGTCCTCAACATTGTCCGATACAATATCCGAGTCCACTTCCATGCAGATTGCGAGAAGCCGCCCACACGCAGATACAATTAACGCGGCGAGGACGCACATTTCTTTCATTACTTGTTCACTGTCTCCGTCCCCACCGTTTTCTTTGTCCAGCGCATTACTCAACATGTCGAAAACTCGTTTGACGCCCGCTTTGCACGCCCATCGAACGCTTTGCAGGAGCAGCACTGCGTGTTGTTCATTCTCGTCAACCACATCATCTTTGCCGACCTCTACGTTTTCCCGTAATTCCCTCAGATATCGAGTCCTCAACACATCGTCGAAGGTGATGGCGTTCACGAGAGTGATGACAGCCTTGAGGGCAGCGTTCACCGCACGGGCATCCGTAATGAAGGCAGCTTTTTTCGCTTTTTTCGCTTTCTTCGTCAGTTTCGACGTCTCCGAGGGATTCGGATTCTCTATGGTTTCTTTCCACTCGTCAACGGTGTTGGCCACCAGGTCCAGTTTGTTCCATGACAAAGCGCACTGAAAGAGCGCCGCAAGGTACTCCACAGCCAGCACGCGATTCGAGCCTGGCCCCAAAGGCGACGTGCCTCGAACCTCGCCATATCTGCGGATTTCACGCTGCAGTGAGTCGTACAGCGTTTTCGCTTTCGCCGGGCGAAGCAGGCTGGACAGACGCCATGCTTCCGCACGCAATTCCCGAGAATACTTCTTCGATATGCAGTACGGCTCGAGCGACTCGGCATCGTACACCTTGTCGACATACTTGCGCAGTTTCTTGTTCGACTCCTTCATCAACGCGGGAGATAGCGATTGGAAGATGTCAGCGGCGACGGCGAGCAGCAATATCGGGTTCACGGAGTCGCCTTTGCGTGCGCGTTTCTTCTGCTGCACCGACTTGTTGCGCTTCGACGGCTTCGCCTTGTTCTCCTTCTGTGCCTCTTCCTCGATGCTCGCGATGGGATTCTCGGCCTCGGTAACGGCTTCGCTCGAAACGTTCATCGCGAATTCCACGAGGTCGCGAGGCGACGCATACAAGTACAGGTGCTGGTAGAACGTCTTCGCCGCATCGGGGCTCGCCTTCAGCAGTGCGCGGCAGCCGATGAGCTGCGCTCTCATGGCGCTCGACGCCGACATTCCTTTCTTCTCCAGCGGGAAGTACGATTGCACCACCAACTGCATCACGAGTGAAATCACGGTAGGGGAATCATCTTCCAGCCTATACAGCAACTCCTCCACTGGCACCACTTTCGCGAAGGGCAGGATTGTGGATTGGCGCAACTTGATCAATAGATTCAACATCTCGATTCGAACTCGTTCCGAATTGTCGTGAATAACGGCTCGCAATCGCGGCAGCGTGGACGCGAGAAGCGGATGCATCTCATGGTTCTCAATCATTCGCTGCAACCCCACCATGGCAGCCACCCTCACACCCGCGTCCGATGTGTCCACCGCGAGGGAAGAAGTGAACAAGTCTACCATTTTCCGCGCTTTCAGCTGCGGCACGATCACGTACAATCGCTGGAGCAAGGCGGCGACGCCGTGTATCGCGGCCACACGCACAAACGGTACTGGGTCTTCAAGAAGTGCTATCATTTTGTCGACTTGGTTATGAACCGCGTTCTCAACCGACTGTCGCGAACTCGACGGATCATGAATCGGGTACGCGTCGCACAGGATCAGCGCGGTGTTGCGTCGCACGTACGGATTCGCGACAAGGATGTTGGGCAGTAACGTCGGGGTGTACACGCGGTTGAGGAGCGCGTCCATGTGGGAGATGGTTTTGTTGGCGTGAAAAACGGTGAGCACCGAGCGCAGGTTCGACGCGAGGGGCTCGCTCCCCGCGGAGATCGCCTTCTCCACGATATTGATGAGCGTCGCTCGGAAGCGGTCGGCCCCTTTCGACCTCCACGCGAGCAAAAACACCTGCCCGTAATTGACGCCGAGCGAGCGCCGCACATGCGCCAGTTGGTTCAGGATGGTGTCGAACACCCCCGTCCGAATCGTAGGTAGCGTCATGAGGAAGGCAATGAACTTCTGCCCGGACGAATTGCGCAGAAACGCCGGCTCGCTGCACGCCTTCAATAGCAGCGTGCGCAATTCGTCGTTGGCGCTGTCTTTCCGCAGGTCCAGCGTCGCGAACAGGCGTCGCAATTTGTACACGCGTTCGATATCCACGGCACGCGGCTTGTCGCCAGTGGATAACCGCAGTAATGTTGGCAACGCGATTGCCGAAAATTGGGGGCCGTGCGCGGCGTTCGTTAGGGTTGGTTCGAGTGCACGCAAAATGTTCGATGCCAATGCTCGTTGAGCAATGGGAAGCACGTTATACAGGCGGGTTGCGAGTTCGAGGGTTGCGCCACCAGGCTCTGGCGCACCACCCTCGTCGACTCGGTTGCGAATCGCGATAGCGCAGAAGTTCGCGGCGAGTGAAAACGAGTCGCGGTCGATGTCATCCAGCGACGCAGCTGCGGCGGGGAGTGCGGGCAGCTTCTCGCATACCGCCGCACAGAACATGTCCACATGCGAGCTGGGGCATCGGCTGAGCAGCGTGTTGAGATTGAATTCGTCGTTCTTGCTCATGTGCATGCCGTGCAGCGCGCGCAGCGCGATGGTGCCCTCGGTTTCGCGGATTTGCGCCACCATCACCTCGCAGTCGGCGACCGCATCCTCGTCTTCCATGGCGCTCGTATCGGGACGTGGCGTCGAACACGGAAGGCCTACTCGTTGTGCTGCTAGCGCTTCGTGGCGGTACAAATGCCGATGCGGCTGAGGTTGAAAGAGATGAGGCGATGAAATTCAAAAAATGGCGCGCAGTTTTTTTTGAATTTTCATACAGACAGCCTGTCCCTAATATTTGAGTGTCTCTTCCTTCGTCAGTTCCGCACCCAATTTTCTCGAGTGTGGCACGTTCGAGTGGGATCACCGAGTCGAGACATCAACAGTAATTCATACTGTGACTGTCCTGCTTTTACAATCTGGAACCAGTAATGGAGGGTAAATCGTACGCCAGCGATATTGGTCGCGCTGGACCTCAACGTTCCTATCTCCGACCTAGGTAGGCAACGACAATGCCAACGACAGTCTGGCTAAGGCTCTCGTCGAAGCCAGAAACGAAGTGAGTTTACAAACTTGCCAAGATTCGGGCTGCCATCTCCGCGCCTTCGCCGCTCTGTGCGTACTCTTGCCCGAGTTTTTTCGCTCTCGCTCTAACGCCCAACTCATTCACTGCTCGCATAGCCTTCTCTACACCATCCGAAGTGATGCTAGTTAGGCCTGCCGAACCCAGTCTCACCCCGACGCCCATGCGCTCAACGAGCTCCGCGAAAAAGACTTGGTCCATTATCACTGGCGTCGCGACTATTGGAATGCCAGCTGCGACAGCCGCGCTGACCGTGCCCGCTCCACAATGACACAAAAGCGCATCACATTGTGGGAATAACCACGAGTATTGGACGTTGCCCTTCGCTACAAACACATTATTCGCTACCCAGTCGTCGTCATGCTCATTGTCCACTGACAAGCCTGCGTGGCCGGGGAGCAGCACGACACGCCCTACACTGACCGCCTTCAAGCCGCTGAGAATCTCGCGAGTGAGCGACTCCGCCACCCCCTGAGAGTCCATCGAGCCATACGACACAACTACTGGTTTCACATCATGCGCTAAGAACTGAACCAGAGCGTCGTCAGGTTTCCACCCTGGCGGAACGTACGATGCAGCCACTGAGCCGACCACGTGTGCGGTTTCCGGCATGTCCGGGGTGCGGGGTGTGAGAGCAGAAGGCAAGTTGATGAGCAGGTGAAGATTGGATGCCTTCCCACCGTACAAGTCTTCGATGTCGCGAAGCGTCAGTGTACTGAGTTCAAACTCCTCCCGAAGCTTATTGAGGTCATCGAGAAAACCTTCGAATATCGCATTTATGGACGAAACGTTACTCGCGTAGTTGCCCTCGGAATAGGCGTCGTCGACGCGCCCTTCTTGCAACGCCATCATCGCCTTCGCCGCGTCAACCGGTCGAAGCATTATGTGTGGGTAGTACGCGGATGGCATCATTGGTTGGAATTGTAACCAGACCAGGGGAATCTTGAACGCATGCGAGATGATTTGCGCCATGCTCATCGTCATAGACCCGGACACGATGCTGGTGCAGTTCGCCTCTTCGGCTATGGAAAAGAGCCGTTGCGCGTGTGGGAATATCATTGCTCGGGTTAGTATGCCGAACAAGCGCAGCTCGATCAGTGGATCGGGTGCAGTTGGTGGTGGGGCGCCATCTGTGTTGAACGATGGGATGTACTTCCAGCAGTCGGCGAGGCTAAACGCGAACGTCGCGACGTGCAGTTTGTCACCTAGGTACGGCGCGAACGGCGCTTGGTCAGAGGGGACTACCAGTGTTATCTCTTCGACGTCCGCTCGATCTGCCAGTGCGGACGCCAGCGCGAACATGGGCTCCACATCCCCACGCGATCCGCACGATATCAGCAGCGGGCGGGACATGGCATGCGTACTCGTTGAGATGGATGTACTGTACAGCGAAGTGATGCGTTGTTTAGACGGACACTTTACGCAACGTGGAACTGCTAGTTCAGTTAATTGGACAGTACGCTACGTGTACAGTACCAGTCCTGTACTTTTTTGCAAGTCGTATCTAATATCGCTCGTTGATTTTTAACTGACCAGATCTTTTTCAAGACGTCAAACACTTTCCATAATCATCGTAATTTCAATAACAATTTAGCCATGTAGGCGACTATGTTATACGACTACGGGCCAGTATCTCATACAAATCGAAAGAATACATTTACTGTGTTTGGTAGTCTGGCAGCGTTAATGCAGTGGACAAGTGAGATTTTGCGAGTTGACGTAAAACAGGTCTGATGTTGATGATGCGTGCGAGAAAGTGGCGAATATGAATTCCATGCCTAGTTTTCGGAACTAAACTTGAAACCGAGAAGGAACTACTTGATTCTCGCTGAACCTTCCTCGTATACTTCATCATGGACTTTTCGTAGCGCTGCAAGCACGATTCCACATCTCCTTGTGCATTGTTGAGCTCGTACGCCAACATGTAGCTCCCTGTGATACCCAACACTGCGCCTTGGCCCGACACCAATGAAGGACAAGCTGCCGCGTCACCAACAAGAACTACGCCCGGCTTTTTCCACGAATCCATTCGAACTTGCACGACATTTGTAGCGTACACATCGGTTTGGCCCTCGATTTCTTTCAGGACAGCAGGCGCATTCCACTTCATTTCGCTAAAGTTGTCTTGAATGAACTTCTTGCGCCGCTGTTGAGTTGCTATTTCCTCACGCTTAGTCGATCCATGCGTAACAAAAAGAGCTACGATTCTGTCGTCACTTGTCGAGTATGTATACATCGTTCTTCCTGGAATCGAGTGCCCTGAAATAAACGATGGGTGATTCCCTGTCTTCGAAACTTCTGCTGCTGCGACGGTCATGTTCAATTCTTTGATTCCAACATCCCCAAAAGCAAGTTTCCTTACTTTCGAAAATGCACCGTCTGCACCTACCACTAAATCAAATCTCTCTACCATGCCGTTGCTGAAAGTAGCTTCCACACCTTTCGCCTCGTCGTAAGAATCCGGAGTAATCAATTTGGTGATTTCAGTTCCAAAAAGCACTGTTATCCGTTTCTTATCCGCTTCGTCGAAATCATCGTATGCTATGCCACTGTCGAGTGGCAAGGATTCATACAACATTCGCGAAATATGACCACGCGCAATCGAAATAATATTACCGTTGTATAAATCAACAATATCCTTCCAATTTATACATGCCTTCCTTTCTCCTTTTTCATTCACTAGATCCATGTTCCCGGGCTCATAACCCTGACTCTTAAAATCCGATTCTAGACTCATCCGTTTAATCACTTCATATCCCGTTCCCCAAAGGTCTACAATGTACCCTTCCTCTCTAAGTTTCTCGGCTTTTTCCACCAAAACTATTTCATGCTTCCCTTTCCCTTCCTTGAGCAACCAGTAAGCAAGGCATGGACCCGCAATTCCGACGCCAGAAATGAGAATTTTCATCGCAGTACACGATTTTTCAACTGGTACAAGTTTTTCTTGGTGGGGGTTTTCAACGAAAACAAGAGCAAGAAAATACTACTGACCGTACTTTTTAATGCCCTTTGATTATTTGCAGAAATAAAGCGTTGGGCGAACATGTTTTAAATTTATTGAAATCGGGCCAGAACCTAACACTGCTACCACGGTTGTAAAGCTTAAAACGCCGAGAATTAACGAAACGATCTCAAGGACACGGTATTTCAAAAACAAGCAGTTACGTTTACAAACAGTATGGAGGATGATGCCATTTGATTTAATGTCATTCGATAACAGATATGATAGATTCAACTACAGCATATTGATTATGGTCTATTTACTTGTTCAAATATTTGATTTCTAATATTCAACAGCATCAGCTTGTCAAATTTGTAGAGCAAATAGAAAAGAAATATTTACTAGATTATGAATAAATCATCAACTTTTTCGATAGGCCTATTTCATTCTAAGCTTTCTTTTAGATGGTATCAAAACGTTCGTAATTTAATTATCCTCGGTTAATTTTTTCGAAAGTAGGACAACAGGTTGTGCTTCGT
>JAAUYH010129109.1_pt1 | contig 21757 bp, 8 predicted proteins | sample 7278061 | NCBI WGS metagenome assembly JAAUYH01 (sample SAMN14350203, study PRJNA611818) | marine sediment metagenome | isolation source: surface marine sediment (0.6m) | place: French Polynesia: Moorea | collected 2018-08 | reverse complement strand
CCGAGCAATCAGTGCGCGAGCTGGCCTTCCTCATCTCCATCGGCGCCCGCGCCCACCTGGCCGCGCAAGTGCGCGCCGTAGACCCCACCGCCCGCCGCGCACTCGACGAACTTGAACGGGCGGGAACCTTTGCCGACCCCCTCACCGATCTGGGCGCCGCCGCGGCCCCCCTCAGCGACGACCAGCTCGAGCCCCTGTTTGCCGCCCTCACCTGTCGCCACTCCGACACCGCCCTGCGCGCGGCCAATTGCCTGGGCCTGCTCGGCGATGCCCGCGCCACCGGCGCGCTGCTCCAGCTCAGTCGCGAAGACGACACCGACGTCCGCCTGGCCGCCATTGCCGCCATGGAACGCGCCGCCATGGGACCGCTGGCCAGCGACAGCCGCCTGAGCGCGCGCCTCGAATGGCTGCTCGACGATGACGACGCCAACGTGCGCAGCACCGCCTTTGACGCCCTGGCCGCCCTCTACGCCCCCGCCGCTCTCGGTGGCGACGGCGGTGGCAAGAGCGCATCGTCTTCTGGCGATCTAGATTCGCCTCCAGAGAACATGCTCGAACTGGCCGCCCTGGCCCTGCGTTCCAAGAGCGGCGACATCCGCCTGCGGGCCCTGCCCATTTTGATTCAATTCGGCGGCTCTGGCCGCTACGCGGGCGCCGTAGACCATGGGGCCCGGGCCCACGAACTCCTCGGACACGCCCTCGACGACGAAGACGGCGAAGTCCGCGGCGAGGCCTTTGCCACCTTGTGGGCGTGGCATAGTGGCAAGTCGCAAAACCCAGAAGCCGCCCTGGGCCGCGGCGCCGCCTGCCGCCACGCCGATGTCCGCCTGCGCGTGGTCGCCGAACTGGCCCGCCTCCTGGCCCGGCTGCCGGCCAAAACACAAGTCGCCGGGCATTGGGCCGACGATCTCCTCCTCACCCTTCTCGTAGACACCTCGGCCGACGTCGGCATTGCCGCCCTCGATGTATATACCAAAGACGCGGGCAAACGCGACGGCGGCAAAAAGAGCGGCAAATCGGCCAAAGGCGGCAAATCGGCCAAGGCCCACCCGCGCTACGACGCGATCCTCAAAGCCCTTGGCTCGCCGCGACCCGAAGTCCGCGCCGCGGCCTGCAAACGCGTGCGCCGACCGCCGCTGGCCGGCAAATCCGACACCGGCAAAAGCAAGGGCAAAGGCCAAAGCGACAGCGATGCCTTGATCGCGCAAATCATTGCCGCCATCTGCGACCGCATCCGCGAAGACCGCGCCGAGGTCCACACCGCCGCCATCGAGGCCTACGACCGCCTGAGCCCCGACGGCGCCGAGGGCTTTGCCCTGGCATTCTCCAGCGAGTTCTACGGCCTACGGGTGCGCGCGTGCGAATTATGCGGCAAACGCCGCGATACCCGCGCCATCGCCCCGGCGCAAGCCCTGCTCACCATCGCGGCCAGCCATCCCAACCGCCCTAGCGCGGCACTGCGGCAGCGCACCGCCCGGGCCCTGGCCGACGTTGGCGCCCCCGAGATCATTCCGTTTTACACCCAGCTGCTCGACGACGATGACGCCGTGGTGCGCGAGATGGCGTCCCGCGGGCTGGCCACCAGCTGTCGCCCAGGCGGAGAAATGCCGCTGGTCCACGCCCTATCCCACGCCGACCTGCCCGTGCGCAGCTGGGTCGCCGAAGGCTTGGCCCGGCTGGGCGATGACCGCGCCCTGCCGGTGCTGTCGGGCACCCTTTCTCACGACCATCGCCCGATTCGATTGGGCGCCATTATGGGGTTTGCCGCCCTGGGCCCCGATGGGGTCCGCGGCCTGCTGCAGGGACTCGACGACGACGATGGCGACATTCAAGACCTGGTCTTTGCCATCATCGCCGCGCGCGATTACGCCTTGGCCCGCGCTGGCGAAGCCCCCGACCTCCTCCTATCGGCGCTGTCGTCGGCCCAGCCCCACATCCGCTTTGCCGCCGCCCGCATCGTCGAGCTGCGCATCGCCGGCAACGAGCTGAGCGGCCTGGCGCAAGAACTCGTGGGCCCGCGCAAACCCGAACGCGCCGCCGACATGAAAGACTGGCCCGACGAAGACGAGCGCACAATGCGCCTGCAAGTCCTCATCGACGCCCTGGCCAGCGACCATCCGGCGCAGCGCTACGCGGCGGCGCAAGTATTATCTCTGCGCGGTCAAGCGCTGGCCTTTTGGCGCGAAGCCGGCCGCCTCATCGGCCCCACCGCGGCCAATCGCCCGCGGATTCCGTACACCAATTGGGAAGACGACGCCCAATACGAGCCGCGCAAACGCGGCTGGCTGCGCAGCCTCTTTGTCCGCCGCACCTGGCAAGGTCCAGATAGTAGTACCAGTGTCAGCAGCGCAGAAACCGACCACGCGCCCGACATCGACGCTGCCGCTGCACCGGCAACCGGCGCCGCAACAACCGCCGACACAGCAACAGAGGCACTAACCGGCACCGAGACCGTGCTCGCCATTGTGCGCGCCGCCGGCAGTGGCCACGGCCGCAGTCGCCGCATGCTGGCCCGGGCCAACGTACATGGTCGCGCACCTGAAAAAGCCTACGACGCGCGCTCGACATCGCGGACATTTACCGACGCCGACGCCTACCAACTCGCCTTTGGCACCTACGCCGGCCTAGTCCGGCAAGCGCCCAGCAAAGGCCAGGCCGACCAAACCCACCGCGTGCGCCAGAGCAGCATCGATCGCCTGGCCGAGCTGGCCCGGCAAGGGCCCGTGGGCCACGACGCGGTCCTGCCGACCTTGCGCCGCGCGCTCAGCGACCCCCATCACCTGGTGCGCAAGGCCGCGATGGCGGCCCTCATCCGCCTGTATCCCGACGATTCCTTTGCGCCCTATCGACTGGCTCTGGGAGCCACCGCCGCCGACGTGGGCCGCAGTGCCGTGGACGCGCTGGTGGCCGCCGCCCAACGCGATGATGCTGCTGAATCTGGCGCTCCACCTGCCCACGCCCAATCTGCGCAGGCGGCAAAACTCGCCGAACAGGCCGTCGATGCCCCGGTGGCCGAAGTACGCAAATACGCAGTATCGCAGATTCAACGTCTCTATGACGCCGCCAGCCTCGAGCCCTGGCTTATCGCCCTAGCCAGCCGCTACGCCGACGTGCGCCTCTCCGTGGTCGATCGCCTGATCGATTCCACCGACCCCCGGGTCTCCGAGGCCCTGGGCCGGGCGCTGGAGAGCGACCACGACGACTTGCGCCTCAAGGCCGCCGTGGCCATGGCCCGCCGCGGCGACACCCGCACCGCCGATGTCTTGGCCGGCATGTTGCGCGGCGAAGACCAAGGCACGGTGCGCAAGGCCATCGAAGCCCTGGTGGCCCTGGCCCACGCGCGCCCGGCTACCCGTGACGATGTATCGACAACGACACCGGGCAACACCACCGCCACCACCGAACCGGGCGACAGCGCCCGCACCATCGCGGCCCGCACCATTGCCGCCCGCCTGGAAGACTACGGCGAAGATGGCGACAGCACCGGGCAAACCAGTGGCGCGCGCACGGGCCTGATTCAGGCCCTCGGCCGCATTGCCAGCCCCACAGCCGGCGATATACTCATGGGCCTACTGACTGACAAAGAGAGCGCCATCCGCAGTGCGGCCCTGTCCACGCTCATGGACATCGCCCGCATCAATGCCCCGCACCCGGCCTCGGGCACCCAGACGCGCTGGCGAGCGACCCGAGCCGGCCAACCCGCTGCCGCCCGCGTTCACTACCACGAAGCCCTGGCCCTGGCCTACACCCGGGCCGCCATGGGCAGCCAAGACGCCGACCTCCGGCGCAAAGTCGGCAACATTTTGCGCTATATCGAAGACCCCGCCGCCGACGACATGTTGGCCACCCTGGTCGAAGACCGCGACGAAGCCGTGCGCGTGACCGCGTGCGAAACCTTGGCCTTCCGCGCCGAACACTTGGCGGAAGCCGCCGCCAGCGCAGAGACGCCCGCGCAGCCTCCAAGCACCGCGCAAAGCGGCAAAACGGCCGCCGCCCCAAGCGCCACCGTGGCCATATTGGCCAACACCCTGCGCACAGGCCGGCGCGAGTTGGTCCTGCCCGCCGCCGCGGGCCTGGCCAGTCGCGGCCAGGGTGAAGCCTTTCAGGCTTTGCTTCTGGTCTTTAAGGCCGGACAGCAGGAAGAACGCAAACGCGCGGTCCTGGCCCTGGGCATGCTCGGCGACCGCCGGGCCCTCGAAGAACTTGAGCCCCTGGTCGAAGGCCGCGCCGAACTCGAAGAAGAAGACGCCGCCCTGGTCCCCGACGCTGTCGAGGCCCTGGGCCGGCTCGTGCCCCATTTGCACGACAGCGAAGAATTCGGCGATGAACACAGCCGCGTGCGCGCCACCGTCGAACATTTGGCCAAAGAGGCCAGCGGCGAGATGCGCCAGCGCGCCATCACCGGCCTGCGCCATACCGGCGACGATGCCGCCCGCGCCCTCATCGAGCGCATGGCCGGCGACATCCACGACCGGGCCGACGCCCGCCTGCACGCCACCCGCGAACTCGGCCTGCTCAGCAATGCCGCGTCCGAGCCGGTGTTGGCCGACATTCTCAGCGACGGCAATGCCGCCCTGCGCCGGGCCGCCCGGGACGCCCTGGAGCACATATTCCCGGGGCAAAAAACCCGCACCAGTATGCTGGCCCTGGCCAGTCCCCATCGCGACATCAGCGCCCCCGCGGCCTCATTTTTGGCCCGCCGCGGTGATCCCGCGCTACTCGTCGCCCACCTGGGCGATATCGACAGCGCCGACGTGCGCGCCCGTCTGCGCCGCGGTTTGATTCGGCGCGGACAATGCCCCGCGGACGAGATCTCTGCCCTCCTCACCGGCGGCGGCCCCGGCCCCTGTGCCGACGCCGCCTGGATCGTGGGCACCACAGCCACCGGCGACGACACCACGGCCGCACGGAAACAGCTCAGCACCGCGCTTGAGACCGCCGTCGAGCGGGCCCAGAGCGGATGGCAACGGGCGCAAGAAAGCGGCAATGAAAAGCAGCGCCAGTTGCAGGCCGAAGCGTGGCGGGCCTGCTTGTGGGCGGCTGGCCGCATCGGCGCCGCCCCAGACGGCGACATCCGGCAAGCGCTCACCATGGATGTGGCGCCCGAGACCGTGCGCGCGCAAGCGCTGCGCTTACTGGCCCAGCGCGGCAATGCCGCTGACGCTGACACCGCCGCCGCCTTTCTCTCCGACCCGGCGCCCAAGGTGCGGGTGGCCGCCGCCGCCGCCGTGGCCCAGCTGGCGCCGGAGCAATCGCCCGCACTCCTGCGCGACACCGCCGTGGCCGACGCCGCCGTGATGGGCCCCATCGCCACCGCGGCCCTGACCCAAGCCACGACATCGGCCAAAGATCTGCTCGATCAAACCGGCCCCCGCCAGGTGATTCTGCCGATCCTCATCGGCGACCAGCGCACCGACGCATTGGCCGACATCGCCAGCGAGGCCGCGGCTTCAAGCGGCGACACAGGCAAAGGCAAGCGCAAACGCCGCAGCGCCGACGAAGCCGACAGTGCCCGCTTAGTCGCCATCGCCGCCCTCGGCCGCATCGGTACTGGTGCCGACAGTCTCGCCGCCGCTGGCCCCGACACTGGACAAGTAGATACCCCAGCAGCCACCAAGCGCGCCGAGGAGGCCCTTGAGCACATTCTCAACGACCCATCGGAGGCCGAAGATGTACGCAAGGCCGCATTCAAGGCCATTCGACGCCTGCAGCGGCGCATGGCCAAACTCGCCCGCTACGAGGAAATGAGGGCCCAATGAGCAACACCACCACCTCCCCATCCGCCCCGGATACCGCCTCCAACGCCGCCGTAGACTATACCGACGTGCTCGTGCGCTACGCCGATGCCGCCGACCCGGTCACTGACGGCGATCGCTTCCGCCTGCACATCCCCACCGATGGCGTCCGCGGCCCCGCCCACCTCGTCGCCCGCATGACCCGACCCGCGGCCGTGCGCGATGCCCTGCTCACCATGGGCGACATTTTGGCCAGCGACCTCCGCTTCAAGGCCCGCGATCGCTCCGACTACCTGGCCTACTTGCTCAAACAGGGCAAACGGGCCACCAAAGAACTGTGGGAGGCGCAAAAAGCCTTTCTCGAAGCCAAGTACATCGAGGCCACGGCCGAGACCTCGCCCCTCGATCCCATCGTCACCATGGACCCCAGCGGCCTGGCCATCGAAGTGTTTTCCGCCGACGAATCGGCCTATGCCCGCCTGCGCCTCAAAGCCGGCGCCGCCTACGCCACCGAATCCCTCACCGCCGGCACCACCCATACCACCCTCGACGCCGGCTTTATGCGCGCGGTGGCGCAAATGCGCTCCTACCGCGAAACCACGGTAGAACTCAGGCCACCGGCCGACGCAGAGAGCGGCCAAGCGCGGGCCCTGCGCGTGCCCTATCGCTGGGTACGCGCCCTGGGCCAGGTGCAAGCGGCCGCCACCCTGCCGGGGCACACATTCACCCTGGCCCCGGTCGATCTATACAACGTCCTGCTCACCCTGCGCATGCAGCGGGCCAAGACCTCGCCGCGGGCCCTGCGCTACGAACTCATCCCCGGCCAACGGCCGCGCCTGGTCCTCGAACCCTGGGACTTGGTCATCACCGGCTCCGGCGGCCCCTACGAGGGCAAACGCCCGCAAGTGGTCCGCACCTGGGGCCGGCGTCGCCTGGGCGTACTCGCCCGACTATTGCCCCACGTACGCGAGGTGCGCGTGCGCCTCGTAGGCGTGGGCCTGCCCGCCTACTACACCCTCGACCTCGGCGACGCCACCCTGACCCTGGCCCTATCCGGGTGGACCGACAGCGGCTGGGCCGGCATTGCTACCTTTGACCTCCTGGTCCCCGGCAGCGTCGACGATGTCCTGGCCCGCAACGTCCTTACAGCCATTCGCCAATCCTCCGGTCCCGATATCGTCGAGGGAACCAGCCCCGGCATCACCTTGGAGCAATTGAGCGCCGACCTCGGCCGCCCTCGCGGAGAGGTCCGCACCGCCATCCTGGCCCACATGCAGCAGGGATTGGCCATCTACGACACCGCCAGCGGACGCTACCTGTATCGCCGCCTCCTGGCCCAGGAACTCGACAGCGGCCAGCTGCGCTACCGCGACGACCGCGAAGAGCACGCCCATCGCCTGCTCGAAGTCGAAGGCCAAGTGGTCCTCACTGCAGTCCACGATCTCGGCGGCGAAGGCGTGCGCATCGAGGGCGAGGTCGAAGATCGCCAGGCCCATCGCAACTACAAAACCTCCTTTACCATCGACCGCGAGGGTCGCACCGTGGATGCTTCGTGCACCAGTCCACAATTTCGCCGCTCGGGCCTGAAAGAGGGCCCTACCGTGCCCATGATCGCGCTCAGGTTGCTCTACTCACGACAACAAGCCGAACTCGAACGGGCCAGGAATACCGTCGCTGGGCGCAAATTGATCCGCGCTGAGACGCGCGTATTCAGCAAACGCGGCCCCGAGGGCACCATCATCTACCGGATATCGCTCAGTGACCGCTCGGTGACCATTCGCTGGGGCGATCATCCCGACCGCCTGCGGATGAATCGGCTATTTTTTCATACCGCCGACGACGCCCGCAGCGAGTATTTCAGCCGTCTCGGCTCCTACAGCGAACGCGGCTTTATCGACGCCAGCGCGGCCGAGGCCATCTGAGACCGTTGAACCGATGCGATCGCGCGTTTTTTTCGCCCCAGTTTTTTGCCATCGCGTGCGAATATCCATAGACAGCCCGTTCGCGACGCAGGACTATTGACAGCACAGCGGGAGGCGTTTAGCGTCATATTGATTTGGAGAAGAAATAGGAATCGTTAGCCTGTACTTCGTGTACATGGGCGGCGCAGCGCCGTCTTGGCCCCGTCTTCGGACAATCACCACAAGGTAGGCTATGCGTGGTTTATCTACCCCTAGGGCGCTCTGCACCGGGGGATAGCTGGGTCAACCACGCAACCGCGGTTTATCCCCCGGTGCAGAGCGCCCTAGGGGTGATAAACCGGTGAGCCTACCGTGTCCCTGGTAAGAGAGTAGCGATTCCTATTTCTTCTCCGCCCTTTGACGACGCTGGCGGCTCTCATCGATTTCACTGCCCCGCACGCGGGAATGAAGTGGAGACGCATGAGCAATCCAAGCCAACCCCAGGGATCCCAAGCCACGTCGCCCATGGACGGCGCCGGGCCGTCTCCTGAATGGTCCATCATCGCCGAGGCCGGCGGCATTCGCGCCTGGGTACAGTCCGAGCTCAGACGCAAAGACCTCATTGACGACCGCGACACCAGTACGCTGTCGGACAAAGAGCGCAAGCGCTACAAGGCCCGGCGCGAGGAAGAGCGCCGGGTGCGCCGCACGCTCATGGACCAGGCGTGGTCGGCCTATAAGCGGGCCAACCTCGTCCATTTGGGCATCGGGGTCTTTTATCACGACACCGCCGACTACGACCGCTACGACATCGCCGACCCCGATGCCCGGCGCCGAGAAAACGACGTTCCCGAGCTGGCCGATATCACTGCCCTCGCCAAGGCGTTGGAAGTTCCCGTGCCCCGCCTGCGCTGGCTGGCCTTTCACCGCGACGTCGATACCGGCACCCATTATCACCGCTGGACGGTGCCCAAATCCGATGGCGGCAGCCGTTTGATCAGTGCCCCCAAACCAGAGCTCAAGCGCATCCAGCGCTGGATCGCGCGTTCGATCACCGAGCATCTGCCGGTTCATGGCGCCGCCCATGGCTTTCTGCCCGGACGCAGCACCGTGACCAATGCCGCCGTACACGCCGGTGCCCGCGCGATCGTGAAATTCGACCTGAGAAACTTCTACCCCACGGTGACCATGCCCCGGGTCAAGGGCATGTTCCGCAAAGCCGGCTACATCGAGCAAGTGGCGACTGTGCTCGCGCTGCTGAGCACCGAGGCCCCGCGCGAGGAACTCATGCTGCGCGGACGTCGCCACTACGTGGCCGTGGGACCGCGCTCCTTGCCACAGGGCGCACCCACCAGTCCGTCGATCACCAACGCCATTTGCCTGAGCCTCGATTGCCGCCTGGCCGGATTGGCCCGCGCCCTCGGCGCCCGCTACACCCGCTACGCCGACGACCTGACCTTTTCCTGGCCAGATGGATCCGATACCGCATCGGGCACCACATCGGATACCACATCGGGCAAACTACCTATTGGCAAACTAAAAGACGCCGTGGACCGCATCGTGCGCGACGAGGGCTTTCTCCTGCACGACAAGAAAACCCGCATCATGCGCGCGGGCCGGCGGCAGAAAGTCACCGGACTGGTGGTCAACCGCCTGGCCGAGTCGCAAAACCAAGGCGACACCGACCAAGGCAACAGCGATGACGGCGACGCCGCCGCCGCTTCTACCGCGACGGGGTGCCTGGCCCGGGTTCCGCGCAAACTGCGGCGCCAGCTCAGAGCCGCCATCCACAATCGCGAATGCGGCAAGGCCGGCAAGGGCGAAAGTCTCGACACCCTGCGCGGCCTGGCCGCCTATATTCACATGTGCGATCCAGTTCAGGGCAAGGAGCTCCTCGAACGCATCGCCAAACTCGACAGCCGCGCCCCAGATGATTCCCCCGATGCTGAGGCCCCAACTGACACCGACGGCGCCAGCGGCGGCAATGACGACAGCGAGGGCACAGAAACGAGGTAACCCCATGAGCGAAGACTGGCACGTACACTTAGTGTTCAGCGACGCCAAATCCAACAAGTTTTGGCGCGCGCGCACCGACGGCAACACCATGTATATCAATTACGGCCGCATCGGCTCTGACGGTCAGATGTCGGTCAAGGAGTTCGGCTCGGAAGACGCAGCCCGCGCCGCCATGACCAAGCAGGCCCAGAGCAAGCGCAAAAAGGGCTACGAAGACCAAGGAGACGACGCGGACGCCAGCGCGAGCACGGCCCCAGCGGCCAAAGCCGCCGAGCCAGCCAAACCCGTCGGCCTGCCGCAAACGGCCACCAGCGTGGCCCTCTTTCTACCTGGCGACAAAGGAGGTGGCAAAGACGGCGACAAGGGCGACGGCGCCATCTCGCTCGACCTGCACTACGACGGCAAGGTCATTCGCACCGCAGTCTCCGAGACCTACGCCAGTGCCGAAGAGGCTGCCGCCGCCTTTGTGCGCATTCAACAAGCGCTCATGGCCGAGGGCTACAAAGCCAAATCATAATCGGACTGCAGAAGGCCAGAGGACCAGAAGATTGGCCAGGAGATTGGCCAGGAGATTGGCCAGGAGATTGGTAAATGGCGACATTTCGCGAGTACGCAGATTACGACGGCGTCGGCCTCGGCGCCCTGGTCCGCAGCGGCCAAGTGAGCGCCGTCGACGTCGTTGAAGCCGCCATCGAAGCCATCGAGGCCCACAACCCGTCCCTGGCCGCGGTCGTGACCACTCAGCACGACCGAGCACGCGCCGCCGCCCGGGGCATAGATAGCAATCGCGCGAGTGACGGCGACGGCCCCCGCCTCGGCCCTCTAGCCGGGGCGCCCTTTCTCCTCAAAGACATCGGTGCCACCAGCGCGGGTTTGCCCATCACGTTCGGCAGCCGCTTCTTCGGCCGCATTGAGCCCGAACACGATTGGGCCTATACCGGCCGACTCAAGCACGCGGGCGCCATCATCATGGGCACCAGCAAGACCTGCGAACTCGGCCTGAGCGTCACCTGCGAGCCGGCGCTGCAGGGCCCCACCTACAATCCGTGGAATCGGCAAAAAACCCCCGGCGGCTCCAGCGGCGGCTCCGGGGCCGCGGTGGCCGCGCGCATGGTCCCCATCGCCTACGGCGGCGACGCCTTTGGCTCCATTCGCGCGCCGGCCTCATGCTGCGGCGTCGTCGGCCTCAAACCCAGCCGGGGCCTTCTCAGCCACGGCCCCGACGTCGGCACCATCATGTCGGGCCTGGTGGTCATTGGCTTTTTGAGCCGCAGCGTGCGCGACCAAGCCGCCTGCATCGACGCCGTCTACGGCCCTTGCCCCGGCGACCCCTACACCACTACCAACCCAGTGCCATCCTTTAGCGAGGCCCTGGCCACTCCACCGCGTCCCCTGCGCATTGCCCTATGCTATCACATGGGCCAAGACGGTACCGGCTCTCGCACGACCATGCGCATCGATCCGGCGTGCAAGCGAGCCCTTATGCACACCGCCAAACTCTGCCGCGACCTCGGCCATCACGTCGAAGAGGCCAGCCCGGCCCTCGACCTCGACTTGGTACAGCAAGTATTTCGCACCTGCATGAGCGTAGACACAGCCCTGGCCTTGCAAGCCCATCCCCAGACCGGCCATCCCGCCCGCCGAGAAGACGTCGAGCGAGTCACGTGGGCCACCGCCCAACGCGGCCTTGCGGTCTCGGCAGTGGAATTGGCCAAAGCCCAGAGCGACATGGAAGCCATCGGCCGCCACATGGCGGACTTTCACGGCAAATACGATATCTTACTCACCAGCACCTTGGCCACTCCGCCGGTGGATCTCGGTTGGCTCGACATGATGCTCGACGACGTCGACGAATACTGGCACCGCGTGGCCGCCTTTGCCCCCTATTGCGTCCCGTTTAACGCCAGCGGCCAGCCCGCCATCAGCGTGCCCCTGGGCCGCACTAACGGCGGTCTACCCATCGGCGTCCAGCTCAGTGCGGCCTTTGCCGGCGATGCCCTGCTGCTGCAGCTCGCGGCGCAATTAGAACAAGCGGCTCCGTGGGACCATTTGCGCCCGCCCCTGGCGACAACCTGAGATCGGCACCGTTCGGGAGCCGACCACAAAAAGATCCGCTCTCCCGCGGCGGGGCATATGCTATGGTACTGCCATGAGCGATCAGCGCAGAAACGAACCGATGATGCTGGCTCCGGGTGCCAGCCGCGGCGGCAGCGCCACCATGCGTCTCCCTGGCGCAAACGATGCCCCCGCCGTCGATGATCATCTCGTCGAACCCGAGACCAGCCGCGCTGAAGTCGTCCGCGGCCAGCACATGGAGGCCCTGCCCGCCCTCGTCCCGCACGGCGACATGCACGCCCGCATCATCCACGCGATCGAGGCCTCTGTGGCCCCCGACTTCGTCGCATCTGCCGATTTGCTCACTCGCTTCGGCCCTGACTCCGACTTTGCCACCGACGTCTGCGTCCGCCGCCAGGGCATTGACCCCTCGACAGGCGACCGCTTCCTCGAAGAAGTTTGCTTCGAGGTCGTTTACACCCAGAGCATGAGCGACATCACGCGCCGGGCCGAAGACGTCATCGCCTGCGGCGTCCGCCGCATCTTTGCCATTGCCGTGAAAGCCATTGGCTCTGGTGATAAGGCCCTCCTCGACGAACGCGCCACCAAGGGCTTGCGCAGAAATAGGAAGTTATTTTTGCGCGAGCCCTCGGCTCCTCGAATGGTCGCCCGGCGAGCACCGCTGGGTGGGCGTTGCCCGCGATACGCACATCGACGACGTCTGCTTTGCCTATCCCTTGGCCGTTGAAGCCCTGGTCAATGCCGCTGCCACCGATGACCATGTCATCCGCGCTTTGCGCGCCAAGGGCAATCGGGTCCTAAACGAAATCCGCGCCGAAGACCGCCGCGACGGCCACGCCGAAGGCTTCCGCGACGGCCGCGCCGAAGGCCTCCGTGACGGCCGCGCCGAAGGCCTCCGTGACGGCCGCACTGAAGGCTTCCGCGAAGGCCTCCGTGACGGCGTCCGCAACGCCCGCAACGAAGCCGCTGAGCGACTGCAGCGAACCATTGCCCGCAGACTCGAACGCCTCCGCTCTCCTCTGAGCCCGTCCCAGCAGGCTCGACTCACAGCTTGCCGCAACCTCGATACCTTAAACGACTGGATTGAGTGCCTGCTCGACGGCGACATTCCCGCCGAACTCGCACCCGAGAAATAACCGAACCCCGCCCATCACTGCCCGACACTATCGATTAGGGCGCAAGCCGTCGCGCACGCAGGGTATACACGTCAAGGGCCGCATCCGTCGCGCCGATGACGCCCACCCCCACCCGGCCGACGAGCGTCCCTCGGGCCACGTCATCCGTGGCCGCGCACGTGAGCACCTCCCGGCCCTGGGCCGTCGCCGTTACGCCCCCCGTCCCCACCTGCAAACTCACCGTCACAACCTCCCCCGGGCCGCCCAGGTCCCCGGCCGTCACCACCTGCCCAGTACAATCCACCACCGCGCGCACCGTCCCGCCCTCAATGCGAAACAGCGACGCCGGTTGCCCCGCAATCAAAATCAAGGCCGCGTGGTCGTAGGGACCTCTAAAACCAAATAACACTGCGGCCCCACCGCCGGCCGAAGACATGCCGACATCAATGGCGACCCGGCTAAACTCTGCCCCCGCCAATACCAGCCATTCCGAGGGCAAGCCGCTGCTGGCGCTGGAACGCACGTGATAAAATCCAGGCCCGCCATCGTCGCCCGCGCCTGGGCCAATAAAGGCCCCCTGGCGCGGATCCCGGGCCACGACAAAGCGCGCCAGCTCGGCCTCCGCCCCGCTGTCGAGCACGGCTGTGGCCTCCGTGGCTAAGGGCCCCACCAAGCTGGGACGTATGATCCAGCCATGGCTCTGCGGCCCGCCAGCGTCGTCCACGCCGCCGACCACCAAAACTGTGCCATCAGAAAGACGCATCGCCCCATGGGCCGGCGTGGGCCCCCACGCACCGACAGTGTCAAAGGCCGACGACACCGCGGGCACAACCCCAACCACAGCATCGAGCGCACGCACCCGATGCTGGGCCGGCTCATACACCAGCGCCTCGGCCGCCGCCGGCTGCCCCGCCACGGCCGGCGCCTGCCCGCCCAAGATCAGCACCCCGCCATCTTCGAGCGCGGTGACCGTGGCCCCGGCGCGGGCCACAATCGCCGTGCCGTCGACCATCCCGCGGGCCTCATTCGCCCCATCGGCCCCCGGAGGCACCACCGTCACCGCCCCGTGGGCGGTTGCCCCCGCGGGCGCAAATCCGCTCACCACCCCGCCCGCGGCCAGGGGCGCCAGCGCGCCGCCCACGTCGGCAACGATTTCACTGCCCGCCGAGCCGCCGCCTGTGTCCCCCGCCACCTCGACAAATATCCGCTCGGCGTCGGTCACCGCTTCGCCCCCGCCATCGACCCCGCCGGCCACGAGCACGGCAATGACCCCTGGACCCACCGTACCCTCCACAGTGGCCACGCCGCCGACGCGCGCCAATTCAAGACGCGGCCCCGCACGCACCACCTCCTCGGCCAAATCGATGATGGCGGTCGTTCGCACCAGGGTATCGGGGTCGCACAGCCCATCCGCTGCCACCACCGCACAGCCCCCCGCGAGAAGCACCTGATCATCGCCGATGGCGACCGCCGCATGAAACGCATGGGCCACTGGCAGAGGCAGCGGCGACGATACCGCATCGCGGGCCCGATCGTAGACCGCGTACGCCGACACCGGCCCGCCCGCGATCACCACCCGCCCGCGCCCAAGCGACGTCGCACTGGCACCGCGGATGCCCAAGCTCGAATTCTCATACAGACTGTCAGTCACCAAGACAAACGACGCCGTCGCGCCATCGTAGCGCTCGACCGCGGTCACTGCCGCCCCGTCTCCCCGGTCTCCATTGACGCCGCCCACCACCAACGCCCCATCATCGACCCGGGCCAAACGCGCCCCCAACCGCGGCACCTGCAGCAGCCCCGTGGGACACGCGCCCTCGGGCGGCGCCATCAGCACCGGCACCCGCGCGTCATCGTCCAATTGCGCCATCGCCAGCGGCACACTCTTGCCAATGGCGGCCAAACTACCGCCCGTGCCAATGACCTCCACCGTGAGCTGCACCGTATCGCTGGCTGGCAAATCACCGAGGGCCACCAGCGGCGCCGCCGCCCCAGACATGGACGACGCACTGCCGAGCTCCACACTGCGGGCCGTGCCCTCAGAGGCGGCAAAATCGCCCAACGCCCGCAGCAGCAGGGTACGGCCATTGGCGGGTGCACCACAGCCGGGTGCAATCGCGGGCTGCACCCGCGACAGCGACAGCGTACGGGTGTCCTCGCCCGCGCAACCGAGGCCGAGCACCGCGCCCAGAGACAGCACTATAAAACGCCACATATCTCGCCCTTTGCCTATTGTCTTGCTCGTCGCTTGGCCCGTCGCTTTGCCCGTCACTTTGCCTACCGAGGGTACCAAAACCTTGCGCATATGCCACCTTTGCGGTGCCACATCGTCGTGCCTACCGTGGCCAGCATCGACCACGACGGTATGGTCCGCGCGTGCTGTGTGCTACGCTGCGGCGGCATATGACCGACAAGACCGACACCCCACCCACGACCGACCACCAACAAGCCCCATCGCCAACGGCCACCGCCGCTAGTCCCGCTGGAATCGACGTCATGCGCCGCTGGTTTGCCACCATGGATGCCAGCCTGCTCGCCGAGGACATCGAGTGGCTCGTGCCCGGCTATCCGGTGGCCAAAGAGCGCTATGTCGGCCGCAACGCCGTATTTGGCGAGTTTTTCCCCGGACTCACGTCGCAATTCGCCGAATGGGGGGCCGACACCGAGCGCATGATCGACGGCGGCGACGATGTGACCGTCATCGGCCGCTATCGGGGCAAGACCATGGCCGGCACCGCCTTTGAGATCCCGTTCATCCACGTGTGGACGGTCAAAGACGGGCGCGTGGTGCGCGTGGTATCGGCCGCGCATACCAAGATCTTTGCCGACGTGCTCTCCCCTTGACTTGCGTATCCGCCAAAGTGCAGGCTCGCTGATGATGCGGGACCTGATGCTTGCGGCGAAACGCGGCCGATACATGTATAACCAGCGCCAGCGCGCAGCCTGGATCGTGCTCTGTCTGATTGCGTCTTTGGCCCCCATCGGTTGCGATAGCGGGCTTGCCCATCCCCCTGATGCCGCGCTGCCGTCACCGGAGGCGCCATCGCCCGGGGAGCCGCCATTACCTGCGCCCGTACCAGTGCCGGCGCCCACGCCGCCACCGGACACGGAACCGCCAGCGCCGGTTCCTCCGCCAAACGGCGACAACAAAGACGACGATGACGGCGACGACGGCAGTCGAGCCCCCGGACTGCCGCTCGACCCGTCCATGGTAGCGCCCCCGCTCTCTGCCGCGCACGAGACGCCCTTCATTGAATCCGTAGACTTTCTGTGGAACGGCGAAACACCCATTCAACAATGCCTTGACCCAGGGGTGTTCGACAAAAGGCGCATCGCGGTCGTGCGCGGCCAAGTTACGGACCGCATGGGAGAGCCAGTCGCAGGCGTAGAAATCACGGTCCAGGGCCGCCCCGAATACGGCTATACGTTTACGCGTCGTGATGGTGGCTTTGATTTGGCTGTCAATGGCACAGGTAGCGTAGGAATGCTCATCCTGAGCTATGAGCATCCCAACTACTTGCCTCTTCATCGACAAATCCAGCCGGCTTGGGGCGATTACGCTATCGCCCCCGGCGTGGTACTCACAGCCCTTGACCCTGCAGTGACCGAAGTAGTCGCCGGTAGCGACCAAATGCAAGTGGTTCGGGGGACTCCCCAAAGCGATGTCGATGGCGCTCGCCAGGCGACGGTGCTGTTTCCTGCGCATACGCATGCGACCATGCAGCTGCCGTGGGGGGAGACTTTGGACTTGTCTACGCTCCACGTGCGCGCCACGGAATACACAGTTGGCACAGATGGCCTCGCAGCCATGCCGGCGACGTTGCCCAGGACCAGTGGCTACACGTATGCCGTCGAGCTGAGCGTCGACGAGGCTCTGGAGGCCGGCGCTACCCGCGTGGATTTCAGCCAGCCAGTGCCATTCTATGTTGAGAACTTTCTCGCCTTTCCCGTGGGCGAAGTGGTGCCGACTGGCTATTACGACCGACAGCGGCGTCAATGGATCGCCTCGGAAAATGGCCGCGTCATCGCTGTACTTGATGTAGATACAGAGAACGGCCGGGCCATCATCGACATCAAAGGTCGTGGACAGCCAGCGACCGATGACGAACTGGCCACAATGGGCATCAGTGCCGAAGAACAGACGCAACTGGCTGCTCTGTATGCTCCGGGGCAAGAGCTCTGGCGGGTCCCCATCCACCACTTTACGCCCTGGGATCACAATTGGCCCTACGGCCCGCCTGCCGATGCCCAAGTGCCGGAAGCCCGGCAGGGACAAGACGGCATCGAGAATTTTGACAGTGGCGATGGCGATTGTGCCGCTGGCTGCGTCATTGAAGCCCAGCGCCAAGTCGTCGGTGAGCACATACCGCTCATGGGCACGCCTTTCTCGCTGCACTACCGCAGCCATACGATGCCGGGATATCTGCCCACTCGCAGCATCGACATTCCTATCACGGCCGCCGAAGTATCCGAAAGCCTGGAAGCGGTGCAGCTCACCATCGATATCGCGGGCCAGACAATTCGGCAAGACTTTGCGCCTTTGCCGAGCCAAACATACACCTTCACCTGGGACGGCCTGGACGGATACGGGCGCTCGGTTACTGGAACGGCCCGGGCATTCATTCAAGTCGAGCACCGCTATCCGCTCATGTACAATCGGCCTCGCTCGGGCGAGCGGCAGAGTTTTGCCCGGGTTGGCACCGAGCGCGACAGCGGTCTTGCACTCAGTGTAACGAGAGAGGGCCAAGGACTCAACCTGAGCCGTGTATTCACTCAATGGATGCGAGCCAGCCCCGGCAGCCAGTGGGGCATTGGTGGCTGGACTCCATCGATACACCATCGGTATGAGCCCAACTCCGGTATGTTGTGGTTCGGTACCGGCGATATGCGTCATCACAAAGGCCAGCGCATGATTGATACCGTTGCCGATGCGGCTACGCCGGTCCATGGTCACGCAACGACGTCGGCCTCATCGTCCGTCAATATCCCGGCTGGCCTACAGTCCGCACGTGCGATAGCGGCTGGGCCTGATGGCGGTTTGTACCTGGCGGATGATGATCATCGCATTAAGCATTTGACTCCAGATGGCACGCTCACTGTCATTGCTGGTACGGGTGAAGCCGACTTCATCGGTGATGGTGGTCCAGCAATCATCGCCCAATTGAACGAGCCAAGTGACATGGCATTGGGGGCCGATGGCAGTATATACATCGCGGACTCTGGCAACGGCCGCATCCGCCGAATCGACCCAAGCGGTACGATGGCCACCGTCGCCGGAAACGGTGGGCAAGAGCCGTTAACCGGGGAGCATGGTCCCCTTGGAGACGGTGGCCCAGCCGCAAGGGCATGGCTCTTGCGGCCCGAATCTGTGGCTGTGGGCTCCGATGGCTCTCTGTATATTGCTGACTCAGGCATGAACCTCATCCGTCACGTCGGCACAGACGGTATCATCACTACCATTGTCGGCCAAGGCGGTGGACTTGGCTATGGCGACGGCGGGCCCGCCACGGATGCGTTGCTCAGCTATCCGACCGACATCGCGTTGGGCCCCGATGGCAGTCTGTACATCGCCGACATGCTTCATTACCGCATTCGCCGCGTGGGCATGGACGGCATCATTACAACGGTGGCTGGCACGGGCTTGCCCGGCGACCGCGGAGATGGTGGGCTCGCCACGCTGGCACGTCTGCAAGCGCCGCGCGCCATCGCGTTGTCGCCCGATGGTCGACTTTACCTGGGTGAGGGCAATGGCGCCATACGCCGCGTGAGCTCGCAGTTACCACAAGGAGACGGGCAAGGTTCGCGTTCAGACATCCGGGTACCATCTCCTGCAGGTGATGAAGTCTTTAACTTTTCTGCCGGTGGTCTGCATAAACGGACGATCCATGCCCTCACTGGCGCCATGCTCTACGAATTTGCCTATGACAGTGCAGATCGGCTCATTGCCATCACTGACGGCGATGGCGAGGTCACCACCATCGAACGTGATCCCGCCACGGGCCAAGCAACCGCCATGATCGCACCGGACCGGCAGCGCACAGTCTTGATGTTCGACGAGCACGGCTATCTGGCCACAGTCACCCATCCCACAGGCGATCAGTATGCTGTTGAGTATCAGCCGGATGGCAGTGGCCTCATGACGGCCTTTGTCGATCCCAACGGCCACCGCAATGAGTTTTCCTATGACGGGCAGGGCCGGCTCGAACACGATCGCAACGCTGGCGGCGGCGGATGGACGCTGGTTCGTGAAGACACCGCTGTTGGCGAAGATACCGTCGAGACCATCACCCTAACCAGTGCCGAGGGACACACTACGCGATATCAAATCATCTCTCGCCCGGATGGCGTCCGCCGTGCCGGCGGGGCCCGTCAGCATGTCGAGAGCAGCCATAGACGCCAGGTGATCGAGGATCCAGCAACGAAGGCATTGCTTTCGCGAACGGATACCATCACGACCAGTGGCCTCTCTAGCACGATTGCCTACGACGCGACCACGCGGGCGTTTACCATCACCTCGCCAGAGGGCCGCGTCTCTACTACGGTGATCGACGGCCAGGGCCGCCCGGTCACCATCCAACGTCCGGGCCTGTTGCCCATACATTACGAGCGCGACGGCCGCGGTCGCTTGGTCACCATTCGCCAAGGCGAGGGCGATGAGGAGCGTACAAGCACCATCGAATACCATACGCGCGGCCTAGAAAGCGGCCTGGTCCGCACTATGACGGATCCCGCGCAGCAACGCGTTAGCTGGGTCTATGACCTTAGGGCTCACGCAAAAATAACTTCCCGTTTTCGACCCCGATCCATCCCGCCTGCGAGCGTTGCTCTTCGGTTGCTGGGGCCCGCCCAGCGCCCTCATCGCGCCTTCGCAGTCGGGCGTCTCGACGCCCAAAACTGGGAAGTTATTTCTGCGCGAGCCCTTAGCGCCCATGTCACCGAAACGGTGTTGCCTGGCGGGCGCACGATTCGCATCCGCTATGATGGCGTTGGCAACCTGCTGGAGCTTACGCCGCCTGGACGCCCCGCGCATAGTTGGCTGTACACCTCGCTCGATTTGCCGCAAACGTATCGGCCGCCCGCTGTCTCCGGGATTGCCAATCCAGAGACATCATTCACCTACAACCTGGACCAGCAGCTCAAGAGCTTTACCCGCGCTGACGGCCGGCGCATCGATTATGACTATCTCGCCGACGGTCGCCTCAACGCCCTCATCACGACGGACGGGCGGCATGAGTATGGCTATGACCCCAGCAGCCGACTGCTGGAGTCAATCACTGTGCCTGACGGCAATCAGCTTGTCTACGAACACGACGGCGCACTGCTCATGGCGCAGGTCTGGCAGGGGGCTCTTATCAATGGCACCGTCAGCTACCAGTACAACGACCTGCTGTGGCTCGCTCGGCTCACCATTGCCGCAACAAGCATTGACCATGACTACGACCGCGATGGCCTCCTCGTCCAAGCGGGGGCGCTAACCCTTGACCGCGATGCCGCCTCTGGTTTTGTCACCGGAACCTCGCTCGGCATCGTCACCGACCGGTGGTTGCTCACGCCGTTTGGCGAGCTCGCCGAGTACGAGGCTTCCGTAGCCAATGAGAGCATCTATGGCTATTCAGTGCTCACCGACAAGCTCGGCCGCATCCGGGAGCTCACCGAAACCATCGGCGGTGTCACCACCACGTATAATTACGACTATGCCCTCGCCGGCCAGCTCGCCAGCGTGCATCACCGTGGCGCAGAGATAGCCTCGTATGGCTACGACACCAACGGCAATCGCACGCATGTGGGCGGCATCGAGGACGCCACGTTCGACGCCCAAGATCGCATTGAAAGCCATGCCTCAGACGACGGGCATTTCGTCTACGGGCACAACGATCATGGCGAAATGGTGCGCAAACAAAATCTTGCGCACGGGCGCATCACTGAATACGACCGCGATGCATTCGGCAACCTGCGCCGCGTGCACCTGCCAGATGGCACCATCATCGACTACATCATCGACGGCCAACTTCGCCGCATCGGCAAACTTGTCGATGGCGCCTTCACCCAGGGATTTCTCTATCAAGACCAACTCAGCCCCGTCGCCGAACTCGATGCCGCCGGCAACGTCATCGCTCACTTTGTCTATGGCGCCCGCGCCAACGTCCCTGCGTACATCATCAAGGACGACGCCACCTATCGCATTATCAGCGATTACCGCGGCTCTCCCCGGCTTGTCGTCGATAGCGAAACCGGCGATATCGTCCAGCAAATTAACTACGACGTCTGGGGCCGCATCGTCACTGATACCAACCCAGGGTTTCAGCCCTTTGGCTTTGCCGGCGGAATTTTTGATCGCGATACGGGTCTGGTCCACTTCGGTGCTCGTGAATATGACCCGCAGATTGGTCGATGGCTGAGAAAAGATCCTGTAGGCTTTGGCGGAGGGGATACGAACCTATACGCCTATGCCGGCTCAGACCCGGTCAACTATATCGATCCGAACGGCGAGCTGGCCTTCTTCGCTCCCCTCCTTTGGGGTGTATTCGTACAAGCCGCTGGCGGAGCGGCCATGGATGCGGCCGTTGATTTAGGGAGCCAACTTCTCGGCGGTGGCGGCGTTATCGGCTGTGTAGACTGGGGCAGCGTGGGCAGTAGTGCATTGACAGGCGCAGCCCAAGGCGCTGCTGGTGGTGCTCTAGGCAATCTAGGCAAGATTGTCCGGGTGGCTCGTGCGGGACGAGGCACAGCGGGGGGCACACGCGCAGGGAAGCGGTTTACGCCAAAGACGAAACGAGAAATTGATACAGCTAATGCCGGCAATAATGGAGGCGTCAATAAGTGTGAGCATTGCGGAGTAGAAGTAGTTCCGGGCAAGAAAAGTGAACGTGGCGTCACGCCACCAGGGACTGAACGGCAAAGAGATCACATTGTT